>JAEEGL014083289.1_pt1 | contig 102243 bp, 109 predicted proteins | sample 9134231 | NCBI WGS metagenome assembly JAEEGL01 (sample SAMN16246548, study PRJNA631951) | gut metagenome | biome: gut microbiome; feature: rumen; material: fiber-attached | host: Bos | place: Iran: Karaj | collected 2018-10 | reverse complement strand
CGACGAGGGTCAGGCTGGTGACAACGTGGGTCTGCTGCTCCGTGGTATCGACAAGAATGAGATCAAGCGCGGTATGGTGCTCTGCCATCCGGGTCAGATCAAGCCTTTCAAGAAATTTAGAGCTTCCATCTACGTGCTGAAGAAGGAAGAGGGTGGCCGTCACACTCCGTTCGGCAACAAGTATCGTCCTCAGTTCTATCTCCGCACCATGGACTGCACCGGTGAGATTACTCTTCCCGAGGGAGTCGAGATGGTGATGCCTGGTGATAACGTTGAGATCACCGTCGAGCTTATCTACGCTGTCGCTCTCAACAAGGGTCTCCGCTTCGCTATCCGTGAGGGTGGCCGCACAGTGGGATCTGGTCAGATCACAGAGGTCTTCGAAGACTAATCAATTTTAAATAGTCAAAAGCGGTTCCCGCGGCTGTGGGCGCGGGAACCTTTGTACGGGAATAGCTCAGGTGTTAGAGCATCGGTCTCCAAAACCTAGGGTCGTGGGTTCGGGTCCTCCTGCCCGTGCAAAAAGGTTACATATTATGTTGAAGAAATTTATTGACTACTGCAAGGTATGTTATAACGAACTTGCGCATAAGACCACATGGCCGACACCTAAGGAACTTTCTCACAGTGCGATGGTTGTTTTGTCTGCTTCCCTTATCATCGCTCTCGTGGTGTTCCTCATGGATGTCGTTTTCAAGAACTTCATGCTCATCATTTATCAATTGTTATCTTAACAGATGGCTCAGACAGGAAAAAACTGGTATGTGCTTAAAGCCGTCAGCGGCAAGGAGGCTAAGGTAAAAGAATACATCGAGGCCGAACTTAAGCACAATCCTCAATTGTCGCAATACGTTTTCCAGATTGTCATCCCCATGGAGAAACATGCTGTGCAACGCAGCGACGGAAAACGGGTGGTCAAGGAGAAAGTTTCTCTCCCTGGCTATATCTTTGTAGAGGCCGAGATGAACAGCGACGTGGCGCACACGCTGCGCTTCATGCCTAATGTGCTCGGTTTCCTCGGAGGTATGGACAATCCCTCTCCTGTCAAGCAGTCGGAAGTCAACCGGATGCTGGGCAATGCTGAGGAGACAGAGATCGAAAACGAGGTTTCTATCCCGTATGAGGTAAATGAGACAGTGAAGGTCGTAGAAGGCCCGTTCAATGGTTTCTCCGGTGTCATCGAAGAGGTGAATACGGAGAAGCGTAAACTCAAGGTGATGGTCAAGATCTTCGGACGTAAAACTCCGCTGGAACTTGGTTTTATGCAAGTAGTAAAGGAATGACGGATGGTTACGCATCCTGATATTCTTTTATAAATATCAATTTTAAATATTCATAATCAAATGGCTAAAGAAGTTGCTGGATTAATCAAATTACAGATTAAGGGTGGCGCTGCTAATCCTTCTCCTCCTGTGGGTCCTGCTCTTGGTTCCAAGGGTATCAACATCATGGGTTTCTGTAAGGAGTTCAACGCCAGAACCCAGGATAAGGCTGGAAAAATTCTTCCAGTCGTTATCACCTACTACAACGACAAGTCTTTCAGCTTTGTGATCAAGACACCTCCTGCAGCTGTTCAGCTGATGGAGGCTGCCAAGATCAAAAGTGGTTCTGCTGAGCCCAACCGCAAGAAGGTCGCTTCTGTGACTTGGGACCAGGTGAGAGCCATCGCCGAGGATAAGATGAGTGATCTCAATTGCTTCACCATCGAATCGGCCATGAAACTTGTCGCCGGCACAGCTCGAAGCATGGGTATTACTGTAAAGGGCGAATTCCCTGGTAAATAATTTAACTTCAATTTAGGAACAATGAGTAAACTGACAAAAAACCAGAAAGCTGCAGCTGCCAAGATTGAAGCAGGGAAGGTATACACTTTGAAGGAGGCTTCCGAACTCGTCAAGGATATCACCATGACCAAGTTTGACGCTTCCGTGGATATCGACGTGCGCTTAGGTGTTGACCCAAGAAAGGCCAACCAGATGGTGCGCGGCGTGGTGTCGCTGCCCTGTGGTACTGGTAAGGTTGTGCGTGTGCTCTGTCTCTGCACTCCCGATCAGGAGGCTGCCGCCAAAGAGGCCGGTGCCGACTATGTGGGACTGGAAGAATATATCGATAAGATCAAAGGTGGTTGGACAGATGTCGACGTCATCATCACAATGCCTTCTTGTATGGGTAAGATTGGTCCTCTTGGCCGTATCCTCGGTCCTCGTGGATTGATGCCTAACCCCAAGAGCGGCACGGTGACCATGGACGTGGCCAAGGCTGTGAAAGAAGTGAAACAAGGTAAAATCGACTTTAAGGTCGACAAAACCGGTATCGTGCACACTTCCATCGGCAAGGTGTCGTTCACTCCCGATCAGATCTATCAGAATGCAAAGGAGTTCATTGCTACCATCATCAAGCTGAAACCGGCTGCTGCTAAAGGTACATACATCAAGAGTATCTTTATTTCAAGCACTATGAGCTTGGGTATCAAGGTTGATCCCAAGTCGGTTGAATAATCTAAATCAATGCGTGTAATATGAAGAAAGAAATAAAAGATACCATTATTGTGGAGCTGGGCGAGAAGCTGAAGGAGTATCCGCATTTCTATCTGGTCGACGTGACCGGACTGAATGCTGAGAAAACAAGCAAGCTTCGCCGCCGTTGCTTCAAGAGCGAGATCAAGATGGTTGTGGTGAAGAACAAACTTCTCCATAAGGCTTTTGAGGCCAGTGATGTGGATTTCTCAGAACTCTACGGATCACTCAAAGGCAACACAGCTGTCTTGTTCTGCCAAACGGCTAACGAACCTGCCAAAATGCTCAAGGAATTCACCAAGGAGGGTATTCCCGCTCTGAAGGCTGCCTATGCTGAAGAGGGTATCTTCGTCGGTGCCGACAAACTTGAGGAACTGGCTTCCATCAAGAGCAAGAACGAACTTATCGCCGACATCGTGGCTCTGCTGCAGTCGCCGGTCAAGAATGTTGTCTCTGCTCTCCAATCGGGCGCAAACACTATCCATGGTGTGCTGAAGACTTTGGGCGAGCGGCCTGAATAAACCATTCAAAGTCATATCCAAACATTAACAAACAATTTAATTTTATATAAAAATGGCAGATATCAAAGCTATTGCTGAGCAATTAGTCAATTTGACAGTAAAAGAAGTTAACGAGTTGGCAAACGTCCTCAAGGAAGAGTATGGAATCGAGCCTGCTGCTGCTGCTGTGGCAGTGGCTGCTGGTCCTGCTGCCGCAGCTGCTCCTGCTGAGGAGGAGAAGACTGAGTTCAACGTGGTGCTCGCTGAGGTGGGTCCCAACAAGTTGAAGGTTGTCAAGGCTGTGAAAGAGGCTTGTGGCCTTAGCCTGAAAGATGCTAAGGATCTCGTTGACGGCGCTCCCTCCACTCTGAAGGAAGGTCTCTCAAAGGCTGAGGCAGAGAACCTGCAGAAGGCCATCGAGGCTGAGGGTGCTAAGATCGAGCTCAAGTAAGCGACTTGCAAGCAGGCTGCAAACATCTGCAGCACTGCATCTCTAAAAAATTCGGTTAAGAGTCTCCCAGTCGGGGATTCTTAACCTTTTTGTGTCTTTTCACCGAAAATCCCCATTATCCAGGGAAAACAAAATCGTTATTAATGGATCACAAAAGTATCAACAACAGGGTTAACTTCGCCAGCGTCAAGAACCCGATGCCTACACCTGACTTTCTTGACGTGCAGCTGAAGTCTTTCCAGGACTTCCTGCAACTTGACACTCCGCCTGAACTCAGAAAGTATGACGGACTCTACAAGGTGTTCTCCGAAAACTTCCCTATCACTGACACCAGGAATAATTTCGTACTGGAGTTTCTCGACTATTTCATCGACCCTCCGAGATATACCATCGATGAGTGCTTGGAGAGAGGGCTCACCTACAGTGTGCCTCTGAAGGCAAAAATGAAACTCTATTGCACCGACCCAGAGCATGTCGACTTCAAAATCGTCACCTCAGACGTGTTCCTCGGAACCATTCCTTACATGACAAGTAATGGTACGTTCATCATCAATGGTGCTGAGCGTGTGGTCGTCTCACAGCTGCACCGCTCACCTGGCGTGTTCTTCGGACAAGGCGTGCATGCTAATGGTACCACACTCTATTCAGCGCGCATCATCCCGTTCAAGGGCTCGTGGATAGAGTTTGCCACCGACATCAATAATGTGATGTACGCATACATCGACCGCAAGAAAAAACTTCCTGTGACCACATTGCTCAGAGCCATCGGCTATGAGACGGATAAGGATATCCTCAGCATTTTCGACCTGGCTGAAGAGGTGAAGGTCAACAAGAAAAATATGAAAGAGGTCATCGGCAGACGCCTCGCCGGACACGTGCTCAAGAAGTGGAATGAGGACTTCTCCGACGAAGAGACCGGTGAGCTCTCCACCATCGAGCGTGTGGAGGTGATCATCGACCGTGAGACCATCATCACCCCAGAAAACGCAGAGGAAATTCTCGAAAGCGGCACACAGTCGATCTTGCTCCATAAGGATGACGAGGTGTCGAGCCGCTACGCCATCATATTCAATACCCTGTCTAAAGACTCCAGTAAGTCTGAGAAAGAGGCCGTGCAGTATATCTACCGACAGCTTCGCAATGCCGACCCTGCCGATGATGCCAGCGCTCGTGAGGTCATCCAAAACCTCTTCTTCTCCGACAAGCGGTATGACCTGGGTGAGGTGGGACGTTATCGCATCAACAAGAAGTTGGGCCTTAACACCGATATGGATACACGTATCCTCACCAAGGAAGACATTATCGAGATTATCAAATATCTCATCAAACTCGTCAACTCCAACGCTACCGTCGACGACATCGACCACCTCTCCAACCGCCGTGTGCGCACGGTGGGTGAGCAACTCGCCAACCAGTTCTCTGTGGGTCTGGCACGTATGAGCCGCACCATCCGTGAGAGAATGAACGTGCGTGATAATGAGACTTTCACACCGACAGACCTCATCAACGCAAAGACCATCTCCAGCGTGATCAACACGTTCTTCGGCACCAACCCGCTGAGCCAGTTCATGGACCAGACCAACCCGCTTGCTGAGGTCACTCACAAGCGCCGTCTCTCCGCTCTCGGACCTGGTGGTCTCTCCAGAGAAAGAGCTGGTTTCGAGGTGCGCGACGTGCACTATACCCACTACGGACGCTTGTGCCCTATCGAGAGTCCTGAAGGTCCCAACATCGGACTGATCTCGTCGCTCTGCGTCTATGCCACCATCAACGACCTGGGATTCATTGAGACACCTTACCGTAAGGTGACCGACCAGGTGGTGGATCTCGACAATGACCACGTGGTCTATATGACCGCTGAAGAAGAGACGGAGCATTATATTGGACAGGGCAACGCACCCCTTAACGAAGACGGCACCTTCATCCGCGACGTGGTGAAATGCCGCCTCGACGCCGATTTCCCTGTCGTACCGCCATCAGAGGTGTCCTATATGGATGTGTCTCCACAGCAGATCGCTTCTGTGTCGGCAGCACTCATCCCCTTCCTGGAGCACGATGACGGACACCGTGCGCTCATGGGTTGTAACATGATGCGCCAGGCTGTCCCCTTGCTCCACAACGACGCGCCTATTGTCGGTACAGGTCTCGAAAGACAGGTCTGCGAGGACTCACGCACAATGATCGTGGCAGAGGGTGAAGGTGTCATCGAGTTTGTCGATGCGACGACCATCCGTATCCTTTACGACCGTACGGAGGATGAGGAGTTTGTCAGCTTCGATGAGCCGACAAAGGAGTACCGCATACCCAAATTCCGCCGTACCAACCAGAACATGACTATCGACCTCAGGCCTATCTGCAACAAAGGCGACCGCGTGCACAAAGGCCAGATCCTCACTGAGGGATATGCCACAGAAAACGGTGAGCTTGCCCTTGGACGTAACCTGCTCGTGGCTTATATGCCATGGAAAGGCTACAACTATGAGGATGCCATCGTGCTCTCTGAGCGTCTCGTCAGAGAGGATGTGCTCACCAGCGTACATGTTGACGAATACCAGCTCGACGTGCGTGAGACAAAGAGAGGTATGGAAGAGTTCACTTCCGACATTCCCAATGTCAGTGAGGAAGCCACCAAGGACCTCGACACCAACGGTATCATCCGTGTGGGTGCCAGAGTGGAGCCAGGAGACATCCTCATCGGTAAGATTTCACCAAAGGGCGAGAGTGATCCCTCACCTGAGGAAAAACTGCTCCGTGCGATCTTCGGCGACAGAGCAGGTGATGTGAAAGACTCCTCACTCAAGGCCAACCCGTCGCTCAGTGGCGTCGTCATCGATAAGAAACTCTTCTCGCGTGCCGTGAAGACCCGCGAGTCAAGAAAGCTCGACAAGATACAACTTGAGAAGATCGATGAGGAATATGAGGCAAAGAATAATGACCTGAAAGATATCCTGGTCGACAAACTGCTCAAACTCATCCAAGGCAAGACCTCACAGGGCGTGAAAGACTATGCCGACACGGAGGTGATCACCAAGGGTTCGCAGTTTACTATCGTCAACCTCAAGAACCTCAACTTTGAAGGTATCCAGTCCAACAACTGGACCGACGATGACTATACCAACCAGCTCATCTCGCAGCTCATCATGAATTATATCCGCAAGGCTAAGTTGCTTGATGCTGAGCTCAAACGCCGCAAGTACGCCATCACCATCGGAGATGAACTGCCCTCAGGTATCCTGCAGATGGCCAAGGTGTATGTGGCCAAGAAACGTAAGATCGGCGTGGGTGATAAACTTGCCGGACGACATGGTAACAAGGGTATCGTTTCCAAGGTGGTCAGACAAGAGGATATGCCATTCCTTGAGGATGGCAGACCCGTCGACCTCGTGCTCAACCCGCTGGGCGTGCCTTCACGTATGAACTTGGGACAAATCTTCGAGGCAATCCTCGGTGCTGCCGGTAAGCGTCTGGGCGTCAAATTCGCCACACCGATCTTCGACGGTGCCAAACTGGATGACCTCTCTGAGTGGACCGACAAGGCCGGACTGCCAAGACTCTGCTCCACACACCTCTATGATGGTGAGACAGGAGAGCGGTTTGACCAGCCTGCCACCGTGGGTATCACCTACTTCCTCAAACTTGGCCACATGGTGGAGGACAAGATGCATGCAAGAAGTATCGGTCCATACTCGCTCATCACACAGCAACCTCTCGGAGGAAAGGCTCAGTTTGGTGGACAGAGATTCGGAGAAATGGAGGTCTGGGCTCTCGAGGCCTTCGGCGCTAGCCACGTACTCCAGGAAATCCTCACTGTCAAATCCGACGATGTCGTGGGACGAAGCAAAGCCTACGAGGCCATCGTCAAGGGTGAGCCCATGCCTGCCCCTGGAATTCCAGAATCTCTCAACGTGCTCCTGCATGAACTCCGCGGACTCGGATTAAGTATCAAACTCGACTAAATCGTAATCAGACATGGCTTTTAAGAAAGATACAAAAGTTAAAAACAACTTTACCCGCATCACCATCGGACTGGCATCGCCAGAGGAGATACGTGAGAACTCTTGCGGTGAGGTCACCAAGCCGGAAACCATCAACTATCGCACCTATAAACCAGAGCGCGACGGCTTGTTCTGCGAGCGCATCTTCGGTCCTACACGCGACTACGAGTGCGGATGCGGTAAATACAAACGCATCAGATATAAAGGTATCGTGTGCGACAGATGCGGTGTCGAGGTGACAGAGAAAAATGTCAGACGTGAGCGCTCCGGACACATCGAACTGGTCGTGCCGGTAGCACATATCTGGTATTTCCGCTCACTGCCCAATAAAATCGGATACTTGCTCGGATTGCCCACCAAGAAACTCGACTCGGTGATTTATTATGAGAAATATATCGTCGTGCAACCAGGTGATTTCGAGGGCAGGACAGAGAACGACATGCCTGCACTCGGATCTCAGAAATACGACATGCTCACTGAGGAAGAGTATATTGACATCGTAGAAAACAAGCTCACTCCTGAGAACCAGGCACTCTCTGACTCCGACCCGAGGAAGTTTGTCGCCAAGATGGGAGCTGAGGCTGTCTGCGACTTGCTGAGCACCCTTAATCTCGACGAGTTGGCTGCAGAGTTGCGCCAGCGTGCCAACACCGACGCTTCTGTGGCCAGGAAGACAGAGGCCCTCAAGCGGCTCCAGGTGGTGGAGGCTTTCCGCAACAGCAAGGATGTCAACCGTCCTGAGTGGATGATTATGAAGATCATCCCTGTCACACCTCCAGAACTGAGACCCCTTGTCCCGCTGGATGGCGGACGTTTCGCTACCTCTGACCTCAATGATCTCTACCGCCGTGTGATCATCCGTAACAATCGTCTCAAGAGACTGATGGAGATCAAGGCGCCTGAGGTGATCCTGCGCAATGAGAAACGTATGCTGCAAGAGGCTGTCGACAGTCTCTTCGACAACTCCCGCAAGAGCAGTGCTGTGAAGAGCGAGTCCAACAGACCGCTCAAGTCGCTCTCCGACTCCCTCAAGGGTAAGCAGGGACGCTTCCGCCAGAACCTGCTCGGTAAGCGTGTCGACTATTCTGCACGTTCGGTGATCGTCGTAGGTCCTGAACTGAAGATGGGTGAGTGCGGTCTGCCTAAACTGATGGCTGCCGAGCTCTACAAACCGTTTATCATTCGTAAACTCATCGAGCGCGGTATCGTCAAGACCGTCAAGAGTGCCAAGAAAATCGTCGACAGACGTGAGCCCGCTATCTGGGATATCCTTGAGAATGTGATGAAGGGACATCCTGTGCTGCTCAACCGCGCACCGACGCTCCACCGCCTCGGTATTCAGGCCTTCCAGCCTAAGCTCATCGAGGGAAAAGCTATCCAGCTGCACCCGTTGGCATGTACGGCTTTCAACGCCGATTTCGACGGCGACCAGATGGCTGTACACCTTCCGCTGAGCAATGAAGCCATTCTTGAGGCTCAGATCCTCATGCTCCAGAGCCACAATATCCTCAATCCGGCCAATGGCGCTCCTATCACCGTCCCGTCTCAGGATATGGTGCTCGGACTCTACTACATCACCAAGATCCGTCCGGGTGCCAAGGGTGAGGGACTCACTTTCTATGGACCGGAAGAGGCCATCATCGCCTACAATGAGGGCAAGTGCGACCTGCATGCCTTGGTGCGTGTGGTGGTCAAAGACCTCAATGAAGAGGGAACGTTTGTCAACAAGATGGTGGAGACATCTGTCGGACGTGTCATCGTCAATGGCATCATTCCTGAGGAGGTGGGCTTTGTCAACAAGGTGATCTCCAAGAAGAGCCTCCGCGACATCATCGCCGACGTGATCAAGAATGTAGGTTTTGCACGGGCATGCGAGTTCCTCGATGGTATCAAGAACCTGGGCTACCGCATGGCTTATCTCGCAGGACTCTCCTTCAATCTCGACGATATCATCATCCCGCCCGAAAAAGCTACGCTGATCGAGCGTGGTAATGAGGAGGTCAGACAGATCACCGAGAGTTACAACATGGGATTCATCACCGACAACGAGCGATATAATCAGGTCATCGATACTTGGACTCACGTCAACAACGACATCGCCAACATCCTGATGAAGGAGATGACCGAGGCTGACCAGGGATTCAATGCCGTATTCATGATGCTTGACTCTGGTGCTCGTGGTTCGAAAGACCAGATCAAACAGCTCTCAGGTATCCGTGGTCTGATGGCTAAACCGCAGAAGGCTGGTGCCGAAGGTGCACAGATCATTGAAAACCCGATCTTGTCGAACTTCAAAGAGGGTATGTCGGTGCTCGAATACTTCATCGCTTCTCACGGTGCACGTAAGGGTCTTGCCGATACCGCCATGAAGACGGCTGACGCCGGATACCTCACACGACGACTGGTCGACGTGTCTCACGATGTGATCATCACAGAGGAGGATTGCGGCACACTCCGTGGTCTTGTCTGTACGGCGCTCAAGAGCGGCGACGAGGTGATCTCCACCTTGTATGAGAGAATCCTCGGACGTGTATCCGTGCACGATATCTTCAATCCGCTCAACAATGAGCTCCTCGTGAGTGCCGGTGAGGAAATCACCGAAGAGGTGGCGAAAGCCATTGAGGAGTCACCTATCGAAAGCGTTGAGATCAGATCGGTGCTCACTTGCGAAAGCAAGAAGGGTGTCTGTATGAAGTGCTACGGACGTAACCTGGCTACAAGCCGTATGGTGCAGATGGGTGAGGCCGTCGGTGTCATCGCCGCTCAGGCCATCGGTGAGCCTGGTACACAGCTTACTCTCCGTACGTTCCACGCAGGTGGTGTGGCTGCCAATGCTGCCGCCAATGCTTCTATCGTGGCCAAAAACGACGCCAGAATCGAGTTCGACGAACTGCGTACCGTGCCCTTCAAGGAGGGTGGCAAACTGGCGGATGCTATTGACTGTGAGATGGTGGTCAGCCGACTTGCTGAGGTGAGATTTATTGATGTCAACACAGGTATCGTGCTCTCAACCGCTCCTGTGCCTTATGGTAGCTCTCTTTACTTCAAGCACAACGACATGGTGAAGAAAGGTGACCTGATTGCCAAGTGGGATCCGTTCAACGCCGTTATCGTCACTGAGTACAAGGGTAAGCTGAAATTTAATGATGTCGTAGAAAACTACACCTTCAGGGCCGAGACGGATGATACCACCGGACTGACCGAGAAAATCATCATCGAGTCGAAAGACAAGGCACTCGTGCCTACGTGTGATGTCATCGACGAGAATGGAGTCGTGGTGGGTACCTACAACTTCCCTGTGGGCGGACATATCGTGGTCAACGATGGTGATCAGGTGGAGACCGGTACGACACTCATGAAGATTCCTCGTGCTGTGGTGAAGGGTGGTGATATCACTGGTGGTCTGCCACGTGTCACCGAACTCTTCGAGGCACGCAACCCGTCCAATCCTGCCGTGGTGAGTGAGATCGACGGTGAGGTGACCATGGGACGCATCAAGCGTGGTAACCGTGAGATCGTCGTCACCAGTAAGACAGGCGAGCAGCGCAAGTATCTCGTCTCACTCTCCAAACAGATCCTCGTTCAGGAGCATGACGCCGTCAGGGCTGGTACACCACTCTCCTATGGTGTGATCACTCCAAGCGACATCCTTGCCATTAAAGGCCCCACCGCCGTGCAGGAGTATATCGTCAACGAAGTGCAGGATGTCTACCGCCTGCAAGGTGTGAAGATCAACGACAAACACTTCGAGATCATTGTCAGACAGATGATGCGCAAGGTGCAGATTGTGGAACCGGGTGATACCACGTTCCTCGAGCAAGAGGTCGTCGACAAACTCGATTTCGCTGAGGAGAACGACCGTATCTGGGGCAAGAAGTACGTCATCGATAAAGGTGACAGCGAGAATGTCTATGTCGGACAGATTATCTCCGCACGCAAGCTGCGTGACGAGAACTCCAACCTCACCCGCCGTGACCTGCGCACCATCAAGGTGAGAGACGTCGTGCCTGCTACCTCTACACAGATTCTCCAAGGTATCACGAAGGCTGCCTTGCAGACCAAGAGCTTTATGTCGGCTGCATCCTTCCAGGAGACCACCAAAGTGCTCAACGAGGCTGCCATCCGTGGCAAGGTGGATTACCTCGAGGGTATGAAGGAGAATGTGATTTGCGGACACTTGATACCTGCTGGTACCGGATTAAGGCAGTGGGAAAAACTGCAAGTGGGAAGTAAAGAGGAGCATGAGCGCATGCAGGCCAACAAGAAAAACGTGCTCGACTTCGCTGGTGACGAGATGTCCGTAGAAGAAAATTAATGTGGTAAATTCAATATTATCGACCGGTTATGGACAATCAGAATCAGCCTAAAACGGCACAATTGCAGATAGAATTGCCACCTGATGTGGCTCAGGGCAAGTATGTCAACCTCGCGCTCATCGCACACTCCAGTTCGGAATTCATCATCGACCTGGCTGCCATGATGCCTGGATTGCAGAAACCAACTGTCAAAAGTCGTGTCATACTGGCTCCAGAGCATGCCAAGAGATTGGCCATCGCTTTGCAGGAGAATATCGCACGGTTTGAGAAAGAGCATGGAAGAATCGTCTTGCCAAACTCGCAGCCGCGTACCATTTCTCCTTTCGACATCGGTAACAAAGGGGAGGCTTGATCCATAAAACAGATCTCACGACTCCTATACAGCATCGTCCCCCAGACCAGCAGGCCTGGGGGATTTTGCATCGTATGAATAGGCTTTTCCTATCGCCTGAAAACATAATGTTTGTGCAGATAGGATGTAATAGTTGTAAAATAAACCAACAAATGTTATAAAATATTAAATATGGCGTTTGCTTTGGCTTTAGACATTGATATAATTAGGTTAATTCAAGCAAAGTTTGTACCTTTGCACCCCAAATTGGTGTGTTGCGGCATGCCGATTCCAAAATTGCAATCAACAATACAACATAATTATAATTAATAAAGTAACAAAATGCCAACCATTTCACAATTAGTAAGAAAAGGCAGAAAGGAGCTTGTAGACAAGAGCAAGTCGCCCGCTTTGGACTCATGTCCTCAGCGTCGTGGCGTGTGCGTGCGTGTCTATACCACCACTCCTAAAAAGCCTAATTCGGCAATGAGAAAAGTTGCCCGTGTAAGACTGACCAACCAGAAGGAAGTGAACTCCTACATCCCTGGTGAGGGACACAACCTTCAGGAGCACAGCACCGTGCTCGTTCGCGGTGGTCGTGTAAAAGACCTTCCTGGTGTGCGCTACCATATCGTACGCGGCACGCTCGACACTGCAGGCGTCGCCAACCGCACCCAGCGCCGCTCAAAGTATGGTGCAAAACGTCCTAAGCAGAAAAAGTAATAACCGGAGAAGGTTAGTACAAGGACAACACACATCTTAATAACCGTTTTGCTGGAGAATTGTCAGACAGGTTGAGTAAATGCTCTCGTGTGAGCGTTGAAGAACAAGAAGGTACAACCCCAAGCAGAATTTATTTTTAAAAAAATGAGAAAAGCAAAACCAAAGAAGCGTCTGGTCCTGCCAGACCCAAAATTCAACGACCAGAAGGTCTCCAAGTTTGTCAACCATTTGATGTATGATGGTAAAAAGACCATTTCATACGAAATTTTCTACAACGCTCTTGATATCGTAAAGGAGAAGATGTCGAAAGAGGAGAAAACTCCCCTCGAAATCTGGAAACAGGCACTCGACAACATCACTCCGCAGGTGGAGGTGAAAAGCCGCCGTATCGGTGGTGCCACTTTCCAGGTGCCGACAGAGATCCGCCCCGACCGTAAGGAGAGCGTTTCAATGAAAAATATGATCAACTTTGCCCGTAAGCGTGGTGGAAAGAGCATGGCCGAGAGGCTTGCTGCTGAAATCATGGACGCATACAACAATCAGGGTGGCGCATTCAAGCGTAAGGAAGATATGCACCGCATGGCAGAGGCCAACCGTGCATTTGCGCATTTCAGATTCTAAAAACACAACAGGTAATAGTAAGGTAAAAAGAAAATGGCAAAGAATGATTTACATCTCACCCGCAATATAGGCATCATGGCCCATATTGATGCTGGTAAGACCACAACGTCGGAGCGTATCCTCTTCTATACGGGAAAAACCCATAAGATCGGAGAAGTGCACGACGGAGCAGCCACCATGGACTGGATGGCACAGGAACAGGAGCGTGGTATCACAATCACCTCCGCTGCTACCACCTGCTCATGGGACTGGAACGGTAATAAATATAAGATCAACCTGATTGACACTCCGGGACACGTCGACTTCACCGCTGAGGTGGAGCGTTCACTCAGAGTGCTCGATGGTGCTGTGGCCACCTACTCCGCTGCCGACGGCGTGCAACCGCAGTCGGAAACAGTATGGAGACAAGCCGACAAATACAATGTGCCTCGTATCGGATACGTCAACAAGATGGACCGCTCTGGCGCTGACTTCTTCGAGACAGTGCAGCAGATGAAGGACATCTTGGGCGCAAATCCTTGTCCCGTGCAGATTCCTATCGGTGCTGAGGAGCATTTCAAAGGTGTCGTCGATCTCATCAAAATGAAAGCCATCATCTGGCATGATGAGACTATGGGTGCCGAATACGATGTCGAGGATATTCCCGCCAACTTGGTCGATGAGGCTCAGGAGTGGCGTGACAAGATGCTCGAGTGCGCATCCAACTATGATGACGACCTGATGGAGAAATACCTTGAGGGAGAGGACATCACAGAAGAGCAGATCATCGCTGCTATCCGTAAAGGTACCGTGGCAATGGAGATCACTCCGATGGTCTGTGGCTCCTCCTACAAGAACAAGGGCGTGCAGTCACTGCTCGACTATGTGTGTGCTTTCCTTCCTTCTCCCATCGATGCTGTCAATATCGTGGGCGTCAACCCGGAGACAGAGAAAGAGGAAGAACGCAAACCTTCCGAGGACGAGCCTACATCGGCTCTCGCTTTCAAAATCGCTACCGATCCTTACATGGGAAGACTCGTGTTCTTCCGCGTCTATTCAGGAAAAGTGCAGGCTGGAAGCTATGTCTTTAACCCCAGGTCTGGTAAGAAAGAGCGCATCAGCCGCCTCTTCCAGATGAACTCCAATAAGGAGATTCCCATGGATGCTATCGACGCTGGTGACATCGGCGCAGGAGTGGGCTTCAAAGACATCCATACTGGTGATACACTGTGTGATGAGAATCATCCCATCGTGCTCGAGTCAATGACTTTCCCCGACCCGGTGATCGGTATCGCCGTGGAGCCTAAGTCACAAGCTGACGTCGACAAGCTCGGCATCGGTCTGGCAAAACTCGCAGAAGAGGATCCCACATTCACCGTGCGCACCGATGAGCAGAGCGGACAGACCATCATCTCTGGTATGGGCGAGCTCCATCTCGACATCATCATCGATCGTCTGAAAAGAGAATTCAAGGTGGAGTGCAACCAGGGTAAACCACAGGTCAACTACAAAGAGGCCATCACCAAGACCGTCAATCTTCGTGAGGTCTACAAAAAGCAGAGTGGTGGACGTGGTAAGTTCGCTGACATCATCGTCAATATCGGTCCTGTCGATGAAGACTACAAAGAAGGCGGACTCCAGTTTGTCAATGAGGTCAAGGGTGGCAACATCCCCAAGGAGTATATTCCTTCCGTGCAGAAGGGATTCGAGACAGCCATGAAGACTGGTGTTCTCGGAGGCTATCCCATGGATTCACTGAAGGTGACCTTGCTCGACGGTTCTTTCCATCCCGTTGACTCCGACCAGCTCTCGTTTGAGATCGCTGCCATCAATGCCTACAAGAGCGCATGTGTGAAGGCTGCTCCCGTGCTCATGGAGCCCATCATGAAACTCGAGGTGGTGACTCCCGAGGAAAGCATGGGTGATGTCATCGGAGATCTCAACAAGCGCCGCGGACAGGTGCAGGGAATGGATGAGGCCCGTTCAGGCGGACGTATCATCAAGGCTATGGTGCCCCTGTCGGAAACCTTCGGTTATGTGACCGCTTTGCGTACCATCACCTCTGGTCGTGCTACCAGTTCGATGGAGTATGATCATCACGCACCGCTCTCAAGCTCTATCGCCAAGGCTGTGCTTCAGGAAGCTGGTGGAAGAGCTGATCTCGTCTAAAAAAAATGGTTGCGCTGCCCAGTCTTAGCGTATGACTCTTAAGCTGGGGGCCAACCACATTATAAACAATATCACATTAAATTATCATGAGTCAAAAAATCAGAATCAAACTGAAGTCCTACGATCACAAACTCGTGGACAAGTCGGCCGAGAAAATCGTCAAGGCCGTCAAAGCTACCGGTGCTGTCGTGAGCGGTCCGATTCCACTCCCCACTCACAAACGCATCTACACTGTCAACCGCAGTACGTTTGTCAACAAGAAAGCTCGCGAGCAGTTCCAGCTCTCCGACTACAAACGTCTCATCGACATCTACAGCACCACATCAAAGACTGTCGATGCATTGATGAAGCTCGAACTCCCCACTGGTGTCGAGGTGGAAATCAAGGTATAGACATGTGGCTATTTAGAGATTTTTTCAAAAACCATCAATTACAACAACATTCAAAATTTTTATTGAAATGCCAGGATTAATAGGAAGAAAAATCGGAATGACATCCGTATTCAGTGCCGACGGCAAAAACGTGCCGTGCACTGTTATCGAAGCTGGTCCTTGTGTTGTAACCCAGGTGAAGACAGAAGAGAAAGATGGCTATAAAGCCGTGCAACTCGCATTCGGAGAGGCTAAGGAGAAAAGAACCTCACAGGCTCTCATGGGTATCTTCAAAAAAGCTGGTACAACACCGAAAAAGCACTTGGCCGAGTTCAAATTCGACGAGGAATACAACCTCGGTGACACCATCACAGTCGACCTCTTCAATGACGCTACTTTCGTCGACGTGACCGGTACATCAAAAGGTAAAGGTTTCCAAGGCGTCGTCAAACGCCACGGATTCGGCGGTGTCGGCCAACGTACCCACGGTCAGGACGACCGCGCTCGCAAACCGGGATCCATCGGTGCTTGCTCATACCCCGCAAAGGTGTTCAAGGGCATGCGCATGGCTGGACACATGGGCTGCGACAGGGTGACTACCAAAAACCTCAGAGTGTTAAAAGTTATTCCGGAGCACAACCTGATTCTCGTCAAGGGATCTGTTGCTGGATGTATTGGCTCAACCGTCTTAATTCAGAAGTAATGGAAATCAACGTATTAAATATCAAGGGACAGGAGACCGGACGCAAGGCCAATCTCAACGATGACATCTATGCCATCACACCCAATGATCACGTCCTCTATCTCGACGTGAAGCAATATCTGGCCAATCAGCGCCAGGGAACACATAAGGCTAAGGAAAGAAGCGAGCACGCAGGAAGTACCCGCAAGCTCGGACGCCAGAAAGGTGGCGGCGGCGCACGCCATGGTGATATCAACTCACCACTGCTCAGAGGCGGCGGTAGAGTGTTTGGTCCCAGACCCCGTGACTATCGCTTCAAACTCAATAAGAAGGTGAAGGTGCTCGCACGCAAGAGCGCTCTCTCTTATAAGGCTCAAGAGGATGCCATCATCGTCGTCGAAGATTTCACATTCGAGGCACCAAAGACTAAAGATTTCGTAAATGTTGTTAAAAATCTGAAAGTCGAAGGTAAGAAACTGCTCCTCGTTTTGCCAGAATTAAATAAAAACGTATATTTGTCGGCTCGTAACTTGCAGCGTACGGACGTCATACTCGCATCATCACTCAATTCTTACAAAGTATTGAATGCTGATGTTCTTGTCGTGACCGAAAATTCACTCAAGACAATCGACGGAATCTTAACAAAATAAACTAAGGAGACTGATAACATGGCATTCATTATGAGACCTTTGGTCACTGAGAAGCAGACCAAGATTACAGACAAGCGACCCAACCGTTATGGTTTCATCGTGCGTCCTGAAGCCAACAAGCTTCAGATCAAAGAAGAGGTCGAGCGCCTGTATAATGTTACAGTGCTCGACGTGAATACGATGCTCTATGCCGGAAAACGCTCAAGACGCTATACTAAGGCTGGACTTATCAAAGGTCAGAAGAGCTCGTTCAAAAAGGCAATCGTCACCCTCAAAGAGGGCGAGACAATCGATTTTTACAGCAATATTTAAAATAAAATGGCAGTACGTAAATTAAAGCCCGTAACACCGGGCCAAAGACACAAAATTATTGGTACGTTCGAGGAAATTACTGCATCCGTACCAGAGAAGTCTCTCGTTCGTGGAAAGCGATCCACAGGAGGTCGAAACAACAGCGGTAAGATGACCGTACGCTACAGAGGTGGTGGTCACAAGAGAAAATACCGTCTCATCGACTTCAAACGTGAGAAGGATGGTGTTCCAGCAGTGGTAAAGACAATCGAGTACGATCCCAACCGCTCGGCTCGTATCGCTTTGCTTTTCTACGCTGACGGTGAAAAACGCTACATTATTGCTCCTATCGGACTGCAGGTGGGCACCACACTGCTCTCTGGAGCTGATGCCGCTCCTGAGGTGGGTAATGCTCTCCCACTGGCTAACATTCCTGTCGGTACGGTGATCCACAACATCGAGCTCCGTCCGGGACAGGGTGCCAAGCTGGTCCGCTCGGCAGGTAATTTCGCTCAGTTGACTTCCCGCGAGGGTAGCTATTGCGTCATCAAACTCCCTTCAGGAGAGACGCGAAAGATTCTCAGTGCTTGTAAAGCCACTGTGGGCAGCGTTGGCAACTCCGACCATGCTCTTGAGCAGTCGGGTAAAGCTGGACGCACACGCTGGCTCGGACGCAGACCTCACAACAGAGGTGTGGTGATGAACCCGCACGATCACCCAATGGGTGGTGGTGAAGGACGCCAGTCTGGAGGACACCCACGCTCACGCACCGGTCTCTATGCTAAGGGTCTCAAGACAAGAGCTCCCAAGAAGCATTCCAACAAGTATATCATCGAGAGAGCTAACAAGAAAAAATAGTTAACAAGAGCAAATTATGAGTCGTTCACTTAAGAAAGGTCCATACATCAACGTAGCTCTCGAGAAGAAAATTCTCGCAATGAATGAGAGCGGCAAGAAAACTGTCGTAAAGACATGGGCCAGAGCATCAATGATCTCCCCTGACTTCGTGGGACACACTGTTGCAGTTCATAACGGAAACAAATTTATCCCTGTTTACATCACTGAGAATATGGTGGGACACAAACTCGGAGAGTTCTCACCCACACGTAGGTTCGGCGGACATGCCGGCAACAAAAAGTAAGCAGGCTTAACCATTGAAAACAAAATTATAATATAATGGGAGCAAGAAAGAAAAACGCGGCTGAGAAAAGAAAAGAAGCCGCAAAAAGCCTCTACTTTGCCAAACTCGTAGGGGTGCCTTCCTCACCACGAAAAATGAGATACGTCGTCGACATGATCCGTGGCATGGAAGTCAACAAAGCACTTGGCGTGCTCAGGTTCTCTAAGAAAAAAGCTGCCATCGACGTGGAGAAACTGCTCCGCTCGGCCGTGGCCAACTGGGAAGCTAAGAATGAGCGTAAAGCTGATGATGGCGAACTCTTCGTATCACGCGTGTTCGTCGACGAGGGAGTCACTTGGAAACGCATGCGCCCGGCACCTCAGGGTCGCGGATACAGAATCCGCAAGCGCAGCAACCATGTCACCCTTTTCGTAGATTCAAGAACTAATGACGATAAACAATAAGCAGAATGGGACAGAAAGTTAATCCAATCAGCAACCGTCTGGGTATTATCAGAGGATGGGACTCCAACTGGTTTGGTGGAAAGAACTTCGGTGACAACCTCGTCGAGGATCTGAAAATCCGCAAATATCTTAAAGAGCGTCATGCCAATGCCAGCTTGTCGAGAATTGTCATCCAGCGCACACACAAACTCGTCACCATCACCATCTGCACAGCCCGCCCGGGTATCGTCATCGGTAAAGGTGGACAGGATGTCGACAAACTCAAGGAAGAGCTCAAGAAACTCTCCAACAAGGAGATCCAGATCAATATCTTCGAAGTGAAGAAACCTGACCTCGATGCCAACATCGTTGCCAACAACATCGCACGCCAGGTGGAGCAGAAAATCGCTTACCGCAGAGCTATCAAGCAGGCTATCGCCAATGCCATGAGAGCAGGTGCCGAGGGTATCAAGGTTCAGATCACCGGCCGTCTTAATGGCGCAGAAATGGCCCGCAAGGAAATGTACAAGGAAGGTCGTACTCCTCTTCACACCTTCCGTGCAGATGTGGACTACTGTCAGGCTGAGGCACTCACCAAGGTGGGTATCCTCGGTATCAAAGTGTGGATCTGCAGAGGCGAGGTCTATGGAAAAGTTGACCTCGAGCCCAATTTCGCCCAGGATAAGCAGAACGCAAGACAGGGCAACGGCGGTCGTCAGGGCGGACGCCGCGGTGGCAAGAGAAACAATAATCGATAAAAAGAAGCAATCATGTTACAGCCAAAAAGAGTAAAATATAGAAGACCCCAAGATGGTCGTGGCAACAAAGGCAACGCCCACAGGGGAACACAACTGGCTTTCGGCTCCTTCGGCATCAAGACACTTGAGGCCAAATGGATTGACAGCCGGCAGATTGAGGCTGCCCGTGTCGCCGTCAACAGATACATGCAGCGTGAGGGACAGGTGTGGATCCGCATCTTCCCCGACAAGCCCATCACCCGCAAACCTGCTGATGTGCGTATGGGTAAAGGTAAGGGTGACCCCGCAGGATGGGTCGCTCCTGTCACACCAGGACGCATCCTCTTCGAAGTGGAAGGTGTCAGTTTTGATATCGCTAAAGAGGCGCTTCGCCTCGCAGCTCAGAAACTGCCCGTGAAAACTAAGTTTGTAGTAAGACGTGATTTCGATAAAAACGCATAAACTATCATGAAGAATAATGAAATAAGGGAACTCGCCACACAAGACTTGGTAGAGAGACTTGAAGGGGCTGTGGCCAAACTTCAGCAACTTAAGCTCAACCATGCCATCTCACCGCTGGAGAATCCGTCACAAATCAAGTTGGTGCGTCGTGACATCGCACGTATGAAAACTGAACTCCATCAGAGAGAACTTAACAAATAACAATGGTCCACATGGAAACAAGAAATTTAAGAAAGACTAGAATGGGTGTGGTTATCAGCAACAAGATGGATAAAACCATTGTTATCGCAGCCAAGTTCAAGGAGATGCACCCTATCTATGGAAAGTTTGTGCAGAAAACGAAAAAGTATCATGCACATGATGAGAAAAATGAGGCAAATGTAGGCGATACAGTGCTCATTATGGAAACCCGTCCCTTGAGCAAGACCAAGAGATGGAGACTTGTACAAATAATCGAAAAAGCTAAGTAATCATGATACAGGCTGAATCAAGACTTACAGTATGTGACAACAGCGGTGCCCGCGAGGCTCTCTGCATCCGGGTGCTGGGTGGCACACGCCGCCGTTATGCAAGTGTCGGCGACATCATCGTCGTGGCTGTCAAAAATGTCATCCCGTCTAGCGACCTGAAGAAAGGCGCTGTCTCAAAGGCTCTTATCGTGCGCACAAAGAAAGAGATCCGTCGTGCTGATGGTTCTTATATCCGTTTTGACGACAATGCCTGCGTGCTCCTCAACAATGCTGGTGAGCTCCGCGGAAGCCGTATCTTCGGCCCCGTCGCCCGTGAACTGCGCGCCGTCAACCTGAAGGTGGTCTCACTCGCACCCGAGGTTCTTTAATCACATCTTAAATGTAGTATACTCATGACAAAGTTACATATCAAAAAAGGCGACACGGTGATTGTCCTCACAGGTAAGTCTAAGGGCAAGACCGGCAAGGTGCTCAGGATGCTTATCAAAGAGCAAAAGGCTATCGTCGAGGGTGTCAACATCGTCACCAAGAGCTCCAAACCGACCGCCAAGAATCCTAACGGTGGATTCGTCAAGGTGGAGGCTCCCATCCATATCTCCAACCTGAGCCTCATTGACCCGAAGAGCGGGAAACCAACGCGAATCGGCATCAAGGTCAACGCCGACGGCAAGAAAGTTCGTATCGCTAAAAAATCTGGGGAGGAGATCAAATAATGAATACAGCACAGTTAAAGAAACAATACGTCGAGGTCATCGCACCTGCACTGATGAAGCAGTTCAACTACACTTCACCCATGCAGATTCCTGTTCTCAAGAAAATCGTGATCAACCAGGGCCTCGGAGATGCCACACAGGAGAAGAAAATCATCGATGTGGCAGTGAATGAGCTTACCACCATTACTGGACAGAAGGCTGTGGCTACTTATTCCAAAAAGGATATCGCCAACTTCAAACTCCGTAAAAAAATGCCTATCGGCGTGATGGTGACACTTCGCCGGGAGCGGATGTATGAGTTCCTCGAGAAGCTCGTCAGAGTGGCTCTGCCTCGTATCCGTGACTTCAAGGGCATCGAGACCAAGTTTGACGGACGTGGCAACTACACCCTCGGAATCGAGGAGCAGATTATCTTCCCGGAGATCAACCTCGACACCATCGAGCGCATCCAGGGTATGAACATCACTTTCGTCACATCTGCCAATACCGACGAGGAGGGATTCGCACTCCTTAAAGGATTTGGACTTCCATTCAAAAACGCTAAAAACGCATAACACATGGCAAAGGAATCAATGAAGGCCCGCGAGGTCAAGAGAGCACGTCTCGTGGCTAAGTATGCAGAGAAGCGCGCAGCGCTGAAAAAAATCATCGCCACCACCGACGATCCCGCTGAGGCTTATGAGGCTGCCAGGAAGTTGCAGAGCATCCCACGCAACGCCAATCCTATCCGCCTGCACAACCGCTGCAAAATCACCGGTCGTCCAAAAGGATATATCAGGCAGTTTGGACTCTCGCGTATCCAATTCCGCGAAATGGCTTCCGCAGGACTTATTCCAGGCGTGAAGAAGGCAAGCTGGTAAAAGACTTTCTTTTTTTAATTTTTAATATTGTCGGGGGAGGCCCGATTAATTAAACTTTTATTTTATGACAGATCCAATAGCAGATTATCTGACGAGGCTCAGAAACGCAATCATGGCTCATCACCGTGTTGTGGAGGTTCCTGCCTCAAACTTGAAGAAGGAAATCACAAAAATCCTCTTCGAGAAAGGATACATCCTCAATTACAAGTTCATTGAGGATGGTCCTCAAGGCACCATCAAGGTCGCTTTGAAGTATGACCCGGCCACCAAGGCCAATGCCATCAAGAAGCTCCAGAGAGTTTCCACTCCTGGTCTTCGTAAGTATACGGGTTATAAAAACATGCCGAGAGTTATCAACGGGTTGGGTATCGCCATCTTATCCACATCCCAAGGTGTCATGACCGACAAGGAGGCTGCCGAACTCAAAATCGGCGGCGAGGTCCTTTGCTACGTCTATTAATTCAGGGAGGAAAGCAATATGTCAAGAATAGGTAAATTGCCCATCACCATCCCTGCTGGTGTGGAGATCAAAAACGAAAATAACCTCATCACCGTGAAAGGTCCTAAAGGTACCCTCTCACAACAGGTGGATCCTTCTGTCAACGTGACTATCGAGAATGGGGAGATGACTTTCTCCATCAATGAGGACAGTCCCGTTACTATCAAGCAAAAGCAGGCTTACCATGGCTTGTATCGCGCACTTGTCAACAATATGGTGGTTGGCGTGAGCCAGGGATTCCAGAAAACACTTGAACTCGTGGGCGTGGGTTACCGCGTGTCCAACCAGGGCAACCTGCTCGAGTTCGCTCTCGGTTATACACACCCCATTTTCCTCATGCTCCCGCCTGAGGTCAAGGTGGAGACCAAATCTGAGAGAAATCAGAATCCTATCATCAATCTGGAGTCTTGCGACAAACAGTTGCTCGGACTCATCTGTGCAAAAATTCGCTCTTTCCGCAAACCTGAACCTTATAAAGGTAAGGGTATCCTGTTCAAGGGTGAGGTCATCCGCAGGAAGTCTGGTAAATCGGCTTCTGCCAAGTAACTTTAACAATTTACGACTATGACAACTAAAAAAGTAGAAAGACGAATCAAGATCAAATACAGAATTCGCAAAAGGGTCAATGGCACTGCTGAGCGTCCCCGCATGACTGTGTTCCGCAGCAATAAGGGCATCTACGTGCAGATTATCGATGACTCATGGTACAACACTGAGAAGCCTTTCACCACCATGGTGGAGAAAAAGCACCCCAAGCGCAAGGTGGCTGTGTCTTACTATCCAAAAGGCAGGACCCTCGTGTCTGCTTCCTCAGCAGGACTCGGAAAGATGTCCAAGGCTGAGCAGGCTGAGAAGGTGGGTGAGATGATTGCAGAGAAGGCTAAAGCCGCCGGCATTACAGCCGTGGTTTTCGACCGCAATGGTTATCTCTACCATGGAAGAGTGAAGCAACTGGCTGACGCAGCCCGTAAAGGTGGACTTAATTTCTAAGCGATTATGGCAATTAATAGAGTAAAAAATATCGGTGACGCAGAGTTGAAGGACCGCCTCGTTGCTATCAACCGTGTCACAAAGGTGACAAAGGGCGGTCGTACTTTCACATTCGCTGCCATTGTCGTCGTTGGCGATGGTAATGGTATCATCGGATGGGGACTCGGTAAGGCTGGTGAGGTGACTGCTGCTATCGCCAAAGGTGTCGAGGCTGCCAAGAAGAACCTGGTCAAGGTGCCTGTGCTCAAAGGCACGATTCCTCATGAGATTGAAATGGCTTTCGGTGGCGCTAGAGTGTTCCTCAAGCCTGCTGCTCCTGGTACAGGAATGGTGGCTGGTGGTGCTATGCGTGCCGTGCTCGAGAGTGTCGGTATTACCGACGTGCTGGCTAAGTCAAAAGGCTCATCCAATCCCCATAACCTCGTGAAGGCTACTATCGCTGCTCTCTGTGAGGTGCGTGATGCTTACACTGTGGCTCACGACCGTGGTATTTCCATGCAAAAAGTATTTAGAGGATAAGGAGGTTTTGATATGGCAACAATAAAGATCAAACAGATTAAGAGTAAAATCGGTTACCCTATCGACCAGAAGCGTACGCTCCATGCACTTGGACTCCATAAGATCTCACAGGTCGTGGAAAAGGAGGATACTCCTGCCATCCGTGGCATGATCCGCAAGGTGCATCATCTGGTGACCATAGTTGAATAATCAATCAGTAAAACAGTACAGACTTATGAAATTACATACTTTAAAACCCGCTCAAGGCTCCACTCATTCACGCCGTCGTATCGGCCGTGGTACTGGTTCAGGACTCGGGGGTACTTCTACACGTGGTCATAAGGGTGCCAAGGCACGTTCGGGTTATAAGAGAAAAATCGGCTTTGAGGGTGGTCAGATGCCACTCCAGCGCCGTGTGCCGAAGGCTGGATTCAAAAACATCAATCACAAGGAGTATTTCGCAGTCAATCTCTCTACTCTTCAAAGACTTGCTGAGGAAAAGGGTCTCGCCAAAATTGGCATTGACGAGTTGAAGGCTGCCGGACTGACCAATGGCAAAGAGCTTGTCAAAGTGCTTGCTGGTGGTGAGCTGACCGTGAAGGTGGATGTCGAGGCACATGCTTTCTCTAAGACTGCCGAGGAGGCTATCAAGGCAGTTGGTGGTAACACAACAATCATCTAAGTAAATGAAAAAGTTTTTTGAGACACTGAAGAACATTTGGAAGGTGGAGGACTTGCGTCAGCGTGTCCTCATCACCATCCTGTTCACGGCAATTTACCGTTTTGGCTCGTTTGTCGTGCTGCCAGGCATCGACCCGAGCAAGTTGGAAAATCTGCAGCAACAGACCGAGGGCGGACTTATGTCGCTGCTCGACATGTTCTCCGGTGGAGCATTCTCCAATGCCTCGATGTTCGCATTGGGAATCATGCCTTATATCTCCGCATCTATCGTGATGCAGCTTCTTGCCGTGGCTGTGCCTTATTTCCAGAAGATGCAGCGTGAGGGTGAGAGCGGACGTAAGAAAATCATGTGGTATACGCGTGTGCTCACCGTTGCCATTCTGGTCTTCCAGGCACCTTCTTATCTCATCAATTTGAAGATGCAGTCTGCTGGCGCGCTCAACTCCGCTATTTCATGGAACTGGTTCATGTGGACTGGCCTCATCATTCTTGCCGCAGGTAGTATGTTCATCCTGTGGCTCGGTGAGCGTATCACAGACAAGGGTGTGGGCAACGGTATCTCGCTCATCATTATGATCGGAATCATCGCTCGACTGCCGAGTGCGTTCATGCAGGAGTTGACCTCACGTTTCACTGCCATCGCAGGCGGTGGACTCGTGATGTTCATCATCGAGCTGTTGATTCTCTTTGCGGTCGTATGTGCGGCCATCCTTCTCACGCAGGCTGTGCGCAAAGTTCCTGTGGAATATGCACGTAGAGTGCAAGGCAACAGGACACGCAGCGTGGCACGCCAGTATATTCCGTTGAAGCTCTTCGCTGCCAATGTGATGCCGATCATCTTTGCTCAGGCATTGATGTTTATCCCCTTGGCTTTGGTTCAGTATTCCACCAACAGCACCAATTATATCATGAGGTCGCTGATGGATCATACGAGCTTGCTGTATAACGTGATCTTCGCGATTCTCATCATCGCTTTCACCTATTTCTATACAGCGATTACGCTCAATCCTACCCAGATGGCAGAGGATATGAAGCGCAACAACGGATTCATTCCTGGTGTGAAACCTGGTAAGCCGACTGCCGACTACATTGAGACCATCATGTCACGCATCACCTTCCCTGGCTCACTCTTCATCGCATTCATTGCTGTCATGCCAGCTCTCGCTGGTCTGCTCAATGTGCAACAAGGGTTTGCACAGTTCTTCGGAGGTACCTCGCTCCTCATTCTCGTGGGTGTGGTCATCGACACCATCCAGCAGATACAGAGCCATCTCATGATGCGTCATTATGATGGACTGCTTAACTCCGGGCATACACGCTCCAATGGAGTCGCCGCCTATTGATGTCTGCAGATGAGTATCTTTCTGAAGACAGAGGATGAAATTGAGCTGATGAGGCGGGCTAACCGGCTGGTAAGCCGGACGCTCGCCGAATTAGCTAAGCATATCAAACCAGGGGTTACCACCTCTCAGCTCGATAAGATCGCTGGTGAGTTTATCCGTGATCATGGCGCCGTGCCTACGTTCAAGGATTTCCCCAACCCCTATGGACCTCCTTTCCCTGCCAATATCTGTACATCGGTCAACGATGTCGTCGTGCACGGAATTCCTGATGAGAAAACCGTCCTTCGTGAGGGTGATATCATCTCTGTGGATTGTGGAGCACTACTGGACGGATTCAACGGGGATTCTTGCTACACTTTCTGTGTGGGTGAGGTCGATGAGGCAAAACGACGGCTCTTGGCGGTCACGCGGCAGGCGCTCTATGAGGCCATCAACGTCGCTGTCGAGGGCAACCATCTGGGCGACATCGGTGCCACTGTGCAAGAATTATGTGAGGCAGAGGGCTATGGTGTCGTAAGAGAGCTGACGGGACATGGAATCGGACGCAAAATGCATGAGGATCCTATGGTTCCCAATTATGGTAAGCGCGGCAACGGAAAAAGGCTGAAGGCAGCCATGTGCATCGCCATCGAACCCATGATCACGATGGGCAGCCGTGAGATCTATATGGATCCCGACCGATGGACGATCCGTACACGTGACGGTCAGCCGGCAGCGCATTTCGAGCATACCATCGCGGTCAGAAGAGGTCATGCCGATATCTTGTCATCCTTTGAAGAGATAGATTCATTAGTAGATAATATCAACTGATTTTATGGCAAAGCAGAACGCTATTGAGCAAGACGGAACGATTGTGGAGGCCCTCTCCAACGCCATGTTCCGTGTCGAGTTAGAGAACGGATGTCCCATCACCGCCCATATCTCGGGCAAGATGAGAATGCACTACATCAAAATCTTGCCTGGTGATAAGGTAAAGGTTGAGATGAGTCCTTATGACCTGACAAAAGGTAGGATAGTTTTTAGATACAAATAATTTTTGATATATGAAGACGAGAGCATCATTGAAGAAACGCACACCTGATTGCAAGATCGTGCGCCGTAAAGGCCGCCTCTTTGTGATCAACAAGAAGAATCCTAAGTATAAATTGCGTCAGGGATAATTCAGGTGTCGACGCAGCGTTGCGTCAGTACAAAGAAAGTTATCAATTTTTTTAATTATCTTTTAAAGTAAAAATGGCAATAAGAATTGTTGGAGTAGATTTGCCCCAGAACAAGCGTGGCGAAATCGCATTGACCTATATTTATGGTATAGGTCGAAGTAGTTCAGCAAAGATATTGGATAAGGCAGGTGTCAGCCGTGACCTGAAGGTCAACGAGTGGTCTGACGATCAGGCTGCCAAGATCCGTGAGATTATCGGTGCTGAATTCAAAGTGGAGGGTGACCTCAGATCTGAGATCCAGATGAACATCAAGCGTCTCATGGACATCGGCTGCTATAGAGGCGTCAGACATCGTAACGGTCTTCCGGTACGCGGACAGAGCACCAAGAACAATGCCCGTACCCGTAAAGGTAAGAAGAAGACTGTCGCTAACAAGAAAAAGGCTACCAAGTAATTAAGTAGAAAGTAGAGATTATGGCAAAGAAAACAGTCACTTCGAAAAAGAGAAACGTCAAGGTTGATGCTCTCGGACAGCTTCATGTCCACAGTTCATTCAACAATATTATCGTGTCTTTGGCCAACAGCGAGGGCCAGGTCATCTCCTGGTCGTCTGCTGGTAAAATGGGCTTCCGTGGGTCAAAGAAAAACACTCCCTATGCCGCTCAGATGGCTGCAGAAGATTGCGCTAAGGTGGCTTATGACCTCGGTCTTCGTAAGGTAAAGGCCTATGTGAAAGGTCCGGGCAACGGCCGTGAGTCGGCTATCCGTGCCATTCATGGTGCAGGTATTGAGGTTACAGAGATTATCGACGTCACACCATTGCCACACAATGGTTGCCGTCCTCCAAAGCGCCGTCGCGTATAAACAACACAACTGCGGTCGTGGCAGTTGATGTCCATGACGCAGCATCATTCATTTTCAGCATTTTATATTTATATTATGGCAAGATATATTGGACCGAAATCAAAAATCGCACGCCGTTTTGGAGAGCCCATCTTCGGCGAAGACAAAGTTTTGATCAGGAGAAAGTTTCCTCCTGGTCAGCATGGCCAGAACCGTCGGCGCAAGCAGTCGGAGTATGCCGTCATGTTGGCAGAGAAACAAAAGGCTAAGTACACCTATGGCGTGCTTGAGCGTCAGTTCCGTAATATGTTTGAGAAAGCATCCAAGGCTGAGGGTATTACCGGTGAGGTGCTCCTGCAGAACCTCGAGAGCAGACTTGACAACGTGGTATTCCGTCTGGGGATTGCTCCTACTCGTGCTGCTGCACGTCAGCTGGTAAGCCACAAGCATATTGTGGTCGATGGTAATGTCGTCAATATTCCTTCTTATTCCGTAAAACCGGGTCAGGTCGTTGGCGTACGCGAGAAGTCAAAGTCTCTCGAGGTGATCGAGGCTGCCCTCGCTGGTTTCAACCACAGCAAGTATGCCTGGTTCGAGTGGGATGAGAACACCAAGAGTGGAAAATATCTCCACAAACCTGATCGTGCAGATATCCCTGAGAATATCAAGGAGCAGTTAATCGTTGAGTTGTACTCTAAATAAATCATTAAATTAATGGCGATATTAGCATTTCAAAAACCCGACAAAGTCGTAATGTTGGAGGCGAGTGATAAGTTCGGTAAATTCGAATTTCGTCCTCTCGAGCCTGGCTTTGGCGTGACCATCGGAAACGCCTTGCGACGCATTCTCCTCTCTTCGCTTGAGGGCTTTGCTATCAACACCATCAAGATTAGTGGTGTCGAGCATGAGTTCTCATCCGTTCCTGGAGTCAAGGAGGATGTGACCAACATTATCTTGAATCTCAAGCAAGTGAGATTCAAGCAAGTAGTAGAAGAATTCGAGAATGAGAAAGTTAGTATCACCGTGGAGAATTCCACAGAATTCAAGGCTGGTGATATCAGTAAGTATCTGACTGGATTTGAAGTGTTAAACCCAGATTTGGTGATTTGTCATTTAGATATCAAGGCATCCATGCAGATTGATCTGACGGTCAACAAGGGCCGTGGCTATGTGCCTGCCGATGAAAACCGCGATTTCTGCACAGATGTCAATGTTATTCCAATCGATTCTATCTACACCCCAATCCGCAACGTCAAGTATTCTGTAGAGCCTTATCGCGTTGAGCAAAAAACCGACTACGACAAACTCGTCATTGAGGTGTCGACCGACGGTTCCATCCATCCGAAGGATGCGCTCAAAGAGGCTGCTAAGATTCTTATCCATCACTTCATGCTCTTCTCTGATGAGAAGATCACTCTTGAGAATCCTGACAACACGGGTAATCAGGAATTTGATGAAGAGGTGCTCCACATGCGCCAGCTTCTTAAGACAAAACTTGTCGACATGAACCTGAGCGTGCGTGCACTTAACTGTCTCAAGGCTGCTGACGTGGAGACACTTGGCGACCTAGTGCAGTATAATAAGACAGACCTCCTTAAATTCCGTAACTTTGGTAAAAAGTCGCTCTCTGAACTGGACGATTTGCTCGAGGGACTGAATCTTTCGTTTGGAACTGACATCTCAAAGTACAAACTTGAAAAATAAAAACTTAAAATGAGACATAATAAGAAATTCAACCATTTGAGCCGTACGGCTGATCATCGTCACGCCATGCTTGCCAACATGACCATCTCGCTGATCATGCACAAAAGAATCACTACGACTCTCCCTAAAGCCAAGGCTCTTAGGAAGTATGCCGAGCCGCTGATCAACCACTGCAAGGACGACTCTACACATTCACGCCGCGTGGTGTTCAGCTATCTCCAGAACAAGGAAGCGCTCAAGGAACTTTTTGGCCCTGTGGCAGAGAAAGTGGGCGATCGCCCCGGAGGATACACACGTATCATCAAACTCGGTCATCGTCTGGGTGACGCTGCTCCAATCTGTTTCATCGAACTGGTCGACTTTGACGACAACATGGCTAAGACCGCCACTGCCGCTAAGAAGACTCGTCGTGGACGCAAGTCTTCGGCTAAGGCTGCTGAGGCCACTGAGGCTGCTGCTCCTGCAGAAGAGCCAAAGGCTGAGTAAAAAGACCATTTGCTTTTGAAACGCAATTTATCATAAGAACTCTCGGGCATATCGTCCGGGAGTTCTTTTTTACGTTTTAGGGGATTCCCTATCCCTTTTTGGGGATTTTCCTTATTCCTCTTTGTCACAACCTGATTAATTTTGCACTGGTGATAAGTCGATTGATGTGGCGAACACAGAGCCGGCAACCGATCATCTGCCATTTTATCGGCCTTTTTGCACCAGTGAACAGAAATAATTATTATATTTGCATCAGAAAAAATCTTAGAAAGATGAGAAAAATAGCTATTTTGACAGTTTGCTCCGTGCTGATCCTCAGCGGATGTGGCACTTATACAGGTAGTGGAGCTTATGTGGGTGCCCAGTTTGGCACAGTTCTCGGATCTGCCATCGGCGGCTTAACCGACGGTTGGTACGGTCATAATATGGGAGCTATTATCGGTATGGCTGGTGGCGCTGCCGTGGGTGCTGCCATTGGAAGTGCTGCCGACAAGGCTGATAGGGAGGAACGTCATCAGCATTATGAGAACGTGCAGAGACGGAAGGCTCAGGATAATAGATCTGCCGGATACGAGAATCGGAATGTGGAGCGTCAATATGATGATTCCAGATATTACGATCCGACAAATAGTGGCGATGACCGTCTTTACGACTTCCGTAGTTCTGATTACACTTCCGACTATTCTGCTGCCAATGCACGCACCTTGGATCCAGGCTCGTCGAGCATTGAGGATATCAGTTCCAATTACAAGGTCAATACGGCAATAGAGATTCGCAATCCGCGTTTCGTCGACAACAACCGGGATGGCTTAATGGTGTCTAATGAGATCTGCAAAGTGATTTTCGAGGTGTACAACACTTCCAACAGCATGCTCTACGACCTTCAGCCTATGGTGGTGGAGTCCTCTGGCGCAAAAAATATTTATATCTCTCCTTCGGTGCATGTCGAACAGTTGGCACCGGGCAAAGGCATCCGTTATACCGCCATGGTCAAGTCTGGGAAATTGAAGAATGGTACAGCCAACTTCTGCTTGTCGGTTCTGCAGGGTGAGCGTGTCATGTCAAATGTGTCGGAATTCTCCATCGAGACGAGAAAATAAGGCCATCTCCCCAATACACGTCTATACCATATCTCCAAGATTCGCCTATCCCATAAAAAGCCAGCCAGCAAATTCCTTTGCTGGCTGGCTTTTTATCATTGACGAGATAGCGAGATCTATACGATACCCTGAGCCATCATGGCGTTGGCCACTTTCATGAAACCGGCAATATTGGCACCTTTCACATAGTTGATATAGCCATTGGGCTCCTTGCCGTATTTCACGCATTGCTCATGGATGTTTGACATGATGGTATGCAACTTCTGGTCGACTTCGGCACCACTCCACGACAGGCGCATGGAGTTTTGGGTCATTTCCAGACCTGACGTAGCCACACCACCAGCGTTGACAGCCTTGCCAGGTGCGAACAATTGTCCTGCGGCGATGAATTTATCCACTGCCTCAGCGGTGCAGCCCATATTCGACACTTCTGCCACGCACAGTGTCTTATTGGCCAGCAGCATATCTGCATCTTCACCGTTGAGCTCATTCTGTGTGGCGCAGGGGAGAGCAATGTCTACTTTCACCTCCCATGGCTTGCGGCCTTCATAGAAGATGGAGCCTTCAAACTCCTCTGCATAGGGTGAGCAAATGTCGTTGCCGCTGGCGCGGAGTTCCAGCAGATAACTGATCTTCTCATCATCGAGACCGGCAGGATCATAGATGTAGCCGTCGGGGCCGGAGATGGTCACCACCTTGGCTCCCAGCTCTGTAGCTTTCTTGGCTGCTCCCCAGGCAACATTGCCAAAACCACTGATGGCGACAGTCTTGCCCTTGATGTCAATGCCGTGGGTTTCTAGCATCTGATGTACGAAATATAGCGCACCGAAACCAGTGGCCTCGGGACGGAGGATGGAGCCGCCCCATTCCAAACCCTTGCCGGTCAGCACACCTTGGTATTGATGAGTCAGTTTCTTGTACATGCCGAACAGATAACCGATCTCGCGTCCGCCAACACCGATGTCACCCGCAGGAACGTCCATGTCGGGACCGATGATCTTGTGCAATTCCAGCATGAATGCTTGGCAGAAACGCATCACCTCAGCGTCACTCTTGCCGCGTATGGAGAAATCGGCACCACCTTTGCCGCCACCCATGGGTAGCGTGGTGAGCGCATTCTTGAAGGTCTGCTCAAATCCCAAAAACTTCAAAATCGACAGGTTGACTGACGGGTGGAAACGCAGTCCACCTTTGTAGGGGCCGATGGCACTGTTATATTGCACACGGTAGCCAAGGTTCACCTGTACCTCGCCTTTGTCGTCCACCCAGGGCACACGGAAAGTGAGGATACGCTCTGGCTCCACAATGCGTTCGATAATCTTTGCTTTCTCAAACTCAGGATGCTGGTTGTACACCTCCTCGACCGACAATAGCACTTCTCTGACTGCCTGTAGGTACTCCGACTCGCCTGGATGCTTTTGCTCCAAGGCACGCATGATTTTCTCAACTTCCATAGTAATGTTTTTTAAGGTAGTAATAACAAACTGTTGTTTTCGTATCGCAAATATATAGATTATTCAGTTAACATCCAAATAAAAACCTTACATTTTTATGTACGTTCCTTTCTTTTTGATAATTGCCAGAATACAACCATGCCTCAGGGCGGCCGAAATCTCTTCACACATTTGGCTTTTTCGTTGAAATCCGTTATTTTTGCAAATGAAAACAATCTGTACATGGATAATATCATACCTCAGGAATTCTCCAAGTTTTATCTGAAGGATGTGTCATTTGTCAATCTGATGACACACCGCATCTTTAATGTCCTTATCGTGGCCAATCCATACGATGCCTTCATGCTCGAAGATGATGGCCGTGTCGACGAGAAGATTTTTGATGAGTATATGCAGCTTGGTATGCGCTACCCGCCATCGTTCACACAGGTGTGTACCACAGAGGAGGCACGTCATGTGCTCTCCACAACGGCCATCGACCTCGTGATCTGTATGCCGGGAAATGCTGATAATGATGCCTTCAGCGTGGCGCGCGATATCAAAGCGCATTTTCCTCAACTCCCCTGCGTGGTGCTTACCCCATTCTCCCATGGCATCACCCGCCGTATCCAGAATGAGGATATGTCGATCTTCGACTATATCTTCTGTTGGTTGGGTGACACCAATCTCATCCTTTCCATTATCAAGTTGATTGAGGACAAGATGAATATAGAGCACGATGTCCAGGAGGCAGGTGTGCAGATGATTCTTCTTGTGGAGGACGGTATTCGTTTCTATTCTTCGGTCTTGCCCAATCTCTATAGTTATATCCTTCTGCAGAGTCAGCATTTCTCCACCGAGGCGCTGAATCCACATGCGGCGTCTCAGCGAAAGCGTGGGCGTCCCAAAGTGGTTCTGGCGCGTACTTATGAGGAAGCTCTTGCTTTTTATGAGAAGTATTCCGACAACACACAGGGCATCATCAGCGACGTCCGTTTCCCCAAAGATGGGGTGAAAGATCCGGAGGCAGGTTTCAAACTATTGAGAGAGATCCGGCGCCGGGACGAGTTCGTGCCGCTGATCTTGCAGAGCGCTGAGAGCGAGAATGAGGCAAAGGCCCGTGAGGAGGGATTCCTTTATGTCGATAAGAATTCTAAGAAAATGAACATCGACTTGAGGAATATTCTGGCCGAGCATATGGGATTTGGCGACTTCATCTTCCGCGACCCTGTCTCCAAGCAGGAAATCAAGCGGGTGCGCAACCTCAAGGAGTTGCAAGATAATGTGTTCAATATTCCTGAGGATTCCATGCTCTATCACATCTCACGCAATCATGTGAGCCGATGGTTGTGTGCCAGGGCTATCTTCCCTGTGTCACAATTTCTCAAGCAGGTCACATGGCACAAACTCAAGAATGTGCAGGCTCACCGGCAAATCATCTTCGACGCCATCGTGAAATATCGTAAGATGAAGAACACGGGTGTGGTGGCTGTCTTCGACCGGGGAAAATACGACCGTTATGCCCACTTCGCACGCATCGGTGAGGGCTCATTGGGCGGAAAAGGGCGCGGCTTGGCTTTCCTCGATAATATCGTCAAGCGGCATCCCGAACTCAACAGTTTTGATAATGCCACCGTGTCGATCCCGAAAACGGTAGTCCTGTGCACAGATATCTTCGACAAGTTCATGGATGCCAACAACCTTTATCAGGTGGCTCTCAGTGATGCTTCAGACGAGGAGATCTTGCAGCATTTCCTGCGCGCGCAATTGCCCGATGCACTCATCGCCGACTTCTTCACCTTCTTTGAGGCGACGAAATGCCCTATCGCCGTGCGCTCTTCTTCCTTGCTTGAGGATGCTCATTATCAGCCTTTTGCTGGCATCTACTCCACGTATATGATACCATTCCTCAGCGACAAATATGAGATGCTGCGAATGTTGGCCTGTGCGATCAAAGGTGTTTATGCCTCTGTGTTTTATCGTGATTCCAAGGCTTACATGACGGCTACCAGCAATGTCATCGATTCAGAGAAGATGGCTGTCATCTTGCAGGAGGTGGTGGGCAATACCTATGGAACCCATTTCTATCCTAATATCAGTGGGGTGTTGCGCTCTCTCAATTATTATCCTATTGGCGATGAGAAGGCAGAGGATGGTATTGCCAGTTTGGCGCTTGGATTGGGCAAGTATATCGTCGATGGAGGACAGACTTTGCGTGTCAGTCCTTATCATCCGCATCAGGTGTTGCAAACCAGTGAGATGGAGACGGCCCTACGGGAGACCCAGACCAAGTTTTATGCACTCGACATGACCAATGTGTCCAGTGATTTTAAAGTGGATGATGGGTTTAATATCCTGAAGTTACGGGTAAAAGAAGCCGATAAGGACAATTCACTCCATCATATCGCGTCGACATACGACCCCTACGACCAGATGATACGTGATGGCATCTATGAGGGTGGGCGCAAGGTCATCTCCTTTGCTGGCGTGCTCCAGCAAGGTGTGTTCCCCTTCCCTGAACTCATGCAGATGGCGATGCGGTTTGGTGCCGAAGGGATGCACAGACCTGTTGAGATAGAATTTGCGTGTACGATTACAGGTAACAGCATGCTCGACTTCCACCTGTTGCAGATCCGTCCTATCGTCGACTCCAAGCAGATGTTGGAGACCGATCTGTCCACCATCACGGATGATGAATGCCTGCTGAGGTCGCACATGTCATTGGGACATGGTATTTCAGAGGAAGTGGCTGATGTGGTATATGTCAAGACCGATGACCATTTCACTGCCATTAATAATCCTACGATCGCGATGGAGATAGAAAAAATCAACAGGCGATTTCTTGACGAGGGCAAGGGTTTTGTCCTTGTCGGACCAGGCCGGTGGGGATCGAGCGATTATTGGTTGGGAATCCCCGTGAAATGGCCGCATATCAGTGCCGTCAAACTGATCGTGGAGGCTGGACTGAAAAACTATCGCATCGATCCCAGTCAGGGAACCCATTTCTTCCAGAATCTCACCAGTTTTGGGGTGGGGTATTTCACGGTCAACACTTATAATGGCGAGGGCGTGTGGCGCAAAGAATTGTTGGATGCCATGCCTGCTGTGGAAGAGACCAAGTATGTGAGACATGTCAGATTCAGTCATCCGCTGAAAATCATGATGGATGGTAAGAAACAGGAAGGCGTGGTATTACTTCCCAAAGACCTCACTTGATATAAATCAAGAAAATTGTATTTTTTACACTTTATTTGAGGAAACATTTGCAAGACACGATGCGAAGCATTATCTTTGCATCGTGTTTTTCATAGTATTAGATTTAAGGTTAACAAAGGTTGGAGTACGGCGGTACTCCTTTTTTTTTGCCCTCACGTTTGTGAGCCTCCTCCAAACCTCCCCCGGTAGGGGAGGCTGTTTCTTGCTTAGCCACTTGATTCGGCAGATGTGGCATAATAGTTGAAATCGTTGAAGATGGTGATGAGAAGCCGCTCTTCGTTGTCGTCTGCTGGTCTGATACCCAATGCCTGAATGACTTTTTGTGCGAGTTGTGATATCCGCTGTTGACGAAGAGGACTTTCTTCCATATAGAGCACATCTTCGACAACACTGATCTGTCGCATGTTCAGATTCATCACTTCAGGATAAGTGGGTACAAAGTAATTGGCCTGGATAAGAGGTGTTCGGATAATCATTGGCATTTTCTTTTTTGATGTCTGGACCACAGTGGTTCCTGCTGCCATGTCACCGATGCGTTGGCTGTTTTTGGAGAAGATGATGAAGGCCAGTCCCAATCCAGACATCAGCATGTCCACCCCCAGGAGGAGCCATCTCAGCAGATAAGCGGTTTTGGTGGGTTCTGTTCCGTCGAGACACATGACCCTGATTCCCATGATGCTTTTCCCTATTGTCTTTCCATGGTTGAAGGTCTCCATGAGCAGAGGGTAGAAAAAAATCGGCAGGTATGCTATCACGATGATGATGGCAGCCACATCTCCAGAAGTGACTCTCACCATGATGTTGGTGAGAAGACCGGTGATGACCATTGAATATATGATGATCAAGATGAAATCGATGACCCAAGCCAAGATGCGTTGGATGAGGGTAGCCGCTTCTTGGTGGATACAAACATATTGACCGGTGATGATGCTCGTCTGTGCCATAAAAATCTTGTTATTGCTTGCAAATATAAAGAATAGTTCTTACTTTTGCAAGAACACATCGGAAATCTCATACAGAATCTGCCGAAGACATGCAAGAAGTGGTGTTTATACGTCATAACATCGAAAAGTGGAAGAAAATCGAGTCGATTATCGGCCAGCATGCCACCACGAAGCCAGATGATTTGATCGTAGCCTATAATGAAGTCACGTCTGATCTCGCTTTTGCTCAGACGCAGTACCCTTCTTCACCCGTCACAGAGTACCTCAACCAGTTGGCGCTCGGATTGCATTTCGACCTTTACAGCCAAAAACACACGCCCTTCTCCCAGTTGGTCAGGTTTTGGACACACAGCATACCGCTCAGCGTCTACGATGCGCGCAGGGGACTGCTTATCTCGTTGTGTGTCTTCGTCACCTTCATCATCATCGGCATCCTGTCTACTTTTGGCGATCCGGAATACTCGCGTGCCATCCTTGGTGATGATTATATCAACATGACCTTGGAGAATATCGAGAAAGGTGAGCCCATGGCTGTTTATGGTACAGGTGGACAGATGTCCAGTTTCCTGGGCATCACGATCAACAATATCATCGTGTCGTTCATCATCTATATCATGGGGATCTTTACCAGTTTGGGAACAGGCTTTCATTTGATGAACAATGGGGTCATGGTGGGAACGTTCGTCACGTTCTTTCTGGTGCGTGGATTGTTTGTCGAATCGATGTTGGCCATCATGCTTCATGGTACACTCGAGTTGTCGGCCATCGTCATTGCCGGTGGCGCAGGGATCACATTGGGCAATGGCTGGCTCTTTCCCGGTACCTACAGCCGCATGCAGTCTTTCCTCTTGGCTGCCCGACATAGTATCAAGATACTGGTCTCCACCTTGCCCGTTTTCATCATAGCCGGTTTCATAGAGGGTTTCTTCACCCGCTATACCGATGTGGGCGACTGGTGGCGGGTGCTTGTGATCTTGCTTTCTTTGGCTTTTGTGTTGTTTTATTATGTTTACCTACCTATCCGGCGCCATCATGAAACGACAGAAAAAGCTTAGGATACCACTATACGAAAACAGGTCTGTCGCACAATGTGTCGAGGCTGTTTTCGATTTTATGCGCACTTGCCGTAGTGTGTGGCTACGTCTTGTGCTTCTTCTCTTCTTACCGTCGGGTGCACTGTTGGCTTTCAGCGTATTTGTCAATGCTGATAACTCCTCTACCGATATTGATCATATGGGTGTGTTTAGTGCATTAGATTTTCTCTTTTCTGGGGATGACCAGTCCAGTCTTCTCTTCCTTCTCTTTTTCTATATCGGTGTATGGATGGTCTTTGTCCATGTCTACTCGCTATTGGAGGCTTATAGGAGCAATGAGGGGCAGATTGATGATTTCAGTCTGTCGGCCATGAAACCCTATCTTATCGATGTAGCCAGACGTTCATGGTGGTTGCCTGCTCTCTTGATGGTCATGGTGTTTGTGTGCATGCTTCATGGCGTGTTGTTCGTGATTGGATTAGTGGTGTTGGTGCCGATGGCATTGTTTCCGTCTGTGTGGCTTTTTGAGCGCGACATGATCGTGCCTTCTATATCGAAGGCTTTCTTTCTCGGATGGAGAGCTTGGTGGCAGTTGGCCTTCGTCATCTTCCTTACGACGGCCATCGGACTGATGGTGACCACGGTGCTTGATGTCCCCATCTTGCTTGGCAACATGTTTTTCTCCACCCTGTTTTCTCAGGAAAGCACTGGCTTCATGTCCATTCTTCTGACCTTGCTTTTGTATGTTTTCAATACCTTGTCGTATGTGGCATTATTCATCTGCCTGTCAATGGTGATTATGGGGTGTGCTTATGAGTATGGAACCGTCTCCGACCGTATTGATGCTGCTTCTGTGGATGCTGATATTGCCGCCTTTGAAGATTTGTAATATTTCCTTACATTATGAATTTATCACCGCTCATCATCATGCAAAACGACTCTTTGGCCGCAGTCTTATCTGCCGACCACAGATACAAGCATTCGCTGGTGGGCGACTCTTTGGCGGGGACTCATCGTGACATCATCAGCGGTCTGGAATCAGATATTGAGGATTCTACCAATGTCTTTTTTGATAAGGTAGTAGATTTCTTCGCAAATATCCCATTAGAAGTTTATATCATCTTGGGCATCTTCATCTTGGCGGCATTGGTGTATTGGATGTGGAGGAAAGACCTTTTCAAGAGACACCTGACCAACCCGGAGCCTGATTTCGTGGGAGAGGATATTTATCAAGTGGATTATGAGCATGAGATGGAGGAAGCACTTCGCTCCAGAAATTATGCCGCATTGGTGAGACTGGTGTATCTCCGCACCTTGCTCGATCTTGACGGAAAGCAACGAATTGCCTGGCGGATTTACAAGACTCCCTCGCAATTTGCTTCCGAGTGTCAGCATCCTGCCTTCAGCAGGATGACGCAAGTGTTCTTACGGGTGAGGTATGGTCAATTTCCTGCCGACAAGAAACTCTATGAAGAGATGACGCAATGGCGTGCGGCCTTGCAGGAAGGAGGTGGGTCATGAGGCGTACCATCTTTTTGGTTCTTGCCCTTGCGGTGTTGGCATGGGGTGCATGGATGCTGGCTTCATACATGTCATCCGAAAGAGATTTTGTGTGGGATGTTGACACACAATATGATGGCAAAGACGACGAACCCTTTGGCTCGCAACTCTTTGATAAGATGGCTGAGGCCACGGCTCCCAATGGATACCAATTTCTGGGTGATGACTTGGAGGCTGCTTTGAAACCAGGAGACCGAAAGTCACTGCTCGTCATTGCTCGACAAATTTTTTGGGATAGTTTGATGATCGCCAGGCTCGACTCTTTCGTCCGTCAGGGCAACAAGGTGATGGTGGTGACGGATCCTTATTCTAATGAGGACTTGCAACAATGGGCGAAAGTGAAAGCAAACTTTTACCATAATGAAAGGTTTAATAAGAACGATTTCAGCAACTACCTCAAGGGCCACATGGCTCCTGATACGCTTATCTGGGGACATAATACTGCTTTGGTGTTTAGTCAGATAATCACCAGTAGAATGTGGTTGGATGATTTCAATGTGGAAACCATTTCCTCACACCATCCGTGTATGAAAAACGGATGGGCTCAGGTCGCCTCCGTCGCCCGAAAGATCGGTAAAGGACAATTGTTCCTGGTTTGCAATCCTTTACTTTTCACCAATTATGGTGTACTCGACGACCAGATATCCCGATATGTCAGCTATCATCTCAATATGATTGCAGATCTGCCTATCGTCCGTGTTTCTATCACCTACCAATGGATGATGAGGGATGATGTCAGCGAACAATCTACCTCACCCCTCTATTTTATGCTCGAGCATCCCCCTCTCAGGTGGGCTCTTTATACCATCGTTACTGTATTGGTGCTGTTGATGTTCTTCACAGCACGTCGCAGACAGCGAATCATTCCGGTCATTCCTCCCCGCATCAACCGTAATGTCGAATTCGTACGTTTGCTGGGAACCATCTATTTCCGCCGTTACGACAACGCCGACCTGTTGTCAAAGAAATATACTTATTTCCGGGAGGACTTACGCCGCAAGTGGATGATCGATCTTGACGACAATCACATGTTGCAGGACAATGTGCGTGAACTATCACAACGTACCGGACTCTCAGAATCCGACATCTCTGCTACGTTGGCTAACCTGCGACAGTTGTCGGTGGAAGGCAGACATGTCAGCGAAAGGGAGCTGATGGACGCCATCCGACAGATTAATGAAATCACAAAACATCTATAACCCCCAACGAAATGGAAGATCAAAACCTACAACGCCTGGATCTTACGGCGTTTTCCGACAAGATGACATTGGTGCGTCAGCAGATTGGCACCGTCGTGGTGGGACAGACCAAGGCCATCGATTTGCTCCTCACGGCTGTGCTTGCCGACGGACATGTGCTGCTCGAAGGAGTGCCAGGAGTGGCGAAAACTTTACTCGCGCGCATGATAGCACGCTTGATTGATGCTCGTTTCAGCCGTTTGCAGTTTACCCCCGACCTCATGCCGAGCGATGTGTTGGGCACCTCCGTTTTCAATATGAAAGAGTCGGAGTTTGAGTTTCATCAAGGTCCTATCTTTGCAGATGTGGTCCTCGTCGATGAAATCAACCGTGCACCGGCCAAGACCCAGGCGGCGCTCTTCGAGGTCATGGAGGAACGGCAGGCCACGATTGATGGGGTCACTTATCCGCTGGGTGACATGTTTACGGTCATTGCTACCCAAAATCCAGTTGAGCAGGAGGGCACCTACAAATTGCCGGAGGCGCAATTAGACCGTTTCTTGATGAAAGTCACCATGCCTTATCCGCCTGCCGACCTCGAGATCGTCATCCTCAAGCGCCATCATGAGAATTTGCGGCTCACCCAACTCGATGACATACGTCCTCTGCTCTCGCTCGAGGAGGTGCTCAGATACCGTGAGTTGATGTCGAAGGTGATTGTCGACGACAGCCTTTTGCGGTATATCGTTGATGTGGTGCAGCTCACCCGCACAAGCAAGGCGGTGTTCCTCGGAGCTTCTCCAAGGGCTGCCGTAGCCATGTTGAAGGCATCCAAGGCTTACGCTTTGTTGCAAGGACGAGATTTTGTCGTTCCTGAAGATATCAAATATGTGGCTCCCTCGGTCCTGCAGCATCGTCTTTTGCTCACTGCAGAGGCGGAGATGGAGGGGCACCATGCAGCCAGATTGGTGGAGACGCTGCTCGACCAGGTGGAAGTGCCGAAATAACCTTTATCGACCATCACGATGTTTCTCACCCGAAGGTTCTATATCTTGGCGGCGGTCGTGGCTTTCATCTTGGCCACGGGAGCACTCGTGCCAGCTCTTTTCATTGTCGGAAAGGGGCTACTACTCTTGTTGGCCGTGGCGCTGGCTGCCGATCTGCTGTCGCTCTATACCGTTGTGGGTGTGAAGGCTGAAAGACAGTGCGCCCAACGCTTCTCCCTAGGAGATGACAATGAGGTGGAGGTGAATATTTCCAACAGGTCAAGGTGGCCGGTTCATGTGGTGGTTGTCGATGAATTGCCTGTGCAGTTGCAAAAGCGTGACTTCCAATTGCAGATAGCATTGGCTCCAAGGGCATCTGAGCGGCTGACGTATTTCCTTCGTCCCACAGAAAGAGGACAATACGATTTCGGACATCTGATGGTATTTGTTTCCACGAAACTTTCTTTGGCTCAGCGCCGTTTCGTCTGTGGAGAACCGTGTGCAGTAAAGGTCTATCCCTCTTTTCTCATGCTTCGTCGCCTGGAACTGATGGCAGTTTCAGACAGCATCACCGAACAGGGGGCCAAACGCGTAAGAAGGGTGGGCAACAACACTGATTTTGAGCATATCAAAGACTATGTGCAAGGAGATGACTATCGCACCATCAACTGGAAGGCTTCTGCGAGGAGAAACAGACTGATGGTGAATGTCTATCAGGATGAGCGGGCGCAGCAGGTGTTCTCTCTCATCGACAAGGGGCGGCTCATGCAACAGACGTTTGATGCGATGACATTCCTCGAATATGCCATCAATGCTTCATTGGTCTTGTCTTTTGTCGCCATCAACCGACAGGACAAGGCGGGTGTGATCACCTTCGCCGATCAGATGGGGTCTTTTGTCTCTGCCGAGCGTCACAGTACGCAGATGCAACGCATACAGGAATGTCTTTACAACCAGCAGACCACCTTTGGGGAGTCCGACTATTCTGTGCTGTGTCCCAACATCAATCATCTTGTCCACCGTAGAAGTTTGATGGTGCTATATACCAATTTCGTTGATTATGGCAGTTTGTCAAGGCAACTGCCATACCTGAGGTTGCTCAATCAGCGCCATCGGTTGTTGGTTGTCTTTTTTGAGGATGCAGAGTTGGCGGCGTTTGCTGCTTCTCCCCAAAAAGACCTTGAGGAAACCTATCAGCATGTCATTGCCGAAAAACTGATCTATGAGCGGAGGCTGATTGCCCAGACATTGAGGCAAAATGGTATCTATAGCCTGATGACTACCCCTCAACAACTCTCTGTGGACGTTATCAACAAATATATGGAGATGAAATCAAGGAATTTGTTGACATAATATCGCCATGCTGGAATTCCGGAAAAATTGATTTATATCAAGAATATTGTATTTTTTACACTTTATTTTTATAATAATTTGCAAGACACGATGTAAAGCATTACCTTTGCATCGTGTTTTTCATAGTATTAGATTTAAGGTTAACAAAGGTTGGAGTACGGCGGTACTCCTTTTTTTTTGCCCTTGTGTGAACAGACCTGTTTTCGGGAATCTTTTCTCATACATTCATGATCTGCTCTGAGATTATATCACGGCATCAGTCTGTTTGGACTATTCTTTTATTTTCTTTTGTTGATGATAAAAAAAATTTGAATTTGTTATATTTTCAAATTATTCGTTTGCAAAAAACAAGATATGACACATTACAAAAAGTAATAGAAACTTATCAAATTGTATTTGTACCGATTATTATCTATTTTTGCACAATTAAAATATGTGTCATAAAAATGAGGTCACTATTATTATCTTTTGTCTTATTGTGTAGTATGGCTGTTTCAGCCCAGCAAAAAGATGTCTGGGTGGGAACATGGGCAGCAGCAGCAGAGTTTACAGGTCCTGGCGATATGCCGGCACGTCCGCTTACAGACCGCTCTCTTCGAGAGGTGGTCCATGTCTCTTTGGGGGGCGACCAATTGAAGTTGCGCCTGTCTAATGAGTTCAGCCGACAACCTGTGGAGATCAAGTCAGTCTTCATCGCTGATGCGCTCGACTCATGTGATATTGATGTGAAAAAAGCGCGTTATCTGTCATTCTCCGGTAAAAAGAATGTCACTATCGGTGCTGGCGAGTGTGTCGTGAGCGACGTTTGTGCCTATCCCTTACGTCCGCTTCAGCGACTGGCCGTCACCATCAATTATGGCATGACACCAGAAAATGCCACCTCACACAGAGGCTCGCGCACGACATCATATATTATCGATGGTGTGGCAAAACCCAAGACTTCGTTTGCCAAAGGTGAGCGGGTGGACCATTGGTACAGTATCGCTGCTATTGACGTCTTGTCGAAAGGGCAGCCCTGCGTGGCCGTGTTGGGCAACTCCATCACTGATGGTCGAGGGTCAACAACCAATTTGCAGAACAGGTGGCCTGATGTCATGTCAGAGAGCCTTTATGCCGCAGGTCATTCCTTTGGAGTGCTTAATCTCGGTATCGGCGGCAACTGTGTGGTCAGGGGTGGTCTGAGCGAACCGGCATTAAAACGCTTTGACCGGGACATACTTGGGCAAAATGGCGTTCTCGACTTGATTATCTTTGAGGGAATCAATGACCTGGGTGGAACCCGGGGCAATAGTGAGCAGATGGCAAAGGAGCTGATAGAGGCTTATCAGGTATTTATCAAAAAGGCCCACGACCGGGGATTGAAGGTCTATATGGCAACGATCACTCCTTTTGGCAAGAGTTTCTATAGTCAGGGATTCTTCAGGGAGGCCGCCCGGCAGACAGTGAATGAGTGGATCCGCACCAACAAGGAGGCTGATGGGTTCATCGACTTCGACCAGCTGATGCGTGATCCGGAGCATCCGGACCAACTGCGTGAGGATTTGCAGGAAGATTGGCTGCACCCCAATGCGAAAGGCTATAAGGTGATGGGGGATTTTGCCGCAGAACAGTTTTTGAAACTAAAAAATTCTAAATAATCATATCATATTATGGCTAATATTGAAGTAAATGAAGCTAAGGGCTTCTACAAACTCAGTTGGTTGCAGCGCATCGGTTTCGGATCTGGCGACCTGGCTCAGAACCTGATCTTTCAGGTGATTTGCACTTACTTGTTATTCTTTTATACCGATATCTATGGACTTACTCCATCAGCGGTGGCTGTCATGTTCCTTGTAGGTAATGTGGCAAATGTCATTTGGGACCCCATTGTGGGAACATTAATCGACAAGAGCAATCCTCGTTATGGTAAATACCGTTCGTATCTGCTTTATGTGGGTATTCCGCTTTCTGGATTTGCCATTTTGTGCTTCTATAACGGATTTGCCCCATCGCTGATCTACGCATACGTCACCTATGTGTCCATGCAACTGCTCTACACGTTCATCAACGTGCCTTACGGAGCATTGAATTCATCTCTTACACGTGATACTAACGAGATCACCATTCTGACGTCGGTGCGTATGTTCATGGCCAACCTGGGCGGTTTGGCGGTCAATTCCGGACTTCCCTTGTTCATCGCTTTGATTGCGGGTGCACCGTCAGACAGTCTTCCGAAGGATTCATCCGCATGGTTTATCACGATGACCATTTATGCCATTGTCGGTTTCTGCCTTCTTGTCTTCTGCTTCAGCCAGTGCAAAGAACGGGTGGTGATGGATGCGAAAGCGACAGAATCCGTGAAAGTCAGCGACCTCTGGATGGAGTTTATGCGTAACCGTCCGTTGCGCGTCATCGCTTTCTTCTTTATTACCGCTTTCGCCATGATGTCGGTCGGTAATGCTGCTGGTGCATATTTTGTCAACAGCAATCTGCATGGCTCCGCCCAGGAATTATCCATCTTTATGGCCCTTGGTTCCATTCCGGCTTTCATTTTTATGCCGATGGTTCCTTGGTTCAAGCGTATGGTCGGTAAGAAAAACATGTTCTACATCTTCCTGGGTGCCGCTATCATCGGTATGGCAATGCTCTATTTCATCTCTAAGATGGAGAACGTGAACATGACAATGATTTATGTGGCACAATTCATTAAGAGTACTGGTGTGATTGTGGCTACAGGTTATATGTGGGCTTTGGTGCCTGAGGTTATCTCGTATGGTGAGTATACCACGGGCCGTCGCATTTCCGGTATTGTCAATGCTTTGACAGGACTCTTCTTCAAGGCCGGTATGACTTTTGGAAGTATTGTGGGACCGGCTGTTTTGGGCTATGTCGGATACAACAGCGCTGTGATCGACCAGACTCCGATGGCCGAAGAGGGTATCCTTTGGCTCGTCTGTGTGATTCCGGCCATCCTGCTCTTGCTGGCTATGTGGATCATCTCACAGTATGAACTGAGCGATGAGAAGATCGATGAGATCAACAAGGCTATCGAAGATAGAAATCAATAATTTCCAACCATGAAGAAAATCATGCATCTTCTGGCTGTGGCAGTGATGGTCTGCTCATGCCAGACCACCAAAGAATCATCACCGACCATGAAGGATGTGCTGGGGAAGCATTTCCTCATCGGTGCGGCCATCAATGTCGATCAGGCAAGTGGGCGCGACAGCATAGGTGCTGAGATCATTGCTGCACATTTCAATCAGGTGACTCCTGAGAACTGCATGAAGCAGGAGGTCGTGGCACCAAAGCAAGGGGAATATTTCTTTGACGACGCTGACCAGTTTGTGAAATTTGCTGAAGACCATGGGGTGAAGGCCATCGGGCATTGCCTGGTTTGGCATAGCCAGGCTGCACCTTGGTTCTTTACCGACGCCAAAGGGAAGACCGTTTCACGTGATACGCTTGTACAGCGGATGCACGACTATATCTCCACGGTCGTGGGACGGTACAAAGGACGTATTCACGGGTGGGACGTCATCAATGAGGCTTTCGAGGATGACGGCTCCATGCGCAAGACGCCTTACCTGGAAATCATCGGCCCCGACTATTTTGAGTTGGCATTCAAGTTCGCTCATGAGGCAGATCCCAACGTGGAACTGTATTACAACGACTACTCTATGGCCAAACCCGCCAAGCGTGAGGCTGTGTGCCGCCTTGTGCGTGACCTGAAGGCGAAGGGATGCCGTATCGATGGCGTGGGCATGCAAAGCCATAACGGCACCGACTATCCCGACCTCACGGATTATGAGATTACCATCGACTCGCTGGCTGCCAATGGGGTGAAGGTGATGATCACCGAACTGGATCTCAACATGCTGCCAAATCCAGAGGAGTTCGGTGGCGCTGACGTCAGTCAGAATTTTGAATATCAGGAGAAGATGAATCCTTACGTCAATGGACTTGATTCTGTGGCGCAGCAACTCTTTGATGAGCGCTATCTCTCCTTCTTCGATATCTACTCACGTCATCGTGAGCAGATCGGACGTGTCACTCTTTGGGGCGTTTCCGACGCTACTTCTTGGCTCAATGGCTGGCCTATACCCAATCGCACCAACTATCCGCTGCTGTTTGACCGTGCTTATCAGCCAAAGCCCATTATTGAGAAAATCATTCAAATGTTTGAGAACAACATATAATCCTTTAAATCTATCAGATTATGGCAAAATCAAGGTATCTTTTCCCAAAAGACTATATGGCTGATCCTTCAGCCAATGTGTTCAACGGACGACTCTATATCTATCCTTCTCATGACTGGGATAGCGGTGAGTGTTTCGACGATGACGGTGGACACTTCCAGATGCGTGACTATCATGTGCTTTCTCTCGACAACGTGATGGAGGGTGAGGTGACGGATCATGGTGTGATACTCGACGTTGATCAAGTGCCTTGGGCAGAGAAACAGATGTGGGATAATGACGTGGTGGAGAAGGACGGAAAATACTATCTGATCTTCTCGGCCAAAGACTATAACGGCGTGTTCCATCTTGGCGTGGCTGTCGCTGATCGCCCAGAGGGTCCTTTCGTGCCGCAAGATAACCCTATCCGTGGTTCTTATAGCATCGATCCCTGTGTCTTCAAGGATGATGACGGACAGATCTATTGCTACTTTGGTGGAATATGGGGCGGACAACTGCAGTGGTATCGTGACAATAAACTCAAACCAGCGGCTTCAGTAGGAGAGGAGAATTTCAGACCGACCATGTTGCCAGAGGGTGATGAGGATCCGCTGCCATCTCGCGTGGTCCGCATGACTGATGATGTGCTGCAGTTTGCTGAGGCACCCAAACCCGTTATCATCATTGATGAGAACGGCAAACCGTTGCGTGCTGACGACCCCCACCGCTTCTTTGAGGCCTCATGGATGCATAAGATGAATGGCAAGTATTATTTCTCTTACAGCACTGGTGATTCTCACTTGTTGTGCTATGCTACGGGCGACAATCCTTACGGACCTTTCACCTATCAGGGCGTCATCCTTGAGCCGGTGGTGGGATGGACTACCCATCACAGTATTGTGGAGTACAAGGGGCAGTGGTATCTTTTCCATCACGACTGTGTTCCCTCTAATGATACTACTTGGCTCCGTAGCCTGAAGGTCATCCCGCTTCGTATTGATGCCGATGGCAAGATCCAGACAGAGAAGAGCGAGTAATCCGACGGAAAGTCAAATAGATAACAATCCCCATGATGAGCGAGATGCTCAGTCATGGGGATTGTTGGTTGATGATGGGGCTGGTAATGAGTTATTCAAAAGGGATCTGGTATTCTTCGATGCCCTTGTTGTGCTTGGCAAAGAGATCCCTCGTATTGCGCAGGTAGGTGTCGCGCTTGGCACGCTCGGTGGCGTTGAGGCTGTCGGAGGGATAACTGGAGGGAAGCACACGGTAGTTGCGCTTGCCTGAGGTGACAGGACGCGATACCCAGTAAAGACTGTAGCGGCTGTCGGTGAGGCGGGTGACACCAGCGTCCTTGGTAAGCGTCATGCGTACCATCGTGCCACCGTCCGTGTTGGGACGTGATTGGTTGGATACAAAGTTGCCGAGGGAGTAGGCAAGCAGATGTTTCTCGCCGTTGATCTCACGCACCTCGATAGGCTCCACCACATGAGGATGCCCTCCGATGATATGGTCTACGCCATGTGCAAAAAGCCAGTCGGCCAAGTCTCGTTGGGCTTTGTTGGGCAAAAGCACATACTCGTCACCCCAGTGAGGAAGAGCGATGATGACATCGGGATGCATCTCTTTCGCCTTCAAGATATCCTGGGCGATAATGGCGGTATCGATGAGGTTGACCACACAGGGTTTGGGCACGGGGATGCCATTGGTGCCGTAGGTGTAGTTGAGCAGACAGATCTTGATGTCGTTGCACTCAATGATGAAGGGATATTGGGCGGCGCGTTCCTCTGCATTGCGGTAAGTGCCGAGATGCTGCACACCAAGGGAGTCCATCATGGTGATGGTGCGGTTGATGCCACGGGCATAGGTGTCGACACTGTGGTTGTTGCAAGTGGTCAGCACATCAAAACCGCAATCGATGGCGGCTTGCAGGTATTCGTCGGGGGCACAAAATTGGGGATAACCCTTGAAAGGCTTACCGCCGAGGGTCACCTCAAAATTGGCTATGGCAATATCGGCTTTCTTGATTTCTGGTGCCATATGGTCGAATACGCCTTTGTAATCATAGGTCCCGTCGGGTCGGGCAGCGGCCTTGATCTGTGGTTCATGCTGCATCAGGTCACCTGCAAAAATCAAGGTCACCTCAGTTGGCTGAGATACGGATTCGCTGATGGAATCGTTGGATGATGTTCCACCGCCTTGGGCATTGCCTGTACAGCAACAGAATGTCATGGCTAACATGGCCAATATGGTGGTGCGGAGACGGAATGCCATAGGGATGGTGTGGTTGTGGCTCTTGGTCATGATTTGAATGATGTTTTTTCACTTGCAAAATTAGCGCAATACATTGGGAATACAAAATAAAAGTAGAACAATATAAGGAGGTCTGCCAAAATGTCATTGCGTGCTGACAAAATGGCGCTTTTTCTTCCTTGGTATGCTACTTGCAAATATATTGATGAGCGCAGATGAGAAAGTGCTCGACATTTAGACATCGTAAATATTCACTAAATAATAGGAGATAAAAAAATGAGACACTCACAGAATTCTTATTGGTTACCAGAACTTTTCAATGATCTGATGAACGCAGGATTACAGGCAACAAAACCTTGCACCACAGCACCTGCCATCAATGTGATGGAGAATGAGAAAACATATATTGTGCAACTTGCTGCACCTGGGCTTAAGAAGGAGGATTTCTATGTGAACATCAATGACGAGGGAAACCTTATCATCAAGATGGAGCAGAAGGAGAACGAGAAGCAGGCTGACGAGAAGATGCATTATCTGAGACGGGAGTTTTCCTACACCAAATATGAGCAGACCCTCATCTTGCCTGATGATGTGGACAAGGAAAGAATCGGCGCAAAAGTGGCTGATGGTATCCTCACCGTCGACTTGCCCAAAATTGAGGAAACAAAAGTGAAAGTGGCACGCTCTATAGAGATCAGCTAAAACAGTTTGCCCTTTCGCATGCCCCTCCCTGGTGGAGGGGTTTTTTGTTGTCTCGCTGATGATGATGAAGGGTGTGGCACATGACTGAAAATAGCTGAAGGAAACAAGAAAATGTAGCGCTTACAGGCCTGTTTTTCTGATAAAATGCGTACCTTTGCAACGGCGATGCGGCAGACGGCCGCTTGATCTCCAGAAACATTTAACAACAAAGATATTATGGCAAAAAAAGCGCTTCTTATGATACTCGACGGATGGGGTATCGGAAATCATCAAAAAGGTGATGTGATCTTTCAGACACCGACCCCATATCTGGACTATCTCACTGCAGTAAGTCCTCATTCACAACTTAATGCATCTGGAGAGGATGTGGGACTGCCTGAAGGGCAGATGGGCAATTCTGAAGTAGGGCACCTCAATATCGGTGCAGGAAGAATCGTCTATCAGGATTTGGTCAAAATCAACATCGCATGCCGCGACGGATCCATTCTCAAGAATCCGGATATCGTCAGTGCTTACTCTTATGCGCAGAAAACAGGTAAACGGCTCCATCTGATGGGACTGACCTCTGATGGTGGCGTGCACTCCTCACTTGACCATCTCTTCAAATTGGTGGAGATCGGCAAGGAGTACGGACTCAAAAACACTTTCGTGCATTGCTTTATGGACGGTCGCGACACCGACCCCAAAAGTGGTATCGGTTTTATTCGCCAATTGACAGAGGTCTGCGAGGCCAATGATGCTGCCATCGCATCTATCGTGGGGCGCTTCTATGCCATGGACCGCGACAAGAGATGGGAGCGTGTGAAACAGGCCTACGACCTTCTTGTTGAGGGTAAGGGAAAACAGGCCAATGACATGGTGGCTGCCATGCAGGAGAGCTATGATGAGGGGGTCACGGATGAGTTTATCTTGCCGATCAACAATGCCAAGGTGGATGGCACCATCCAAGAGGGTGATGTCATCATCTTCTTCAATTTCCGCAATGACCGCGCCAAGGAACTCACGATTGTGCTCACCCAAGAGGATATGCCCGCAGAAGGTATGCATACCATCCCCGGACTGCAATATTACTGCATGACTCCTTATGATGCCAATTTCAAGAATGTGCATGTGCTCTTCCCAAAAGAGAATGTAGAGGACACGCTGGGCGAATATCTGTCAAGAAACGGAAAACGACAGCTTCATACTGCAGAGACTGAGAAATATGCGCATGTGACATTCTTCTTCAATGGTGGGCGTGAGGCGCCGTTTGATAATGAAGACCGTATCCTCGTCCCGTCACCCAAGGTGCCTACCTATGACATCAAGCCTGAAATGAGCGCCTATGAGGTGAAAGACAAATTGGTGGAGGCCATCAAGACACAGAAATATGATTTCATCGTGGTCAACTTCGCCAATGGTGATATGGTCGGTCATACAGGAGTCTATTATGCCATCGCCAAGGCTGTGTGGGCTGTCGATAACTGTGTGAGAGAGGTGATCGAGGCCGCCAAGGCTGCTGATTACGAGGCCATCATTATTGCCGACCATGGCAATGCAGACAATGCCATCAATGAAGACGGCACTCCCAATACCGCACATTCACTTAATCCCGTTCCGTTTATTTACGTGACCAATAACAACAGTGCGTCTGTGATTAATGGACGGTTGGCTGATGTGGCACCTTCCATCCTTCATATCATGGGATTGGAACAGCCATCGGATATGACGGGTGTCAACCTCATCAAAGACAAATAAAATTCGATGGACGTCAAGATCGAACCGTCATGGAAAGACAGGTTGGCGGCGGAATTTGAGAAACCTTATTTCGCCAGCCTGGTGCAGATGGTGCGACAGGAGTATCAGCATTGTCCTTGTTATCCACCGGGAAAGTTGATATTCAATGCGTTCAATCTTTGCCCATTTGATCGGGTGAGGGTGGTGATCATCGGACAAGATCCGTATCATGAACCGGGGCAGGCCATGGGGCTAAGTTTCTCTGTGCCTGATGGCGTACCCATGCCTCCCTCACTCATCAATATTTTCAAGGAGGTCACAGCAGACCTGGGTATCCCTTTCCCCTTGTCGGGGAATCTGACAAGATGGGCCGAACAAGGGGTTATGCTGCTCAATGCCACCCTCACCGTGAGAGCGCATCAGGCGGGCAGCCATCAGCGGCAGGGATGGGAGACTTTCACCGACGATGTCATCAAGCTTCTCAGTGAGGAGCGGGAGCACCTGGTGTTCATCCTTTGGGGTGGATATGCACGTAGTAAAGCGCCACTCATAGATGGCAGTAAGCATCTTGTGCTACAGGCGGTGCACCCTTCACCATTGTCGGCCAACAGAGGTGGATGGTTCGGCAACAGGCACTTCTCAAAAACGAATGCTTACTTGACACAGTATGGTATGACACCGATCAATTGGTAGACCATTTATGAACAATCAAAAGGTTCCTCCTATTTTTCAAGTGGGTGACGTGCTGATCTCATCCGACATCATCACCAAAAACTTCTGTTGCGACCTGGAGAAATGCAAAGGTTTTTGTTGTGTGGAGGGTGATTCGGGAGCACCAGTCACTATGGAGGAAATAGCGGAGATAGAGGATTGTCTCGATGCCGTATGGAATGACATGGCTGCTTCTGCCCAAGCGGTTGTCGACCGTCAGGGAGTGGCTTACACTGACAGGGATGGTGATCTGGTGACGAGTATTGTCGACGGACGTGACTGTGTGTTCACTTGCTATCACGACGGTATATGCCTTTGTGCCCTTGAGAAGGCTTTCCGGGAAGGAAGGACTCCATTCGTAAAACCCATCAGTTGCGCACTCTATCCCATTCGGGAAAAGAAATTCAAGGGCGGACTCGTCGGACTGAATTACCATGAATGGCGGGTCTGTCAGGATGCTGTGAGGCTGGGCAACCAGTTGGGACTGCCTGTCTACAGATTTTTAAAAGATCCGTTGGTCAGACGCTTTGGAGCGGAATGGTATCAGGAATTGGAAATGTTGGCCGAAGAGATTGATCAACAAAAATGCATGAATCATGAATAACCTGACAAATCCTGTCATTAATCTGAAAAGTATAAAACAGGTGCTGGATGCCAGTTCTTTTATCGATGATGACCTGGTGCTTTTCAGCAGTGTGGAGGCTTTGCCCATCTTCACTGAACCAAAGATGATGAATTGTCTTTTTGTAGCGATGTGCTTGGAAGGTAATGCGGTATATACGGTCGATACCAAGGAGCATGTGGTACAGAAAAATGATGTCATTATTATCAATGATGGACAGGTGCTCAGTTATTACGAGCTGAGTCATGATTGCAAGGCTGTGATCATCATGGCTACAAGCGATTTCTTCGCAGAGGTCATCAAGGAGGTTCATGAGATGTCGCAACTCTTCCTCTTTGCCTATTCGCATCCTGTGTTTTCCCTGAAACCTGAGAAAGCGGACACATTCATCTCTTATTTCAATATCATCAAGCAGCGTGTTGATGATATTGATCATCATTTCCGCCGGGAACTTTCGGCTTCGTTGCTCAAAGCCATGGTTTACGACATTGGCAACGAGATTTATCAGATGCAGGTGGGTGCCCCAAAACTGACAAGGGCTGAGTTTATCTTCAGCCAGTTTATGCAACTGGTGAAAGATAATTTCAGGCAGGAACGGCGTGTAAGCTGGTATGGAAAACAGTTGTCTATCACACCTAAATATCTCTCAGAGGCTGTGAAACAGGTAAGCCGGCGCACACCAAATGACTGGATTGATCATTATGTGACATTGGAGATGAGGGTGTTGCTGAAACACACCACCATGAATATCAAGGAGATCGCTGTGGCACTGAATTTCCCCAACCAGTCGTTTTTGGGCAAGTATTTCAAGGAACATGTGGGCATGTCTCCTTCAAAATATCGCAGGTCATAACCCTTAATGGCCGGCAATGGGATACTGAATGGCTCGGGTTTCTCCTTTTTTCATCTTCAGCGTGACACGCTGACCTTTGTATCTGATGTTTACTTTCCCTTTTTTATCGGCTGTTACTGTGGCTGAGATGAGTTTGCCGTTGCCCCAGGTGATATCGACAGTATATCCTCCCCGGGCACGTAGGCCGCTCACTTCTCCATCTTTCCATTCTTTTGGAATGGCGGGTAACAGTTCTATTTCCCCATTGCCGCTTTGAAGCAGCATTTCACAGACACCTGCGGTTCCGCCAAAGTTACCGTCTATCTGGAAGGGTGGATGGGCGTCGAAAAGATTGGGATAGGTTCCGCCGCTCCTACGGCGGTCGGGGCCTTTGTATGCGTCGGGTGATACATACGTGAGCAGTTTTCGGTAGATATGATAGGCTTCTGCTCCATCATGCAGGCGCGCCCATAAGTTGATGCGCCATCCTGTGCTCCATCCTGTGGTCTTGTCGCCCTTGATCTCAAGACTTCTCCTGGCTGCTTGCGCTAATTCAGGTGTACCGTCTACGGTGATTTGGTGCCCTGGATAGAGGCCAATAAGATGGGATTGGTGACGATGTTGTGGATCCCAGTCTTCCCAATCGTAATACCATTCGTTGATATCTCCTTCATGGCCGATGGTATAAGGATGAAGGCGTTGGAGTGTGTCGGATATCCTTTTGAGAAAAGCCTTCTGCTCTCCCAAGATACGGCCTGCGGCCATCGTGTTCTCCAACAGCTCACGGATAATGGCCAGGTCTGCGGTGCCTCCATAACAGGTGGTTCCATGATAGCCTTCAGGAGTCTTGTATTCGTTTTCCGGTGAGGTGCTGGGAGCTGTGATGTATTCTCCAGGATGTAAAGGGTTGTCGATCAGCCAGTCAAGACAGAATTCACTGGCTCCCTTGAGCAGAGGATAGGCTGTCTCACGGAGGAAAGCCTTGTCAAGTGTGTATTGGTAGTGCTCCCACAACGCTTGAGAGAGCCAGGCGCCACCAAGGTTCCAGTTGCTCCATTCCGGACTTTCTCGCTTCTCTCCCACAGGATTGGCCATGGCCCAAATATCACTGTTATGACTGGAGCACCAACCTCGGTGGATGTCATAATAGTTGCGGGCCACATGACGCCCGTTGGCCGACAGCGATTGCATGAATCCCCATAACGGGGTACTCATCTCACTTAAGTTTGCTACTTCGGCGGGCCAGTAGTTTTCTTCAAGGTTGATATTGACGGTGTAGTTACCTCGCCAAGGTGAATATAGGTGTTGGGTCCACAATCCTTGAAGATTGGCCGGCACTGATGGCGTACGGGAACAGCTGATGAGCAGATAACGGCCATATTGGAAATAAAGTGCCTCAAGATAACGGCTGTCGCCACCATGATCTGTATAACGTTTCAGTAAGGAATCGGTGGGGATGGACAGGTCGTTGCGGGCAGTTTTGCCGTCACCCAACATAAGGGTCATGCGACTGTAGAATTGGCGATAGTCGGTGATATGGCGGGTGCGGAGCTGGTCATAGTCGTAATTCACAAGATGCCAGAGGTCATCTGCTGCCTGTTCGATGTAAGGTGCACCGTCTTTGACCGGATGGCGTAATGATCCGTTGAAACTGGTCTCGTTGACAAAATAGATGATGAGGTCAGAGGCGTCTCTGACAGTCACTGTCGAGTCTTTGGCTGTCACTCTTCCGTCAGACGACTGGGCGAGAAGCATGCTGCAGAAATGGATGCTGGCCTGCGGGTCACCGGTGGCATGGCCTGTCATGGTCAGTTGCCCACTTGATTTGGCTTTCACACCATGAGGAACTTGAGCGGTGAGGGTGAGGTGGCAGTTGATGCCTTTGCCGCCAGTACAGCGGATACGGATGGCGATTACTTTGTCGGGAGCAGAGGCGAAGTACTCTCGCTGATAGTGGCGGCCATCCTGGGTGTAGGTGTCGGTGCACAGCGCACTGTCAAGATCGAGTTTCCTGTAGTAACCTGTCGATGGACTGGTATTGTCATCAATGATGTGGAGGGTACCTAATGGCTGGTAAAATTGGGAGTTGGGGCCTTGGACATGCAACTGCAGGCTGTCGGCCTTTGCATAGTCCTCTTCGAAAAGCGCCTTACGGATAGAGGGAATCCATCGGCTGGCACCTGCGTCAAGCAGGGAGTCGACAGGTTGCCCGGTCCAAAACGTGAGGTCGTTGAGGAAAATCGTGTTGTCGGATATTCCGCCATAGATACTGGCTCCCATCTTTCCGTTGCCGATAGGGAGTGATTCCTCGTAATAATCTGCAGGACGGTCATACCACAGATGCATGGGATGTTGTGACTGGGCCTTTATGCTGCATGAAAACAATAAGAGTGCCAGCAGTAGAAATGTTGTCTTTTTCATGTATAATAAGGTTTTATATCAAGGAATCCCCGAATAAATCGGGGATTCCGTCATTTGCAAGATTTTTGGGATATGCTATGCGTCGATGTTGGCATAAGTGGCATTGGCTTCGATAAACTCGCGCCTGGGTTCCACGTCATCACCCATGAGCATGGAGAAGATCTCATCGGCCTCAGCCGCATTCTCGATACTCACTTGTTTGAGCAGGCGTGTCTGGGGATTCATGGTGGTCTCCCACAACTGTTCAGGATTCATCTCACCGAGACCTTTGTAGCGCTGGGTGTGGATACTGGTACCTTCTACACCATTTCCGTATTTGTCGAGGAAGGCTTGGCGTTGCTGGTCTGTGTAGCAGTATTCCTTGACCTTGTTCTTGTAGGTGCAAAGATAGAGTGGGGGAGTGGCGATATAAAGATGTCCCTCTTGAATGATTTTGGGCATGAAGCGGTAGAAGAGGGTCATAATGAGTGTGTCGATATGGGATCCGTCAACATCGGCATCGGTCATGATGATGATCTTGTCGTAGCGCAACTTTTCGATATTGGCTTCTTTGTCTCCTTCACCATCGACGCCAAATCTCACTCCGATGCTCTGGATGATGTTCATCACCGACTCACTCTCAAAAACCTTGTGCCACATCACCTTCTCCACATTGAGGATTTTTCCGCGCAAAGGCAGAATGGCTTGTGTATAGCGGTCGCGGCCTTGTTTGGCAGAACCGCCAGCAGAGTCACCCTCCACAAGGAAGATCTCACAGTCTTTCGGGTCTTTGTTGGAACAGTCTGCCAATTTTCCGGGTAGACCGCCGCCAGACATCACGCTCTTGCGCTGTACACTCTCGCGGGCCTTGCGGGCAGCGATACGTGCCGTGGCGGCCAGCACCACTTTGTCGCAGATCTGCTTGGCTTCTTTCGGATGCTCCTCCAGATAAATGGCAAGGGCTTCACCTACAGCCTGTTGTACGGCACCGGCCACCTCGCTGTTGCCAAGTTTTGTCTTCGTCTGACCCTCAAATTGCGGTTCTGCCACCTTGATGGAGATGACGGCAGTAAGTCCTTCACGGAAATCTTCACCCGTGATCTCTATCTTGGCTTTCTCTATCTGTTTTGAGATGACAGGATCATTGTCTGCGTATTTCTTCAGTGTGCGGGTGAGCGCCACACGGAAGCCCTGCAGGTGAGTACCGCCTTCTATCGTATTGATATTGTTGACATAAGAGTGGATGTTCTCCGAATAGTCAGTGTTGTACATCACTGCTACTTCAATGGGAATCCCTTGCTTTTCTGTTTTCAGATAAATCACATCGTCGAAGAGATGGGTGCGGTGACGGTCGATAAACCTGACAAACTCCTTGAGACCTTCCTTGGCATGAAAAACTTCTTGCCGGGTTTTCCCGTTTTCATCCGGGCGCATGTCGGTCAGAATGATGGTGATGCCGGCATTCAGGTAGGCCAGTTCACGCATCCTGCGGGCGATGATGTCATATTGGTAGGTGGTGGTGGTGAAGATGGTGGCGTCGGGCCAGAATTGCTGGCGTGTTCCTTGTTTGTCGGTTTCTCCCACAACCTTCACGGGATAAAGGGGATGGCCTTTCTCATATTCTTGCTGATAGATCTTGCCATCCCTGAAGACTTGTGACTTCATGTGTGCGGAGAGCGCATTGACGCAACTCACACCGACACCATGCAGACCGCCACTCACCTTGTAGGAACCTTTGTCGAATTTGCCTCCAGCGTGGAGCACTGTCATCACTACCTCAAGAGCCGACTTGTGCAATTTCTTGTGTTCATCAACAGGAATACCACGGCCATTGTCCTGTACCGTGATGGAATTGTCTTCGTTGATGGTTACCTCGATATGGGTGCAGAAGCCAGCCATGGCCTCGTCGATAGAGTTGTCTACAGTCTCGTTGACCAAGTGGTGGAGACCTTTCTCACTGATGTCGCCGATATACATGGCAGGACGCTTTCTGACAGCTTCCAGACCTTCGAGAACTTGAATATTTTTTGCTGAATAATTGCTTTCTGGATTGAGTATTTCTGACATTTTTATTCCTTGATTATTAATGTGCAAAAGTACCAAAAAAAAAGGATAATCAGAAATCTTTTCAAGTAAAAAAACATAAAAAACAAGCTCTGTCAGACACCTTTTGATATGTATTGCAAAAGGCTTGACAATGCGGTTGACAAAGGGCCAGAAAGACCAAATGCGAAAGGGCTGCGAATAACTTCGCAGCCCTTTCAATATCTTTTCGCCTTGATTACATGCGGTTAATCTGGCGTGAGAGGCTTGACTTCAGATTAGCGGCCTTGTTCTTGTGGATAATATTAGTCTTGGCCAGCTTGTCGAGCATTTTCTGTACACTGGGATAAAGCTTCTCAGCCTCTTCCTTGTTCGTCATGGCACGCAATTTGCGAACGGCATTACGCATTGTCTTGGCGTAATACTTGTTGTGAAGTTGCCTTTTCTTGTCTTGGCGGATTCTCTTGAGTGATGATTTATGATTTGCCATCTTTATTTTGTTGTTATTTTTTGTTGTATTTGTAGTCCATAGGAGAGTCGAACTCCTCTTTAGAGAATGAAAATCTCTTGTCCTAACCGATAGACGAATGGACCGTTGACTTAATTTGCGGATGCAAAGGTATTGCTTTTTTACCATTCATCCAAATTTTCTTGAAGTTTTTTTGTCGATAGTGGCCATTTTTACATTTTTTTATTTAATTGTGTTGCTTCTTTCCTCTTTTTGACGTACTTTTATACCCATGATGACGAAAACTAAGGGACTTGTGCTCAGGTCTGTGAAATATGGAGAAGGGGCACTCATTGTGGATATGCTCACCGAGAAGGTGGGCAGGGTGTCGTTTTTGGTGAGATTGTCGAAGTCGCAGAAGGGAAAGATGCGTAAGCAATATTTTATGCCGCTTACATTGGTGGATATGGATTTCGACTATCGTGTCAAGGCATCACTCCAGCGGCTGCGTGACATTCATATATGGCTTCCGTTATCGTCATTGGCGCTCCATCCCTACAAATTGTCGATCGGACTTTTCCTTGCCGAGTTTCTCTGTCATGCCACAAGGGATGAACATGATAACGAGGCTCTTTTCCAATTCGTTACCTTCAGCATGCAATGGCTTGATGGCGTGGAGCGTGATTTTTCTAATTTTCATCTGGTTTTTATGATGAGGCTCTCCAGATTCATTGGTTTTTTCCCAAATGTTGAGCAAGCCAATGAGGGCGGGTATTTTGACTTGATCAATGGATGCTTTACAGACCGGATTCCTGATCATGCTCATTTTCTGATACCGGAGGAGGCAGGAAAAATATCCCTCCTGTTGCGCCTCAACTATAAAACCATGCACCTCTGTGCAATGTCGCGCGTGGAGCGCAATCGTTGCACAGAGGTGATCTTGGAATATTACAGGCTGCATGTGCCAGGATTTCCCCAGCTCAAGTCGCTTGACGTACTGAAGACGTTGTTCTGTTGAGTGGTCTTCTGGCGAATGGTCACGCCAGAAGTCGCTTCACCACCGTTGAGATAGCACGGCCATCGGCCTTGCCTGCCAACTGTTTGCTGGCGATGCCCATCACCTTGCCCATGTCTTTCATGCCCGAGGCATTGGTCTGCTGGATAATTTCCTTTACGGCAACAGCAATCTCCTCTTCGGATAGTTGCTGGGGCAGGTAACTTTCGATGACGGCAACTTGAGCCAATTCGCCATCAGCCAGGTCTTGACGGCCTTTCTCAGCAAATGTGGCTGCTGACTCACGGCCTTGTTTCGCCAATTTCTGGATGATCTTGAGCGCATCGGCGTCTTCGAGGGTATCGTTGGCACCAGGAGCGGTTTTAGCTTCCAGAAACACTTTCTTGATGTTGCGCAGGGTTTCCAGTCTCACTTTGTCGCGGGCCTTCATGGCCGACTTGATGTCTTCGCTGATTTGATCGAAAAGTGTCATGACGTATGGTGTTTAGAAAACGATTTTGGATGTGCTGCCCTGGTTGCTGCTGTCCTCGTTGCCGTCGTTGCCGTCGTTGCTGTCGCCTGCTGCCAGGTGATAGATATCGTCCAGTTGTGTGCGTGAGCGACGGTAGGTTGGTGTGCTCTCCACGGCAAGGATAACATCCTCATTGTCGAGATCATCTTGTTTGAAGACAAACATATGCGGACGGCGCTTGTGTGGGGTCTGGTTCGTCTCGTTGTAGTAACGGCGACGGCGATCCTCCTTTTCAGCACGGCGGTCTTCCAATTCCTGAAGATGCTTGGGATCAGTCTGGTTGTGCTTCTTGATGTGGCTGTTCATGCCGTCGACATTCTCGATACCGAAGCCGGTAGCAAGGATGGTCACCTTGACTTTCTTACCCAGGTCGGGATCTACGGCAAGACCCCATTTGATCTCGAAGTCGTCGCCAAACTGTGCCATGAAGTCGTTCACATCGTTCATCTCTTCCATCATCAGACCGCCAGTCTCCTTATCGTTAGCGAAGGTGATGCTCAAGAGGATCTTTTTCGAGTTGAACACATCGTTGTCGTTGAGCAGCGGTGAGTTGAGTGCATCGTTGATGGCTGCTTTCACACGTCCTTCTCCTTCGCCATAACCCGTACTCATGATAGCCACACCACCATCTTTCAATACGGTGCGGACATCGTTGAAGTCCAAGTTGATGAGACCGTGGACAGTGATGATCTCAGCGATACTGCGGGCAGCGATGCTGAGGGTATCGTCGGCTTTGGCAAAGGCATTGAGTACAGAGTAATCGGGATAGATCTCACGAAGACGCTCATTGTTGATGACGAGCAAGGCATCAACATGCTTGGCCATTTCCTCGACACCGTCAAGAGCCTGGTCAATCTTGTTGGGACCTTCAAATCTGAAGGGGATGGTGACGATACCCACTGTGAGGATGCCAAGCTCCTTTGATACGCGTGCAATGACCGGTGCAGCACCGGTGCCTGTACCGCCACCCATGCCGGCAGTGATGAACGACATCTTGGTGCCGTCGTTGAGTTCCTGGCGGATGTCATCCTCACTCTCCTCTGCTGCCTTGCGGGCACGCTCAGGTTTGTTGCCTGCTCCAAGACCTTCCTGTCCGAGTTGGATGTGTACGGGTACTGGTGAGTCGTTGAGTGCCTGGCGGTCTGTGTTGCAGAGAACAAAAGTCACGTCGTGGATACCCTCACGATACATGTGGTTGACAGCATTGCCACCGCCGCCGCCTACGCCGATGACCTTGATGATACAATTCTCTTTTGGCAGGTCTGAGAAGTCAAGACCTTCTGGTTTATAATTGTTTGGCATATCTTATCTTATTTTTGATTGCTACAATAGATAGGTTGCTGAATATGTTTAGCGATGGTCGTCTTCGTCGGTCTCCTCAGAGACAATCTTTTGGTAGAAATCCTTCAAAGATTTGGTCGCACGGCCAAAGAGACCGCCTTTGCGTCTTTCTTCCTCTTCTTTGCGGCGTTTCTCCTCTTCTTCTAAGCGGATGCGGCGTTTCTCCTCTTCTTCTTTGCGGATGCGCTCCTGCTCGATACGGTTCTTCTCTGCCTCTGTCAATACCACGCCAGGACCGGTCTCACCCACCTTGCGGGTCTTCTGATAGGACTCGTTTGTTGTCATGCCGCCAAACAGGTCTGTCTTGGGACTGATGGTGGAACCGGCGCAGTTGATATCGCCTTTGGCAAGCAAACCAAGAATGGTGTTCATCGTGCCGTTTTGAGAATTGATGATCTCATCATTGGAGTTGACGCGCTGGATGACGGTGCCGGCAATACGGATCTTTTGGATGTCGGTGACGGTAGCGAATGCTTTCTTGATTTCCTTCATGTTGGAGCCACCACCTGTGAGAATAATACCGCCAAGGAGTTTGTCTTTATACTCATAGGGCACTTGATTCCATACGTTTTGGATGATCTCGTTGACACGGGCTTCCACCAATTCAACAAATGTCTGTTGTTGGATGGTGCGCTCATTGTCGATAGGTATGGTCTTGGTCGGGTCGATGTCGATGCTCTCTGTGAAGGCAGATGCATATTGGAGTTTGAGTTTCTCTGCATCGGTTTCTTCCATCTGCAGCGAGGCGATGTCTTTGGTGATGTTGTTGCTGCCAAGAGGAATCACTGCCAGATGACGGAGGATATTTTTGTGGTATACCGATACGGTGGTGGTGTCGGCACCCAGGTCAACAAGCAGGCAACCGCTGCGCTTCTCGGCCTCAGTGAGCACGCTGTGGGCAAGAGCCACGGGTGAGAGATACATCTCTGCAATGGCGATCTTCGCATTCTCAAAACACTTGTTCAGATTGCGGTAGAACGACTTGCGGCAAAGAATGTTGAGGAAGTTGCCTTCCAGTTTGCTGCATTGGATGCCAACGGGGTCAATCTGGTATTGTGTGCCAACTTTGTACTCTTGGGTGGCGGCATCAAGAATCTCCAGATCGGGATACTTCATGCTGCGGTTGTTGTCCATCAGTTCATTGATCATGTCCTGAGTGATGATGGCATCTTCTGGCAATGTCTTGACAATAACGTTGCGGACGCTGCGGATGGACTGTCCGCCAATACCGACGTATACTTGTGAGATTTCAGACTTGAGACTTGTCTTCAGCTTGTTGATGATGCTGGTCAGGCAAGCACTGGTCTTGTCGATGTTGTAGACCACACCCTTGCGGATGCAGGATGTGGCATCCTCCCTGACGACGGACAGCACTTGGAGGCTGCCGTCCATGCTCTTCTTGCCGGCGATGCCGGTGATTTTGGTAGAGCCCAATTCAATAGCTACTATGAATTCCTTTGCCATATTGTTTTGTATGTTGATATAATCTTTGGATTGATTCGATGTCGGGGTTAGTTTTGGGATGTTGCCGGCGTGGATGTTTGATCCCATGACAGCATGTCATCACTTAGCTTATGCTTGTTTTTGCGGCAGATGATCTGGTTGTCGAATTCCAGGTCGATATAACTGTATTTGTTCCATCCCACCTCATTGAGACCATAGCGGTAAAACTTGTAGAGACGGTCCATTTTGTGCTCCACAAACTGGTTGATGAGCCGCTCGCGCCTTTCTTTGTCATTGGTCTCGGGGAGACGCCCAAGACACACGATGTGATTGCCTATGCGAGGCACCAGCTCGATATTCTTGTCAGGGAGCAGGTTGATTTGCTCCACCTGGTTCTTCCATAAATCGTGGGAGGCTATCCATTGGCATACCGGTGCGATATAGTTTTGCGCATACCAGTTGCTGATGTTGCCTGTGGCGATGATAAGGTTGGAGGCATAATGCCCGCCCTGCATGATGTTGCCGTTTACGTCGATATAATAGTCCTCTCCGTTGTCGGCTTTCACGTGCATCATCGGTAACCGCTGCTCCACGAGGATTCCCACATTGCCATTCTGTGTCTTGTGGCACTCTGCATGTTCAATGAAACTGTTTTCCTTGAGGGCTGTTTCGATGGCACGCAGGTCAATGAGCGACAACTTCTTGCCTTTGGGGTAGAGGTGTTTTGACTCCAGCAGGTGTTTCACTTCCAAGGCACTGAGAAAACCGCAAGAGTCGTTGTCGGCAATGGTAATCTGCACTTGCGTACAAGTATCATTCGCCGGTGTAGGACGGTTGAACGATGTGACTGCCAGTACCAGGTAGACGACAAGTGCCAGGTCAAGGACGATAAATATGGTTTTCTTCCAGTTGATGTTCATTTATTTTTGTCGGATAATAGTGGTTATCTGGTCTACATAGTCATCGAGGTCACCAGCTCCTAAAATGACCAACACATCGAAATCGCGGCTGCGCACATAATCAAGCACATCGCTTTTGCGGATCAGTTCTTTTGCCACACCTGGGCGCAGATGGTCATAGATCAGTTTTGAGGTGACGCCAGGAATGGGCTTTTCGCGTGCCGGATAGATATCACAGAGCACCACCTCATCAAGTTGGCTCAGACTATCTGCAAATTCGCGGTAGAAGTCGCGTGTGCGGGTGTAGAGATGGGGCTGGAATAGGGCCGTCACCTTACGGTCATGATATAGTTCACGGATGCTCTTCGCGCTCTGGTAGATCTCTATGGGATGGTGGGCATAGTCGCTCATCACCACATGACGGCTGTCTTTCAGTTTGAAGTCGAAACGCCTGTCCACACCTTGATAGGATCCGATGGCTGCTTTGAGCTCTTCTCCGCTGCAACCGCTGAGTTGTGCCATGGCCATGGCGGCGACAGCATTCTCGATATTGATGGGAATCGGTTGTCCGAGGGCTACATGAGCGACATTCTCGATTGGAGAAATGAAGTCAAAAGTGATCTCGCCATTCTCGATAAGAATGTTGTCGGCATGAAAGTCTCCTTCATCACGACTGTAGGTAAAGGTGCGCACACCATCCGCCACATCTGGGGTCATCTCAAGTCCTGTATGGATGATGAGGGCACCACCGGGCTGGATGAGCGTGGTATAGCGGCGGAAACTGTCAAGGTAGGCTTCTTTTGTGCCGTAGATATCAAGATGATCGGGGTCAGTGGCTGTGATGACGGTCATCCAGGGGCGGAGCCAATGGAAGGAACGGTCGTATTCATCGGCCTCAATCACCACGTAGTCGCTGTCTGACAGGATATAGTTGGTGCCGTAGTTCTTGGTGATACCACCCAGAAAGGCATTGCAGTCGGGTTGGCTCTGGTGCATGATATGGGCACATATCGCTGAGGTTGTGGTCTTGCCGTGGGTACCAGCCACGCAAAGTCCCTTGTGGGCTCGGGTGAGCGTGCCAAGCACTTGGGCCCGTTTCTGAATCTCAAAACCGTTGCTGCGGAAATAGGTCAGCTCGGAATGGTCGTCAGGGATGGCGGGTGTGAAGATGATAAGGGTTGTCTCCTTATCAAGGCATGGCGATGGTATGAGGTCGACGTCATCGGTGTAATGCAAGAGCATGCCTTCCTCTTCAAGACGGACGGTCAGCGGGGTAGAGGTCCTGTCGTAACCGGCAACCAACAGCCCTTTATGGAGGAAATATCTGGCAATAGCACTCATGCCGATGCCGCCAGCACCGACGAAGTAAACGCTTTTAATGTCTTTGAGGTCTTTCATCTGTTAAGATATAGTTGAATTTTTTGCCAGATGTATCACGCGATCGGCTATTTTTTCAGCGGATTGATGTTTCGCCAATTGAAGGATATTTGTATGGAGATCTTTCAGCTTTTTCTCATCGGCCACCGTGTCAAGGGCTGTGCGCAGCAGTTGTGAAGGAGCATCGGCATCTGAGACGTAGATTGCAGCGCCTTTCTCCACAAGAGCCATCGCATTGTGGTATTGGTGATTCTCTGCCACATTGGGGGAGGGAACGAGAATCACGGGCATGCCCAAAAGACAAAACTCAGAGATGCTGCTGGCTCCGGCACGGCTCACCACAAGGTCAGCGGCGCGGTAGGCCACTCCCATGTCACTGATGAAATCGGTGACTTTCAGATGACTTGTCGGTTGATGGTCTGCAAGACGCTTCTGGATCTCTTCATAATAGTATTTTCCTGTCTGCCACAAGATATCGGCACCGCCTTGCTCTACAAGGTCGAGATGCTGAAGCACGCTCTCGTTGAGCGTGCGGGCTCCCAGGCTGCCACCGACGATGAGGATGATTTTCCTCGAAGGGTCAAGCCCCAACTGCCTGGCGGCATCCTCGCGGCTGAGACGGCACTCGAGGAGCGACTGGCGAACAGGGTTGCCAAGATTCTCTATCTTATCTGCTGGAAAAAAGCGCTCCATACCGTCATAGGCGACACAGATCTTAGACGCTTTCTTCGCCAGCAACTTGTTGGTCACCCCGGCATAGGAGTTTTGCTCCTGGATGAGACAAGGGATTCCCATGTCGGCACATTTGTTGAGGGTGGGACCACTGGCGTAACCTCCTACTCCCACTGCAGCCATCGGGCGGAATTCGCGGATAATCTGCTTAGCCATGCGCTGACTCTTGAAGAGTTTCCAGAGAACAACCACATTGCGTAATAGGTTCTTTCTGTCAAAACCGCAGACAGGCAGACCTTTAATCTGGTAGCCTGCTGCAGGTACACGCTGCATCTCCATCCTTCCCTCTGCTCCGACAAAAAGGATTTCTGCATCTGGAACTTTAGCCATGATGGCGTTGGCGATGGAAATGGCGGGGAAAATATGCCCGCCAGTACCGCCTCCGCTGATGATGATTCTCAGTTGATTGCTCATGGTCTGATTTTATTTGCAAAAGTAATGTTTTTTTTTCTCTTCACCCAATTTTCAAGAGGTTTTTATTTTTTCTGTTTCCAACCTGTTAATTGGTTTCTTTTTCTTGGCGGATATGCTGACACTGAGCATCGCACCGATGTACATACAATTGATGACGGTCGAGGTGCCGCCCTTGCTGATAAGTGGCAATGGCTGGCCTGTCACAGGGGCCAGGCCGACAGCAACCATCATGTTGAACATCGCCTGGGTCACCAGCAGCAGGGCAAGGCCCATGATGAGGAAGGCGGGGAAATTGTTGACACACCGCTCGGCGATGCGCCCGGCACGCCATAACAGGAAAATATAGAGCAGCATGATGAAAATGCCGCCGATCAGACCCAATTCCTCAATGATAATCGCATAGATGAAGTCGGAGAAGGCTTGAGGAAGCAAGTCACGTTCCTCAGAGTTGCCTGGTCCTTTGCCGATGAAACCGGATGAGGCAATGGCGATATTGGCATGCCCCACCTGAGAGTCTTTGTCCAGATCAAAATCATTGGGTGCCACTTCCTCATTGTTGACGAATTTGAGTATGCGCCCTTTCCATGTGCCTGCACGGTGGAAGATCTTGTCGAAAAGACCTGGACTTTCTTTCTTTTCAACTTGCTCGGCGAGCACGTTTTTGCCATTGGGCACCGTCTCTTCCTTGCCCACCAGCATGACCAGCATCAATAAGACAACACCAACCAAGGCTACGCCACCGATGAGCTTGCCGATCTTTTTCTTCGACACACGGCCAAAGAACATCATACCCACCACGACGACGCCTATGAGCATGGCGGTGGACAGATTCTCAAACATGATGAGTACCATTAACGGCACGGAAATGGTCATAATGTATTTGAAGGTCTTCTCTTCTGTCCCGTTTTCTGTCTGCATGGCACTAAGTATCTGTGCCACAGCCAGTACGATGGTTCCTTTAGCAATTTCAGATGGTTGGAATTGCACACCGAAAAACGACACCCACCTTTGAGCACCATTGGTACTTTGTCCTGCCATCAGCACCCACAAGAGCGTGATGACACTTAAGAGGATGAGGAAGATGGTGGCGATCTTGAAATATTTGCAGTCAATGTTTTGTACAATAACCACGCAGATCAGTCCGGCGAACAGGATTCCACCATGCTTGAAAATAGGTCCCCAGTAACTGGCCTTGTTGTAGGTGAGGGTGCTGCTGGAACTGAATACTTCAATGAGACTGACGATGCAGAGGAAGAAGAAGATCATCCAGATCACCTTGTCACCCTTGAAAATGTTGCCAATGGATATTTTCATCTTTTGTTAAAGGTTTCTGACGAGGGTCTTGAATTGCTCGCCACGGTCTTCCATATTTTTGAATAAATCAAAACTTGCGCAGCAGGGGCTAAGCAGTACGGTGTCGCCCGGCTGGGCCAGTTCGTAACAGGCTTCCACACAGTCTTTCATGCTGTGGGTGTCGCGCGTGGGGATGCCGAGACCGTCAAAGAAATCATGGAGTTTGCGGTTGTCGGCGCCCAGATACACCAAAGCACGACATTTCTGTTTCACCAGGTCTTTGATCTCGTTGTAGTCGTTGCCCTTGTCTTTTCCACCGAGAATGAGTACGGTAGGGGTATTCATGCTCTCAAGGGCATACCAGCAGGCATCCACATTGGTCGCCTTGGAATCGTTGACATACAGCACGCCGCGCACCGTCGTCACTTTCTCCAGACGATGCTCCACTCCGGGGAAGTCGCTGAGGCTCTTGCGGATATATTCTTTTTGGATGCCGGCAATATTGGATGCCAGACCTGCTGCCAGAGAGTTGTATATATTGTGCTTGCCGGTCAGGCTCAGTTCTTCCTGCTCCATGTTGAATGGGGTGGGTTTCTCCAGGTGGTAGGTGCCTTCTTCAATGTAGCCAATCGAACCTTTCTCTTTGAGTTCGGAGAACGGATATTGGATGGCCTTGATATCGTATTTCTCCAATTCCCGGCGGATGATGGGATCATCGTTCCAGTAGATGAAACTGTCGTCGCTGGTCTGGTTTTGTATGATGCGCATCTTGGCATCTACATAATTTTGCATGCAGTTGTCATAGCGGTCGAGATGGTCGGGCGTGATGTTGAGCAGGATGGCGATGTTGGCACGGAAGTCATACATGTTGTCGAGCTGGAACGAACTGAGTTCGATGATATAGTAGGCATGTGGGTCTTCTGCCACTTGAAGGGCCAGACTGCGTCCAATGTTTCCTGCCAGTCCGGCATCATAGCCAGCCGACTTGAAAATATGATAAATCAGCGAGGTGGTCGTGGTCTTCCCGTTGCTGCCTGTGATGCAGATCATCTGCGAGTCGGTATATCTGCCGGCAAATTCTATCTCGCTGATGATGTGGATGCCCTTGGCGATGGCTTGCTGGATAATGGGAGCCTTGTCGGGGATGCCCGGGCTCTTGATGATCTCATCAGCATTGAGGATCAGTTCCTCTGTATGATGTCCTTCTTCCCATGTGATGCCATGACTGTCAAGCAGTTGCTTGTATCTGTCCTTGATACAAGACATATCGGAGACAAACACGTCAAAACCTTCTTTTTTTGCCAATACGGCGGCACCTGCTCCACTCTCAGCGGCACCCAATACTACAATTCTTTTCATATTCTATTCTATTTTTTCCTTTTTATTATTTTCAATCAATTATCTGTCTTTTCATTGAGTTGGGCATTGCCCTCATTTTCAGTAAGTTGTCTTTCCTTTTTATCTCATCTTGAGCGTGATGATAGTGAGTGCGGCCAAGATGATGGTGGTGATCCAGAACCTCACCGTGATCTTTGACTCATGGAATTGCCGTTGGGGCCATCCCCTGAGAATAAAACGGCTCGTGGGGTCAAGATCCTTGTCGAGTTTGCGGAAGTTGTCGTGGATGGGGGTGGCTCGGAAAATACGCACTCGCTCACCCTTACGCAACTTGTATTTGAAATAGCCAGTCTGCAGGATGACACTCAGACTCTCGACGAAGAATATTCCGCAGAGGATGGGCAGAAGCAACTCCTTGTGGATAATGATGGCGCACACGCCGATCACGCCACCGATCATCAGTGATCCGGTATCGCCCATAAACACCTGCGCGGGATAGGCATTGTACCACAAGAAACCGATCATGGCTCCCACAAAAGCACACAAGAAGACTACAAGTTCTTGAGAGCCAGGGATATACATAATATTGAGATAGGACGCATATTCTATGTGACTACTCACATAGGCAAAGATGCCCAGCGTCACTCCGATGATAGCGGAATTGCCGGCGCACATACCATCCATGCCATCGTTGAGATTGGCTCCATTGCTCACGGCTGTCACCACAAGAATGGTGAGGATGACGAAAAACACCCATCCGGCAGCATTCTTGTATTTGCCCATGAAAGTAAAAATCTTGGAATAGTCGAGATTGTGGTTCTTGACGAAGGGAATCGTGGTCATCAACGACTTCTCTGGCTTAGACTTATGTGTGACCATCGTCTTTCCTTCCACACGCTCGGTGGAGATGGTCTCGTTGATCTTCGCATCAGGACTGGCCCATAGGGTGAGGCCTACAATCATGCCGATGGCTATCTGTCCCACCAGTTTGTAGCGTGGTGACAGACCATCCTTGTTCTTCCTGATAATCTTGATGTAATCATCGAGGAAACCGAGACCACCAAGACAGATGGTAGTGACGATCATCAGCAATAGGTATATGTTGCGCATACGTCCGAAGAGAAGCACTGGGACGAGGATCGAGACAATGATGATGAGTCCACCCATCGACGGTACGTTTTTCTTCTCCACACCGAAAGGGTCTATGGATTTGTCGCGCTGCACCTCAGAGAAGTTCTTGCGCTTCATATAGACAATGAATTTCTCACCAAACCATGCTGAGATGACGAGTGAGAGGATCAGTGCGGCAAGCGACCTGAACGAAATGTAGTGCCACATGTGTGCCCCAGGGATGTCGAACTGTTCCAGAAATCTGAAAAAATAATATAACATTTCCTAATAGTTTTGTGTTTGTCTGATGTTTAGTTGTCTTGTTGTTGACTGGCGAAGAGAGTCTCAAGTTCCTCGCGGTCATCAAAATGGTGTTTCACACCGCAGATTTCCTGATAATCCTCATGGCCTTTTCCTGCCACCAGCACGACGTCGCCCTTCGTGGCCATCATACAGGCGGCACGGATAGCCTCACGGCGGTCGACGATGGTGACCACCTTGCGTTTCTGCTGTGGGGTGAGCCCTTCCATCATGTCGTTGATGATGGCCTGGGGCTCCTCATAACGGGGGTTGTCGCTGGTGATGATCACGCGGTCGCTCTGGCGCACGGCTTCACGGGCCATGAGCGGACGTTTACCTTTGTCACGGTTGCCACCGGCACCACATACGGTGATCACTTTGCCTTTGCCGGAGAGCACCTCGTGAATGGCGTTGAGCACGTTTTCCAGAGCGTCAGGGGTATGGGCATAGTCCACGATAGCGGTATATCCCTCGGGTGACCTGACAGGTTGGAGGCGGCCGCTCACACTGTGAAGGGTGCTCATCACGACAAGCGCATCATCGGCGGAGACACCGAGCATGCGGGCGGCGCCATAGACAGCCAGGAGATTGCTGACGTTGAACTTACCGATAAACTGTACGCCGATTTCTCTCCCGTCTACTTCCAGATACATTCCTTCGAAATGGCACTCCAGGATGCGGGCCTTGAAATCGGCCATGCTGCGGGTGGAGTAAGTGCGCACCTCTGCCTTGGTGTTCTGCACCATGAACATGCCGTTCTTGTCATCGGCATTGGTGATGGCAAAAGCATCTTTCGGCAGATTGTCGAAGAATGCCTTCTTGGCATCGCGGTAGTTCTCAAACGTTTTGTGGTAGTCGAGATGATCGCGGGTGAGATTAGTGAAGATACCTCCCTTGAAGTGCAAACCGCCAATGCGGTGCTGATGGATGGCATGGCTGCTGCATTCCATGAAGACGTATTCGCAGCCAGCGTCGACCATGCGCGCAAGCAATTGGTTGAGTTGCACGGGGTCGGGAGTGGTGTGGGTGGCAGGCACGGCTTCTCCATCAATGTAGTTGCATACTGTTGAGAGAAGACCGCATTTGTGTCCCATCTTCCGCATCATATTATATAATAATGTGGCGATGGTTGTCTTTCCGTTGGTGCCGGTTACGCCGACCAGATTCGTATGACGTGAGGGATCACCATAGAAGGTCGTCGCCACAGGTCCTGCGTCACGCTCCGTTGAATCAACGATAATGTATGTCACGCCTTCCGACAGATGCGCTGGCTGTTGCTCGCAAAGAATGGCTGCGGCTCCTTGGGCCACCGCCTTGTCGATAAACTGGTGGCCGTCGACTTGTGTACCTCTCATGGCGATGAAGAGGTGGCCTTGGCTCACTTTTCTCGAATCGATATCCACACCAGTGATGTCGATTTGTTGGTCACCGATGATATGGGATGTCTTGATCTTGCTGATAATGTTGCTTAATATCATGATGTCGTAGATTTACTCCGTTTATTGATACTGCAGTTTGATGGTGCAAAGGGTGCCTTTCGTAACCTTGTCGCCAGGAGCAAGGCTTTGGAGAACCACTTTGCCGCGCCCGATGACCGATGTTTTCAATCCTTGTCGCTCAAGCAGGTAGACAGCGTCGCGGGCACCCATTCCCACCACGTTGGGCACGGTACCTTTGGCCTCTTGTTCCGTCTGTTGAAGCATGTATTGGCCCGATTTCCAACCAGCCTTGCCCCAGAATGGCGCATAACTGTTGGGATTTGTCCACTGACGACGTGAGTCGAATCCAAGACGGCTGAGCACATAGTCTGCAGACTCCAGGTTGCCGTTCAAGACGACGGGATGCCGGTCGTTGATCGTATCGCAGGCACTCGAGGCATCCATGTTGAGGTTGTGGGCCATGATACCCTCAGAGATGTTATGGAACACCCATCCGCTCATGGTGCCGCCAGATGCAGGAAGACCGGTTTTCTGCAGACAGACGATGCAGCTGTAGCGGGGGGCGTCGGCAGGGAAATAACCGACGAAACTCACCAGATATCTCACCGCTCCTGACTTATAGCCACCCCGGCCTTTGGAAATCTGGGCAGTGCCGGTCTTCCCGGCGACGGCAAAGGATTCCGATTTCGCCTTCTTGCCGGTGCCTTGTGTCACCACCTTGCACAGAATATCTTGGATCTTACTGAGGGTGGAGGGCTTGCAGATCTGTTGCTTCAGAACCACAGGCTTGTATACTGTCTTTACCTCACCCTCGCTGAGCACACGCTTGACAAACCGTGGCTTCATCATCTTACCATTGTTGGCTATCGCATTATAGAAGGTGAGCGTGGAGAGCGGGGGAATCTGTGACTCATAGCCGATGCTCATCCAGGGTAATGTGGTGCGGCTCCAGTTGGTGAATTGTCCGTGGGAGTTGCGCTTGGGCCTTCTCACCACAGGAGCGGCAGCACCTGTGATGGGCACGCCAAGGTCGGTGGCGATGCCGATGCGGTAAAGGCCATCCACGTATTTCTCTGGCTCTTTCTTGTAAAGATCATCGATGATGCGGCTGATGCCGATGTTGGAACTTACTTGAAGCGCACGGCTGAAGGTGATGGTGCCGTAACCTCCCGAGGCACGGTTGTGGTCGTTCATCTGTGCGCCATACATCGTCAGTTGTCCGTTGCCGGTGTTGACCAACCGCGATGTGTCTACCAGTCCGTCATCAAGCGCCACCATCATCGAGGCGGTTTTAAACACAGACCCAGGCTCAAGAAGGTCGGCAACAGCATGGTTGCGGCGCTCACGGTACAGACCGTCGCCACATTTCTCCAGATTGACGATGGCTTTCACGTCACCGGTGGCCACTTCCATCACGATGGCCACACCCACTTCGCCATTGATGAGTTTGAGTTCTTCCTCGACGGCCTTCTCCGCTATGTCCTGCATCTGTACATTGATGGTTGTCTCAATGTCGTATCCGTCGGTGGGGGGCACATCAATGAAATTGAGGTATTGGTTCATCACCTTGCGCTTGTGGGTGATACCCTCTTTCCCTCGTAGGATGCTGTCGTAGGACAATTCCAGACCAAACCTGGCACTGTCTTTGGCACCATACATGTCACCCACTGTCCTGTAGGCAAGGGTTCCGAAGGGACGACGGCGCGCACTGTTCTCTTCATAATGGAAACCACCACGCAATTTGGGCAGGTTGAAGATGGGGAGTGCCTTCACTCGCTGGAAAGTGTTGTAGTCGACCCTCTTGGGCCAGATAGCCCAGTTCTGACTCATCTTCTGGTGACCTTCCTCAAGGTCACGCTTAAATTCTTCTGCCGTCTTGCTGGGGAAGATCTCATGGAGCCCCATACAGATGCTGTCCACTTTTTCGTTCCATAGGGAGTCTTTCCATTCGCCACCCACCTTGAAGTCCATGTACATCTTGTAGTCGGGTAGTGAACTGGCCATCAGTTCACCGTCATCACTGAGAATATTGCCACGGTTGGGCATGACGATCAGTGAGTCGAATTTCTTTTGGTTGGCCACCTCCATCCAGTAATCTTGCTTGACGGTCATGATGTAGGCAGCTTTGGCAACGACGGCAATACCGATGATGGTAATCACCGTTGCGATCAAGTAGTAATGGGAAGTGATTCCTCCTTTGTCATTTCTGCTCATGTCTTGTCCTCCTCGTTTTTTCAGTTAGGTATCATGATGATGTAAGGAGGCTGGTCGGCGGAGTGGATGGTCGTGTCGTTGTTGGCACGGAGCATTTCCACGACATGACTCTCCCGGCAGCGCTCTGTGAGCACGCTGGACAAGGAGAGCGTCTTGTATTTCGACTTTTTCAGTTCCGTATTGAGGTTGTCTATCTTGATCTGTTGCTTCTGGCAACTATACCGGTTGGAGACATAAAAGATCATGAAGAAAGTAATGAGAAGCATCAGCCATACTTGTTTTCTGATGGCTTGGGTGTTGAGTATCTCACCACCAAGAATGGTGCGTAGGGCTAAAGTCGATGAAAGCGGCTTCTCGTCCTCACGTGCATTCTCTTCTATCACTTCTTTGAGGGTGGGGCGGCTAGAGGACATTTCCTCATCCGTATCCACCATCTCTTCTTGATCTTCCATGTCTTCATCCTCATCGACGGATATGTATTCCGTCTGGTTGTCTGTCATGTCCCCGCTGGGCATGCCGTAGGCCCTTATTTGTTCTGAAGTGGCCTGTTCCTCTTTGTTGATGTCTTCTGGTCTGCTCATTAGCACAATTCTCTACATGTTTACCATTGATAACATTTCTTCGGTGTTTTTGGCATCTGCCTGATGGCAGGATGCCCCCAGTAGCTTTTTCAAAGCTTTTCGGCAATCCGCAATTTGGCGCTCCTGCTGCGTGGATTGGCAGATTGTTCCTCTGCGCTCGGTGTCACCACTTTGTTGCTGAGTTGCCTCAGCGGGGTGGTGCGCCGGCCGTAGAAGTCTTCTTCTACCTTGCCGTTTACATTTCCTGACTTCATGACGTTTTTCACGATGCGGTCTTCCAGACTGTGATAGGTAATGACCGACAGGCGTCCTCCGGAGGCAAGCAGCCGCGTGGCGGCGTTGAGCATCTCCTTCAGAGCTTCCATCTCATGGTTGACTTCTATGCGCAAGGCTTGAAACACCTTGGTGAGATCTTTTTTCTCGCGCTCACGCAAGAAGAGTGGCATGACCACTTCCGACAGTTGAAAGGTGGTCGCAATGGCTGCTGTGCTGCGGGCTTTGACGATAGCGGAAGCCAGACGGCGCGCATTCTTGAGCTCGCCATAAAGATAGAACACGTCGGACAACTGCTCTTCGGCGTAGTTGTTGACCACGTCGGCTGCCGTGAGGCGGGCATTCCGGTTCATGCGCATGTCGAGAGGCGAGTCATAGCGGAAGGAAAAACCGCGGCTGCCTTCATCGAAGTGATGGCCCGACACACCCAGGTCTGCCAGCAGGCCGTCAATGTGGTCGATGTGATAGTAGCGCATCCAGTTGCCGAGATACCTGAAGTTACTCCTCACAAAAGTGAGGCGATTCTCGTCGGTTGGCAGGTTGACCTCGCTGTCGCTATCTTGGTCGAAAGCAAATAGCCGTCCGTGCTCACCGAGACGCCGCAGGATCTCGCGGCTGTGGCCGCCACCACCAAACGTCACGTCAACATACACCCCATCTGGGCGGATCTGGAGTCCGTCGATGCTCTCCTTCAGAAGAACAGGGGTGTGGTAGACGGTCTCTGGATCCATCATGGCAAATCCTCCTGACTGTCGCAGTTTGAGGTGGGCATTGCCATCAGTGCCTCCATCTCACGGGTGAAATCATCGTGGCTGACAAAGGGTTGGCCGGCGATACGGCTATCCCAGATCTCGATGTAGTCACCCATACCGATAAAACGGATGTTCTGACCGATACCTGCCGCTTCCGTCAGGCGCCGTGGGATGAGAATACGCCCGTTGCTGTCGGGGTAGACAATCTCCACGTCGGAAAGAAACTGGCGGTAGAGTTGCAGATGCCGGGGATTCCATCTGTTGATGCGGTTGCGAACACTGTCCATCAACTCATTCCATGATGACATGGGATAGAGTGTCAGACAGCGTTGGTAGACATCCTTACGGAGTACCATGCCGTCGCCATCATCTGCTTGCAGCACCTTGCGGAAAGCCACAGGCAGAAAGGCTCTGCCTTTGGCGTCGGTTTTGGCTTCTATGTTGCCTAAAAGTCGCATCTTAAATCGTCGTCATTGAAATCGGGTTCAAAATTACACATTTTCCCCCACTTTTCTCCATTTTTCCCCACTTTTTTTCAAAAAAAATAATGGACTTGTCATCCAATGTTTTTGAGGTCTCTGAAGGAGGGATTTTATATGTGTGAAAATAGAGTGATTTCACGTCAAATATCTATCTTAATGACAAAGGAAAAATACAAAATGATGATTTTTTGCACATTTTTGTGGAAAATCAGCAGATTTTTAAAAAAGATAAATTACTTTTGCATCTTATCAGGTGAGTATGTTGTATGATAGAGATATCAGACGATGACAGAGATATCAGAGAAAACAATAGACATTGACAAAATTTTGGCGGACAAGATGGGCAGCAAAGCCTCTCGTGTCCCTTCTTTTGCTCGCAACTGGCTGAAACGTATTCTTCATCAGGATGAAGTGAACAGATTCCTCTGGGAAAGTCGCGACAAGACAGGTGTGGAGTGGTTGGAAGAGTGTGTGAAATATCTCGACATGACACTACAGATAGAAGGCAAGGAAAATTTGCCCGACAAGAATGACGGGCGCTTATACACGTTCGTGAGCAACCACCCGCTTGGTGGAGAGGATGGCGTGGCTTTGGGCGCAGTCATCGGGCGGCATTACGATGGGCGATTCAGATATCTTGTCAATGACTTGCTGATGAACCTTCCTGGTTTGGCTCCATTGTGCATCCCTATCAACAAAACAGGCAGCCAGAGCCGCAACTTCCCTGCAATGGTGAAAGCCGGTTTCAGCAGCGACAACCACATGCTGATGTTTCCTGCAGGACTCTGCTCACGTAAAATCAAAGGACAGATACACGATCTCCCCTGGAAAAAGACCTTTATCTCCAAAAGTGTGGAGACACAGCGCGATGTGGTGCCCATCCATTTCAGCGGGCGCAACTCAAACCGTTTCTACCGTATTGCCAACCTCTGCAAGACATTGGGACTCAAGGTGAATATTGCGATGCTCTATCTGGTAGATGAGATGTATCGCAACACGCACCAGACTTTCCGGGTGGCAATAGGAAAACCCATACCTTGGCAGACTTTCGACAAGTCAAAGACACCTGCACAATGGGCTCTTTACGTTGAGGACCTCGTCTACAAACTATAACATCGAATATTCTTATCTCATGGAACAAATCATACCACCCGTAGACAAACGTTTGTTATTGGAAGAACTGACTCCTGACAAGCAGTTGAGAATGACAAATAAGAGCAACAACCAGATCTTTGTCGTCGATATACACGACTCACCTAATGTCGTGAGGGAAATTGGCCGACAACGAGAGGAAGTGTTCCGTGAAGCGGGAGGCGGTACGGGAAAAGCGCTCGATCTGGATGAGTTCGACGTGATGGACAATTGCTACAAACAACTGATTGTCTGGAATCCGGAAGAGCAGGAAATCATCGGAGGCTACCGCTACAAGTTGGGAACAGAGGTGGATTTTGACAAACAGGGACAACCGATCCTTGCCACCAGCCACATGTTCAAGTTCTCAGAGAAGTTTATCAAGGAGTATCTTCCACAGACCATCGAATTGGCCAGGTCGTATGTCACCATCCCTTATCAGAGCAGCCGTCGGGGGACGAAAAGCCTCTTTGCTCTCGATAATCTGTGGGACGGATTGGGAGCACTGACTGTCATTATGCCCAACGTGAAATATTTCTTTGGTAAGATGACCATGTACCCGTCTTATCTGAGAAAGGGGCGCGACATGATCCTCTACTTCCTCAACAAGCATTTCGGTGATAAGGAGCATCTCATCACTCCGATGAATCCACTCAAGATAGAGACCGATATCCATGAGTTGGAGACCATCCTCAACAAGGATGATCTGCGCGAGGACTATAGGATTCTCAATACAGAGATCCGCAAGTTGGGTGTCAACATCCCGCCACTTGTCAATGCGTATATGGGACTCAGCCCCACCATGCGCATGTTTGGTACAGCCATCAATGATGGGTTTGGTGACGTGGAGGAGACCGGTATTCTCATCGCTGTCGATGAAATCTTGGAAGAAAAACGCATCAGGCATATCGACTCGTTCATCCGGGAGCATCCCGAGGCGCTCAAGTTGCCTTCGGGTGATGTGGGAAAACTGATGTCTCAGCATATCAGCATCAACAAGGATTCACGCTAACATTCTTCTTTTATGATTTGCAGGTATTGGAGTCTGTTGCTGTTGTGTCTCACAACGGTGACTGTATTTGGTATGCATGACGGGCAACCACTCAACACCCCTCTTGACAAAGATCATCCTGTGGTGGTGACAGGTGATGACAGCTTCTCTTATAATGGAAAAACCTACACCCTCGACGACTGCCATTTCTTGTTGGACGCCACCATTGACGGGGAGGTGACCCAGCGAAGCCCATATCTCTGCAACAGTCTACAGCAGGTGGTGGAAAGACTAAAGGATGGCACACCCGAACAGCCCATGGTGGTCTATATCGCACCCAATGTCTATTGGGTGGATGATCCAGATGATCCGACGGTGAGGGAAGGCGTCAACGGGCGTGAACCTTTCGGCATGACCATCAGGTGCCAAAACCTGCACTTGATAGGATTGTCAGACCAACCACAGCATGTCGTGCTGGCTGCACAGCGCGGACAGACACAAGGAGCTGTGGGCAACTTCACCATGCTCGACTTTCATGGAGACGGACTGATGGTGCGCAATCTCACCATGGGAAACTATTGTAATGTGGATCTCGAATACCCGCTCCGTCCTTCTTTGGGCAGGAAAAGGAGAAGTGATGCCATCACGCAGGCACATGTGGCTTACTGTCATGGTGACCGTGTGGTGGCTACCAATGTCAGGTTTATCAGTCGTCTAAACATGAACCCCCTCAACGGGGCGCGACGCATTTTGTTTGATCATTGCCACATGGAGTCAACAGATGATGCGCTCACGGGAAATGGAGTATACCTGCATTGTGATTTTGAATTTTACGGACAAAAGCCTTTTTACACCACCAGGCAGACGGGAGCGGTGATGCTCGATTGCGACTTCTATCTCAAATCAAACAATACAAAGACCTACTTCTGTAAATCACCAGGGGCTGTTACTTTGATTGACTGTAGATTTCATGCGGAGAGACCCGTGGAAGTCGACTGGACGGCCTATCCTCCTGAGCATCTCAGGTGCTACTATAGTCAGGTGACATTCAACGGACAACCCTATGTGGTGGGCAATCCACAAAGCACATCTGTCTGTCTTGATGGAAAGGAGGCTTTGAAAGCGTTCAAGATGGATGGAGAATACCAGATTGCCAATCTCCTCGCCGGGGATGATGGTTGGTGCCCCCCAGGTTACGAAACCACCAGAAAAAATGCGCTCCGATCTGTCTGTCTAAAGGTGAGTCCCAACCGTGCGACACTCTTGGGCGACGGACAACCGCTATTGATCAACTGCCAACAATGGCGGCATGGGGATTATGCTGCAGAGACGCTTCAAACGGTGAAATGGAGTATAGATGAAAAGTATGAAAATATCTTACATCTGACATCACTCCCTGATGGCGGTTGCCGACTGGTGTCTGATGATGACGACGACACGCCTGTTGATGTGATCGTGCAAGCCACCACCCCAGATGGCTTGCAGGGAGCCATGACGCTGCACCTTGAGGGAAAACCCTTGCCGCCACCTTCTTTGGCCCATCAGCCTTTCATCACCCTGGAGAAAGATGTGGCGACGTTGCGATACAGACTGTCTCCCGACAACCATGGCGATGACAGTGACATTTCGTGGTTTGTCGCTGATGATAAGCGGTGGAGCCATCCTTTGTCCGTGGCGACCAGCAATGATGGTCCTATGCGTAGCTGTAATATCCATCCCGACTGGTCAGGGAAATATCTGATGGCTGTCATCACACCACGCCATGCCAGAAGTGGCTTTGGTGAGAGGGATACTGTCTTCTATCCCAAAAAACTGCGTCAGAAAAGAGTGACCCGCCCGTCTGTTTTGGAAACTGATTTCAGCAATTTCCCTTGCGGATGGCAGAAAACGGTCAAAGAAGGTTTTTGGACCGTGGATGGGTATAAACCCGCCGACACAGCGCCATATCCTTGGAGCGTGGACGAAACCCGACCGATGTGGCAATATGGGGAGGGATTCAATGGGGCTGTCGGAAAAGGATTGCTCCAAGCACAGAGAGGTGCAAGGATGATGTATACGCCCAAGGCCGACAAGGTCGGCAACATGCGGCTGACGCTGGATGTCGATCCCACCAAAACAGCCGGACAGGGATTCGGAAGTGCCACCGGACAATATATGGATGTGGCTTTGAAGTTTGATACCCGTTCGTTGACAGGCTATGCCTTGAGGATCATCCGTACCACCAAATATGCCAAGGCGGTAGACTTCTTGCTCATCCGTTATGACCACGGGCAGACCACACCGCTCACATCACCCGTGAGTGCCATCTGCTATCGCACAGGATGCCATATTTCCGTCGCCTATGATGACGGATTGTTGACGGCTCATGTGACCACCGACACACCACTCGACCAACCCGACGATACGCAGCTCAAAACCGAAGTATCATTGTCGGCCACCGTTGAGCCCAATGATTTTGGAGGGTTCTGTCTGCAGCACACCGGGACATGCGGGGAGAGCACGACGATGCTCCATCATCTGCGTCTGGAATGGGAGTGAATTATACAATAGGAAGAGAGATGCCTTTGATCTTTTGGTAAATGTCGAGCGCAAAAACATCCGTCATGCCACTCACAAAGTCGATGACGGCCATAACACGGGTTTCCAGATCCTCGGCTTGGATGTCGTACTGACTGCTCACACGGTTGATGAGTTGTTGTGAGTAGTATCGTTCAGGAGACATGATGGCGGAGATCATCGCTGTCATCAATGTTTCTATAATCTGATATCCGGATAGTTCCACATCAAGTACGGGCTTACTGTTGTATATCTTCTTCCGCGATACTTTCGTGCATCTGACATAAGCATCGTGCACTTGTTGGGAAATATGGTCAATCAGGCTGCCTGTGAACGTGCCGTTGAGAATAGCATCTTCATGGGTCACGAAAACGTCGACACATTCGTGTACCAGCAATCCGATGACACTAGCTCGCATATACACAACCCGTTCGTTGGGATCTGTGATCTGTTCATCGATGATGCGTTTCTTCATCTTTTCCTGTACCGTCTCATCGAAAAAACCGAGAAGCAAAGCTGATGTCTCCTCGTAAGAGAGTATCTTCAATTTGTGGGCATCCTCGATGTCCATTATCTCGTAGCAGATGTCGTCGGCTGCTTCCACAAGGTACACCAACGGATAACGGGCAAAACGTTGCGGATGGTCTGAAGATGCGGTGATGCCGAGTTCGGAGGCTATCTTGTGGTAAATGCTCTCTTCACTTTGGAAAAAGCCAAACTTCCCTTTCTTTCCTGAGAGGGTGGAGGGGTAAGGATATTTGACAATCGACGCCAAGGTGGAATAGGTGAGGACAAAACCACCTTCGCGGCGACCCTTGAAACGGTGAGTCAACAGACGGAAGGCGTTGGCGTTACCCTCAAAATGGGTGATGTCGCTCCAGAATGCTTCACTCACCTTCTCGCGTAGGCACAAGCCAGGACCCTCAATGAAAAATGACTGAATGGCTCGCTCACCGGAATGGCCGAAAGGGGGATTGCCCATGTCGTGTGCCAGGCACGCTGCTGAGACAATACTGCCTATCTCCTCAAAAATAGTGCCACGCAATTCGGGATGAAGATTGCCAAGACGTAGGGCGATGTCGTTGCCTAACGACATCCCTACACACGACACTTCCAGACTGTGAGTCAGACGGTTATGCACAAATACACTGCCAGGGAGAGGAAACACCTGGGTCTTGTTCTGAAGACGGCGAAAGGGGGCAGAGAAAATCAGACGGTCGCTGTCACGCTTGAACTCCGAGCGGTCATCGTGACGCTCGAAATGACGGTGCTCTTGCCCCAGACGTTTAGTGGATATCAGTTGTTGCCAGTTCATATCTCCCGCAAAAGTAAACTAAAAAAGTCTAATTTCTTTCTTTTTATCTTTGAAAATGACGTTTTGTGGGTAGAAATCGTTAATTTTGCATCTCAAATCCTTACGAACAATATATTCAATGCTACAGATCAAGGTTGTCAACAAAGGACGGCACCCGTTGCCACAATATGCCACCTCGCTTAGTGCTGGTATGGACCTGAGAGCCAATATCGATCAGCCGGTAACATTGAGGCCTTTGGAAAGAAGACTCATTCCTACCGGACTTTTTATCGCATTGCCTCCTGGATATGAGGCACAAGTGAGACCCAGAAGTGGACTGGCGCTCAAGCATGGCATCACGGTGCTCAACACACCGGGAACCATCGATGCTGACTATCGGGGTGAGGTCATGGTGCTGTTGGTGAACTTCTCTGCTGAAGATTTCGTCGTGGCCGACGGGGAACGTATCGCACAGATGGTCATCGCCCGTCACGAACAGGGCGAATGGATAGAGACCGATCAGCTGGATGAGACCACACGCGGAACAGGGGGATATGGACACACTGGAGTGAAATAGACCGATCAAGAGCAATAAGACCGAATGAAGAGAAAATCTGTTTTCATGTCACAAGTGGTCATGCGCACCATAGTCCTGATCATGGCTATGGCGTCATTGTCTGCGGTTGAGGCGCGCAACAAGAAAAAGAAGGTGCGCATAGTTCAGCCCGTGGCTGTCGTGGTGCCCTCTTTGAATGAAAACGACTCCAAACGCTTCAACTATTTCTTCCTGGAGGCTGTCAGACAACAGCAACTGGATCACCATGCTGCCGCCTATGACCTGCTGAGGCATTGCCTTGAAATCAACCCGCAGTCGCCGGAGGCCAATTTCGCCCTGTCGGCTTATTACGCTGAGATGCAAAACGACAGTGCGATGCTCGCCTGCATGGAGAAAGCAGCTGCCATCAGCCCTTCCAACCATATTTATCTCGAAAGACTCGGTCAGGTCTATATCAAGACAAAAGACTACGACAAAGCTACCGAGATCTATGAGAGGTTGTCGGAAAATAACCCAGGGCGCACCGACGTGCTGGGCATTTTGGTGCAACTCTATCAGAACCAGCAAAATTACGACAAGGTCATCGATATCCTCAACAGGTTTGAGATGATCGAAGGCAGCAACGAGGATATCACCCTTTCTAAAATGCAAGTCTATGCCATGCAAGGAGATAAGAAAAAGGAGTTCAATGAACTCCGCAACCTGGCACGGCAGCATCCCAACGACTACAATTTCAGGGTGATGATGGGAAATTGGCTCCTGCAGAACGGGAAGGAAAAACAAGCGTTGGCTGAATATAATAATGTGCTTAAAAAAGAGCCAGGCAACATCATGGCGCAGATGTCGATGTTGGATTACTACCGGTCGCAACAGCAAGACTCCTTGGCGAAGGCTCAGACAGAACGCTTGCTCTTGAGCGAGCAAACGGAGTTGGATAGTAAAAGACTGCTCATGAGGCAGTTCATCAGCGACAATGAGCAGCATGGTGGTGATAGCACAGAGGTGCTCGACCTCTTCGAAAAGGTCTTGAGCCAACCACAGCCCAATGCTGAGATGGCCGACTTGTGTGCCGCCTACATGTCGATCAAGAAAATGCCTCAGGATACCATCAGCAAGGCGTTGGAGAGGGTCATCAGCATTGAGCCAGACAATGTGGGTGCCCGACTGCAACTCCTCCAGACGGCTTGGGAAAAGAAAGATTTTGACAGAATCGTCACGCTTGCCAAACCGGGTGTCGAGTATCATCCCGACAATATCTGGTTCTACTATTTCCTGGGACTGGCTTACTCGCAGAAAAAGGATAATGAGTTGGCACTGGAGACCTTCCGGAAAGGTGTGGGACAGGCAGGAGAGGACAGCGACAAGAAAATTGTGGCCGACTTCTATTCCATCATTGGTGACATCCTTCATGAGAAAGGACAATTCAAGGAGGCTTACGAAGCCTACGACAGTTGCCTGCAATACCAACCCGACAATATCGGATGCCTCAACAACTATGCTTATTACCTCAGTGTCGAAGGAAGAGACCTGGCCAAAGCTGAGCAAATGAGTTATCGCACTGTCAAAGTGGAGTCCAACAATCCGACCTACCTCGACACCTATGCGTGGATCCTCTTCCGGCAGGAACGGTATGAGGAGGCACGTATTTACATCGAACAGGCACTGGCGGCTGACTCCACACTCAGTGATGTCATCATCGAGCATGCAGGAGATATCTATATGATGGCTGGGATGCCAGAGAAAGCACTGGAATATTGGCAGCGGGCTCTTGACATGGGATCAGATAATGCTGCCTTGCTGAAAGAGAAAATCAGAAAAAGAAAATATATTGACGACAGAAAATGATGAAAATGACCAAGAATAACATCACTCGCATCATCCTGCTGGCTTTGCCGCTGATCTTGGTGGCTTGCGGGAGCAAGAAAAAATTGGTGACCGACAACAATAGTAACGGACCTTCCGTCAGCAACACCACACCGTCGGTCGTCTCCCCTGAGCCGGGAAGTGTAGATCGTATCGCTGTGATCAACAAGGTGAACGCACAAGCTGCCACCGCCAAAAATCTGGTGGCAAGCATCGACTTCAATATCAAGTCGGGAAGCAAGGACATCACCGTCGATGGAAAACTCAGCATGAGGAAAGACGAGGTGGTGAGGTTGCAACTCTCTCCCTTGGGCTTGATGGAGGTAGGGCGGATGGAGTTCACACGCGATACGGTGCTCATCATCGACCGTATGCACAAGCAATACCTCAAAAGCAGTTACGACCAGGTTAGCTTCTTACGCGACAACGGTATCGATTTCTATGCGTTGCAGGCACTCTTTTGGAACCAACTGTTCATGCCGGGTGAGAAAAGTGTGAGCAATAGCAATTCCAGCAAATACAATATCAAAGACCGCACCATCTCCATCGAAAAAGGAAAAATGGCTTACCAATGGTTGGCTGACCAGACTTGGGAACATATCACTGCAGCCAAGGCTTCCTATAATGGTGGCAGCAGCAAGTCGCAACTCGACTGGAATTATGATGAGTTCAAACCCTTTGCAGGCAAAACTTTCCCCGCTCTCCATCAAGTGAAAGTAAGCACGAGGGGACGTGTCATCCAAGTGGGGATAAAGATCAAAAACATGAAAGAAGATGCCAAATGGGATACTGAGACCAAAGTGTCGTCCAAGTATAAACCCGTGGAACTCAAGGACGTAATCAATCAAATTCTGAAACTATGACAAAAAGATATCTCATGCTGCTCCTGGTCGTGCTATTGGCTGTGCCACAGTTCGCGCAGACAAAGCACAGAAGGTCGTCGGGCTCAAGGGCTCGTACGACCACCAGCCGTGTCCAACAGACAGGGAAAACGGGTAGCAAGCAGACTTCTACCTCACAGCAAAAAGGCAAAAAAGGTGGAACTGTGAATTACAGTACCAAGGAGATCCGTGGACTGCAAAGCCAACGCAAACAGATAGAACAGGACATCAGAGACCAACAAAATAAATTGAGGGCCAATAAGGAGAATGTGGCCAGTAAACTCAATGAGTTGATGGTCATCAATGGAGAGATAGATGCCAAACAGAAAGACATCGATGGATTTGAGATGGAAATCAAGAACCTGGATGGCAATATCGGCATTCTGAAATCGCAGATGACAACCCTTGAGGGGCAGTTGCAAGAGCGGCAACAAAAGTTTATCAAGTCGATGCGATACATGGCGAGACATCATTCTATTCAAGATAAACTGATGTTCATCTTTAGTGCCAAGAGCCTCACTGAGGCCTACCGTAGAATGCGCTTTGTGCGTGAATATGCTGCCTATCAGAGGGCGCAGGGTGAGCAGATTAAGTCAAAGAAAGAGGAAATCAGCCTCAAAAACCATCAGCTTGAGGTGGTGCGCATACAGAAAAACCAGTTGCTCAACAAGGGCAAGGAGGCCAGGGCTGACTTGCAAAACAAGCATGCAGAGCAACAAAAGGTGGTCAACGAGTTGCAGAATGAGCAGCGCACCATCCAGGTGATCATCTCTGAGCAAGAACGCAAAAATGCTCAGATCAATGCGGAGATCGACCGTCTTGTGGCCGTGGAGGTGGAGAAGGCCCGCGCACGTGCCGCTGCAGAAGCCAAGAGAAAGGCTGAGGCCGCTGCGGCTAAGAAAAGAGCCGAGGAACTGGCGCGTAAGAAAGCAGCTGCAGAGGCTGCCAAACGGGAGGAAGAACGACGTATCGCTGCCGCCAAGGCTGAAGAGGCAAGGTTGAAAGCAGCGGCTGAAGCGGCCGCACGGGAACATGCACGGCGCTTGGCGGCTGAGAAAGCGGCGGCTGAGGCAAGGGCTAAGGCACGTGCTGAGGCTGAGGCAAGAGCAAAGAAAGAGGCTGAGAACAAAGAGAGACGTGAGGCTGAGGCCAGGGCGAAAGCCGCGGCCGAAGAGGCTCGGGCTGCCGAAGAGGCCGCAAGAAGGAGTGCGGCCGAAAAAGAACGTGCCGAACAGGCCGCAAAAGAGGCCGAGTCGGCAAGATTGGCCGCTGAACGAAAAGCCGTGGCTGATGCTGCCAGACGGGAAAAAGAGGCGGAAGAGGCTGCCAAAGAGGCTTCCAAGGTGGAGACCATGTCAGCTGTCGACAGACAGATCAGCGGTAGTTTTGAGAGCAACAAGGGACGTCTGCCCATGCCTGTCACGGGAAAATATAAGATCGTGAGCCACTTCGGACAATACGACGTGGAAGGACTGCGTAACGTAAAACTCGACAACAAGGGTATCAACATCCTTTGTCAACCGGGAGCCAGTGCCAGAGCAATCTTTGAAGGTGAGGTGAGCGCGGTCGTCAATGTGGCCGGACAACTGGTGGTCATGTTGAGACACGGCGACTTCATCTCTGTCTACTGTAACCTCAAGTCTGTTCATGTTAGAAAAGGCCAGAAGGTGACCACGCGACAAGCGCTTGGCACCGTCGGACAAGATGATATCTTGCAGTTCCAACTGCGCAGAGAGACAGCAAAACTCAACCCAGAGACCTGGTTGGGCAGATAATTCCTTACAGGTGGGTTCTATTAATTTTGTCTAAAGTCTTCGGTTAACCGATGTCGATGCCATCGAGAATGCGGATATAGCTCTCGATGGCATCGCTGATTTCATGCAGACAGATATATTCGTCGGCGGAATGGGAGCGTGAGGATTCTCCCGGACCCAGTTTCAGCGAATCAAAAGGCATCAGCGCCTGGTCGCTAAGGGTCGGAGAACCGAATGGTGACATGCCCATCGAAATACAGCGGCGCACCACGGGATGGTGGCAAGAGATGTGTGATGAGTGGAGACGGAAGGAACGGGCCTTTACCTCACTACGCACATGACTGCGGATGATGTCGAACACCTCTTCGTTGGTGTAGTGTTCATTGGTCCGCACATCAATAGTGGCCTGGCAGGTGTCGGGAACCACATTGTGCTGTGTGCCGGCATGAAGTACCGTCACGCTCATCAGAGTTGGTCCTAACAGGTCGCTGACCCGTTCAAAACGGTAAGAGCGGAGCCATAGCAGGTCGTCGAGCATAGCATAGATGGCATTCACTCCCTCACCGCGGGCAGCATGTCCCGACCGGCCCTTCGATGTCATGTCGACCACCATCAGACCTTTCTCGGCCACGGCGGGCTGCATGCCGGTGGGCTCTCCCACTATAGCCATGTCAATGTGAGGCAACAAGGGCAACACATGGCTGATGCCATTCGCTCCCGACACCTCTTCCTCGGCGGAGGCCAGAAAAATGAGATTGTAGGACTGGGGATGACGGCAAAAATGACCATATACCTGCAACAGTGATACTAGTCCGCCACCGCAGTCGTTGCTGCCCAGACCATACAGACGGCCTTCCTCAATGACAGGTTGGTGAGGGTCACGTGTCCAGGATGCCACGGGACGGACCGTGTCGATATGGGCATTCAGCAAGATGGTGGGCCTGCGCTCATCGTAGCCAGGTGCTACAGACCACAGATTGTTGACATCGCGGTGAGGGGACATCCCGGCTGTGCACATCCATTCCTCCAGCATGTCGGAAGCAGACGATTCTTGCCGGCTCACACGGGGGATGGAGATGAGATGTTGGAGCAACTCCATCGCATTGTGGGTATATTCTCTTGTCATGATGTATGCAAAGTTAGCAAGAATGATAAGAAAAATCATCTTTTTCTTTGTTTTTCGTTCAAATAACGCTATTTTTGCATAATTAATAGGTACGGGTGATGTCATGACAACTGGTGAAACCGGATCATGTGATATTCCCCACCTGGTTAAAAAAATCAATTATGCAGACAAATTGCCACTTTTCGGTTCTCATCCACGAACAAGCAAAAATTTTTGGCGATAAGGCCGCTCTGTCTTACCGTGAGTTTGGTAGCAGAGAATGGAAGTCAGTGTCATGGAATGAATTCTCACGGATTGTCAAAATCGTATCCAACGCTTTGATGAACTTGGGCGTCAGGGTACAGGAGAATATTGGCGTCTTCTCGCAGAATGCCGTCCAGTATCTCTATACCGACTTCGGCGCATTTGGTATCCGTGCCGTCACGGTGCCTTTCTATGCCACAAGTAGTGAGGAGCAGATACGTTTCATGATTTCTGATGCAGAAGTGAGGGTGCTCTTTGTCGGTGAACAGGAACAATATGACAAGGCTTTGCGGGTGTTCCCACAATGTCCTTCACTTGAAAGAATCATCGTCTACGACAAACGGGTGAAGATCCATTCCACCGACAACAATACCATCTACTTTGAGGATTTCCTCAAGTTGGGTGAGAATTTGCCGAGACAGACGGAGGTGGAGAAACGCTATCAGGAGGCTAACTATGACGATATCTGTAACATCCTCTATACCAGTGGTACGACAGGCGACAGCAAGGGTGTTATCCTAAGCCACGGACAATACCATGCGGCAATGGAGGCCAATTACACTTCTGTGCCCGTGGGACCTGATGACGTCGTGATGAATTTCCTGCCTTATACGCATGTCTTTGAGCGAGGGTGGGCCATTTTGTGTCTCACAGTGGGGGCGCGCCTCGTGATCAATACTTATCCACGTGAGATACAGGAGACCATGCGGGAGATCCATCCCACTTGCATGAGTTCTGTACCGAGATTCTGGGAGAAGGTGTTTGCGGGTGTGCAGGCCAAGATCGACAGTGCCAGCGGAGTCAAACGTGCGCTCTTTAAAAAAGCGCTGAGCGTGGGACGACGCCACAATATCGAATACCTGAGCCATGGAAAAAGACCGCCGTTCCATCTGAAGGCAGAATACAGCATGTTCAACAACACGGTCTTCAGTCTTATCCGTAAGCAACTGGGACTCGAAAACGCTCACTTCTTTCCTACTGCAGGTGCCACCGTGTCACCGGAGGTGGAGGAATTCATCCACTCCATCGGTATCAACATGATGGTGGGATATGGACTGACAGAGAGTCTCGCCACGGTGTCCAACGACCATCTCGGAGAGCCATATACCATAGGGTCTGTGGGTAGACTGATCCCTGGCATCGAATTGAAGATCGGAGAGAATGACGAGATCTTGTTGAAAGGTCCCACAATTACGCGTGGCTACTATAAGCGTGAGGCGCTCACCAAAGCATCATTTGATGAGGATGGTTTCTTCCATACGGGAGATGCAGGCTATTTCCGTGACGGCGAACTGTTTCTCAAGGAGCGTATCAAAGACCTCTTCAAGACATCCAATGGCAAGTATATCGCCCCGCAGATGATAGAGTCGAAAATACTGGTCGATAAGTTTGTAGAGCAAATAGCCGTGATCGCCGATCAGCGGAAATTCGTCTCCGCACTCATCGTGCCCGCTTTTGCCATGCTTGAGGAATATGCGCGTGACCATGGCATCAAAGCCGATACAAATGAGGATCTTTGCCGCCATCCGCGTATCTTGAAGATGATGCAGGATCGTGTGGAGACACTGCAACAAGGACTCGCAAGTTATGAGCGTATCAAGAAATTCACACTCCTGCCACAATTGTTCAGCATGGAGAAAGGTGAATTGACCAATACGCTGAAGATACGCCGTAATGTGCTGACGAAAAACTATGCCGCAGAGATAGAGGAGATGTATAAAGAATAGAATGGCGGTAGCCATATCTTAAAGCAGAAGAGATGATTACAAGCGACCAACTGAAGGATGTGCTTGAGCGTGCTGACGCGCTGCACAGATACTTGGATATAGATAAGAAAAAGATAGAATTCGAGGAAGAGCAATTGCGCACTCAGGCTCCTGACTTTTGGGATGATCCCAAACGTGCCCAGGAGCAGATGATCAAGGTGAAGAGTATTCAGAAATGGCTTGATGGGTATAAAGAGGTGCGCGACAGGGCTGATGAATTGAAACTGGCTTTCGATTTCTATCATGATGATATGGTGACAGAAGAGGAGGTGGATGAAGACTTTGCCTTGGCTGTCAAAGCTATTGAGGATCTGGAACTGAAGAACATGCTGCGCCAAAAGGAAGATCCGATGGACTGCGTGCTGAAAATCAACAGCGGCGCTGGTGGAACGGAAAGCCAGGATTGGGCGCAGATGCTCATGCGTATGTATATGAGATGGGCTGAGGCTCATGGACATAAGGTCACCGTCAGCAACTTGCAGGACGGCGACGAGGCAGGTATCAAAAGCGTCACCATGGAGATCGAGGGTGGTGATTGTGCCTACGGATACCTGAAGAGTGAAAGTGGTGTGCATCGGTTGGTGAGGGTTTCACCTTTCAATGCACAGGGAAAACGGATGACCAGCTTTGCCAGCGTGTTTGTCTCACCTCTGGTCGACGACACCATCGAGGTGTATGTCGACCCGTCGAAAGTGTCGTGGGACCTCTTCCGTAGTGGAGGTGCCGGAGGACAGAATGTCAACAAGGTGGAGACTGGCGTGCGCTTGAGATACCAATATGTTGACCCTGATACAGGAGAGGAGGAGGAGATCCTCATCGAGAATACGGAGAGCAGGAAACAGTTGGAAAACCGAAACAACGCAATGCGATTGCTGAAGTCACAACTCTATGACCGGGCCATGAAAAAGCGATTGGAAGCAAAAGCAAAAATCGAGGCAGGCAAGAAAAAAATAGAGTGGGGAAGTCAGATCCGGAGTTATGTATTTGACGACAGGCGCGTGAAGGATCATCGCACCAATTACCAGACGACAGATGTCGACGGGGTGATGGACGGCAAGATCGATGGCTTCATCAAAGCCTACTTGATGGAATTCCCCGTTAATGACGACCAGTGATGAGATCAATAGAAGAATATTTTAACAAACATAATCATTAATCAAACTATGGGAAAGAAAATGAATCAGAAGCGTAAAGCTTACGCTGAGAAACAGGAGAAAGAAGGACAGAAAGTGGTGCAGTGGATCTTCGCAGCACTCATCTTGCTTGCCATCATCTATGGTGTATGGGTGATGACTCTCAATGGATAAAGAAAAGTCTATGAGTGGCTTTGAAATAGAACGTAAGTTCCTCGTCCACAAACAAGTAGACTATAAAAGTCAGGCTTTCGCCAGCAGCCGCATCAAACAGGGCTATATAGGTGCCAAAGGGGCAACTGTAAGGGTGAGAATGCGTGATGACAAAGGATTTCTCACCATCAAAGGACCATCGACCGATGGCGGCCTGAAACGCTATGAGTTTGAAAAGGAAATATCTCTCGACGAGGCGGAGCATCTGATGCAACTGTGCGAGCCGGGTATCATCGATAAAACGCGTTATCTGGTAAGATGTGGCGACCACATCTTCGAGGTCGATGAATTCTATGGTGACAATGAGGGACTGGTCATGGCTGAAGTGGAATTGGGCAGCGAGGACGAGTCATTCGAGAAGCCAGACTTCCTTGGCCTGGAAGTGACAGGCGACGCACGCTTTTACAATAAGCACATGCGGCGGTTTCCCTTCATCCTTTGGAGAGGCACTTTGCCGCAAGAATACCGATAAGCAGTGCGAGAGTGCAGCCCGTGGTGTTGGCGATGAAATCAAGCCACTCACCGCTACGGTGACCTCCGGTACAGTAGGCTTGCAACAGTTCCAGCACGCCACCCATCAATACTGGCGCAAACCATGCCCATGTCATGGTCTTGCGCCAGTTTGTTTTCTGGTGCTTCCAGAGGTATTCTGCCCAGATGACGAGACAGAACCCAAGATACATGACAATGTGTGTCCATTTATCGGCAAACTTGATATTGGGCAGAGAGATGTCGGTGATAGGATAAAGTGATAAGATCCAGATCACCAGAGCAACGAGGCACGAGAAAGGATACTTTCTCACTAAATGATAGGAATAGCGCATCTTTTGTTTTGATTTGGGTGCAAAAATAAAGATTTTTTCATAATTTTGCAAGTTAAGAGGAGCGAAAGGCCCCTCATCATGATCATACGGTCAAAAGAACAAACGACAACAGGTATGGCAAAGACTTCAGAGAGAGCAAATTTTGGAAGCAAGATGGGGGTTGTGCTGGCCACGGCTGGTTCGGCAGTCGGTTTGGGCAATGTGTGGCGTTTCCCCTATATGGCTGGTGAGAATGGCGGTGCGGCTTTTATTATCATCTACATCTTTTGTGTGTTGCTTTTGGGTATTCCCTGTATGGTGAGTGAGTTTATCATCGGTCGCCATGGCGCAGCCAACACAGCCCGTGCCTACGACAGGATGGCCAGTGGCAGCATGTGGAAATATGTAGGTTATCTGGGGGTGCTCACAGGTTTTCTCATCACCAGTTATTATGCAGTGGTGTCAGGATGGTGCCTGGAATATGTCTATGGATCGCTGATGGGAACGCTCAGTGGTGATGCCAACTATGTGAAAGGCTATTTTGCAGCCTTCTCTTCAAATCCTGTCAGGCCGGTCGTGTGGGCTGTGGTGTTCTTGGCCATCACCCATCTTGTGATCGTACGTGGTGTACGCAATGGTATCGAGAAAATCTCAAAACTGATGATGCCGGTACTTTTCATCCTACTGTTGGTTATCGTTGTGGCCTCGTGTATGTTGCCTGGAGCGGGAAAGGGCATCTCTTTCCTCTTTAATCCAGATTTCTCCAAAATCAACAGCAACATGTTTCTGGGGGCACTCGGACAGTCGTTCTATTCCCTGAGTATCGCGATGGGGTGTATCTGTACCTATGCGTCGTATTATTCACGTCAGACCAACCTGCTCAACTCTGCCTTGCAGATCAGTGTTGTGGATTGTATGGTGGCCATTCTCGCTGGTTTGATGATTTTCCCCGCTGCATTCTCGGTGGGTATCAGTCCCGACTCTGGCGCCTCTTTGGTGTTTATCACTTTGCCCAATGTGTTTCATCAGGCTTTTTCCGGCTTGCCGGTGATGGGATTTTTGGTGTCAGTATTGTTTTACCTGTTGCTGTCAGTGGCAGCACTCACATCCCTCATATCCCTCCATGAGGTGAGCACAGCGTTCCTACAGGAAGAACTGCATATCTCTCGCAGAAAGGCGGCACTATTGGTGACAGGCATTTGTTCGGTCATCGGCATGTTCTGCTCGCTGTCATTGGGAGCCTTTGATGGCTTGAGTCTTTTTGGCATGCCACTGTTTGATCTCTTCGATTATGTCACCGGACAGATTTTCTTGCCGGTTGGAGGTCTGCTGACCTGTCTGTTTATCGGATGGGTGGCACCGCGCAAGATTGTGCGTGACGAATTCACCAATTGGGGCACACTCCACAGTATCTTTTTTGGCGTATATTACTTCTGTGTGCGCTTTGTATGTCCGGTGTGTATCCTGCTTATTTTCCTCCATCAGTTGAATGTCATTTAATAATCTGATATATGACGGAGCATCACAGAGGAAGTTTCGGCTCGAGGGTGGGTATCATCCTGGCTACTGCGGGTTCTGCGGTAGGCTTGGGCAATATCTGGCGTTTTCCGTATATGACGGGGATGAATGGTGGTGCAGCCTTTATCCTGATTTATCTGGCTTGTGTGTTCTTACTCGGAATTCCAGGTATGGTGGCAGAATTCGTCGTGGGGCGCTCTGCGGAATCCAATGCAGCCAGGGCATATGGTAAGTTGGCGGGCAAGACACCATGGCGCTGCATAGGATATCTGGGAGTGTTCACCTCGATGATCATTTTGGGTTTTTATGCTGTGGTAGCAGGCTGGTGCTTGCAATATCTGTTGGCGGCAGTTTTCGGAAACCTCAAAGGTGATACTTCTGCTGTGCAACAGTATTTCGCCTCATTCTCTGCCAATCCGTGGAAACCCACGTTGTGGGCCGTCGCTTTTGTGGCGCTCACGCATCTGGTCGTGGCACGTGGGGTGCGTGAGGGTATCGAGCGGGCTTCCAAGATTTTCATGCCGGCATTGCTGTTCTTACTGGTGGTGCTTATCGTGGCATCGTGCATGTTGCCTGGGGCAGGAAAAGGGGTGGCTTTCTTGTTCAAACCCGATTTCTCCAAAGTGACAGGTGATGTGTTCCTCGAGGCCTTGGGACAGGCATTCTTCTCACTAAGTCTTGGGACGGCATGTCTCTGTACTTATGCCTCCTATTTCACGCGGCAGACAAATTTGTTGAGGTCTGCGGTGCAAATCGCTTTTCTCGATACCATTATCGCCATCCTTGCCGGACTGATGATCTTCCCTGCGGCATTTTCTGTGGGGGTCAATCCTGACTCCGGGCCATCGCTGATTTTCATCACATTGCCAAATGTCTTCCATGAGGCCTTTTCTGCAGTCCCGGCATTGGGCTATGTGATTGCGATCCTCTTCTATGCGCTCTTGTCGCTGGCTGCTCTTACCTCCACCATCTCCATGCATGAGATAGGTACGGCTTTCTTTTACGAGGAATTGGGCATCACCAGAGCAAAGGGTGCTTGGGTGGTGACAGTCTCATGCAGTATCATCGCCATCCTTTGTTCCCTCTCCAATGGTATCTTGTCTGGGTTGAGGGTGATGGGGATGAATTTACTCGATATGTGTGATGCGCTCACGGCACAGTTGCTGTTGCCTCTTGGCTCTTTGCTTACCTGTCTCTTTGTTGGTTGGTATGTGCCGCGTAAACTGGTTCGTGAACAGTTCACCAATTGGGAGACGGTCAGCGGCCGATTCTTCTGCCTGTTTATCTTTGCCGTCCGCTTCATCTGTCCGGTTGGCATTGTGCTGATTTTCCTTAATCAGATCGGGGTGATCTGATTGTTATCGGGTATCGGGGGATTCATAAAGAAAGGAGCGCTGTATGTTCTTCAAGGAGTTCTTCTATTTCCAGAAATCAGACCGCAAGGTGCTCATTGTGGCACTCTGCTTGGCAACCTTGGCTTTGGGAGTCATTTTCTGGGTGGGCAACAGCAATCTATCCACACCAGCACCTGATGATGAAGACAGCTTGAGCGCTTTTGAAGCGGGGGAGGCCATGGCGCATGATCATGTGGTCGGGACACGTGAGGTGCGACTCGTCCCTTTTGATCCCAACACTGCCGATAGTACGGTGCTGTTGGGACTTGGACTGCAACCTTGGCAAGTGCGTAATATCCTGAAATACCGAGCTAAGGGGGGTGTGTATCGCCAACCAGAGGACTTCGCAAGGGTCTATGGACTGACGGTAAAACAATACCGTGAGATGGCCCCCTATATCCGTATTTCTCCTGATTACCGTCCTGCTGCTGAGGTGTATGGACATGATGCTTATACTCGCCATTCACAAGGTAATCGTGGTAAGACAACGGGAAGTGCAGATCATGTTTATGCGCATGACGGCCGGTCCTTTGCCCGCGACAGTATTGCTTTGGAGCGTCGTTCTTCGTCTATGTCCCGTGACACATTGCTCTATCCTGTTAAAATAAAGGTCGGTGAACATGTTGACCTTAATGTGGCCGATACCACCATGTTGAAAAAGGTCCCGGGCATCGGCAGTTTTTATGCGCGCAAAGTGGTGGGGTATCGTGAACGTCTGGGTGGTTTCAGTTCCCTTGAACAGTTGATGGAGATAGAGGGCTTTCCGGAGGATGCTCTTGATTTCCTTGAGTTGCGTACGCTTTCTGTCCGCAAGATGAATCTTAACCGGTTGTCGCTCGCGCAGCTGAGAAAGCATCCGTATATCAATTTTTATCAGGCGAAGGCTATCACCGACTATCGGCGGTTGAAAGGTCCTTTGCATTCATTGTCAGACTTGTCGCTATTGCCAGATTTTCCTCCCGAGGTCATCAGAAGGCTGCAGCCTTATGTGGAATTCTGATGTAGAGTTCTATTCTTTATCAAAAAACATTTCTTGCTTTCTGTTTTTGATGGAAAACTTTTCCTTTTACTGTCTTAGATGGATATGCTTTTCATTTTTCCTATCTTCTGTGGATAAACTTTTCAGGCCAATTGTCTTTGATTCGATTCTTCATGCAAATCACCTAAAAATGTCCTAAAGAACGCGTATCAAAAAGAATTTGGCCTAAAAATTTGCCTGTGTGGTGAAAAACCTATATCTTTGCACCGCTAAATCGGGATGTAGCGCAGTTGGTAGCGCACTACGTTCGGGACGTAGGGGTCGGGCGTTCGAGTCGCCTCATCCCGACAGAATAGGAGTGTAACTGATTGATTATCAGTACACTCTTATTTCTTTTGTTCCGCTTTTGTTCCGCTAAATCCGAAAAAAATCATTTTGCCCTGTTTTTCATGTCTTACTTGAAGGAGAGTTAATAAAATTTTCTTAAAAGAAAAAAAGTAATATGGTATGTGCGGGAAAGGCAAGGGGGAGAAACGTCTGCCACGACCGCCTCCCCCCCCCGTCTCAGAAGTATGGGTAATTGATTATAGAGACTTTCAACAGTTCTTTTCGAGGTCAGCGATGAACTTCCTCGCCTCCTCCGGCGTCATAATCTGGCGATTGATGCTCTCCCCGTTAGAGGTCACGTCGATATGCTCTCCGAGTCCTTCTTTGCGGCCGAGCGTTCCGATGATATATCTGGTCATGCCAGAGTCGGGAGGGGTTATCCATCCCACCTGCCTCGTCTTCCCGTCAGGGTCTTTCACCACGTCGGGGATTCCGCGGACAAGGATTCTCGCAGAAGCCAATGCCTCGTCGAGGAAGGCTCCGCGGGCGTCATCCAATGCCGCCTTGTACTCGGGATTGTTATTCATCCAGTCGTAGATGGTGTGACGCTGCACGCCGAAAGCCTTGGCGACAAGAGTGACATTTCCCCCTGCCTTGGCCATGGCCTCTTGAAACTTATCCAATGGTGGTCTCATTACGCGCGTGTTGGGATTGTGAATAATTGTATCGGTATCAGTTGCTTCTCTGGTCGATTATCTGGTCGAAGACCTCTCCTTTGACGTACTTCTCGCCTCCGCCGAAGCCGTACTTCTGCATGAAGGCTACCTTGGCGTCGGTGCTCCCGAAGGTCAGCACCACGTTCACGTCGATTACCTGGGCGTCACCCTTGGTGGAGTATTCCTTTATGGCCTTCCGCAACTCATGCGAGTCATCGTAGATTCTGCCGCCGAGCTGGAGCAGTTCCTTGTCGTCCTCGCTCATCTGCTCTTCCTCATCGTCGGTGGGGGCCATGTCTATCTCCACTCCGAGCAGCCCGAGGTCGGGAAGCTCGAAGCCTGTGTAGTCAACCTGAATGTCGGTGGTCTCGAATAGTTCTGCGAGGAGATGCGGGTCATACTCGCCCATCGCCTTCGCATTGTTGAAAAACAAATTTTGCTCCATTTCCTCCTTTTCCGACAAGTCAACCATTGCGACTGTGATGGCGTAGTCTTTCTTTCGCTCGAGGGTGTCGAGGATGGCGATGCGCTGATGCCCAGACACGATGTTCATCGTCCGCCGGTTCACCACTATGGTGTCGAGCAGTCCCACACGCTTGATATTGTCACGGAGCTTCTTCTTGGCTGCGTCAGAAATCCGGCGGGGATTGTATGGCGCACCTTGTATCTGGTCTCGGGAGATGGTCTTTGTCTCGAATTTCTGGTATTTAGTGATTTCCATATCGTGCTTCAATTAATGGATAGTCCTTGATGATTTTCTGGTAGTCGAGCGGGTAGTGCTCCTTGATGAACAGCACCGTCTCCTCTCTGAGGTTCACGCCCGACGATGGACGCTTGCTCCCGAGTTTCAGCGGCTTCGGGAGGTTGTGGAGGTTGATGTAGTTGAGGCAGTCTTTGTTTGACCAGCAGACTATCGGGTAATACTTTCCGAAGTCCTTGTGTATCTCCGACTTCGCCGCCTTGTTGAAGATGCCCCGCCGGACAAAGGAATCGGCTATCTTCATGCCATAGACCACGACATCTGTCGAATACTGCATCTTCAGGTGGTTCTCGTAGTCTTTCAGATCGAGGATTTTGAGTTTCGGCATGGTCTTCACGTCGAACGTGCCGTACTTCTTCCACCTGATGCGGTCGCGGTGCGGTAGCTGCACAATCTCCACGTTCCCGTAGGAATATGCCCATCGGAAGAACGGCTCCACGATGTTGAGGTTCTTCACATGGTAGAGATAGACAAGGACGATTTTCCGAAAGTGCGGCGCGAGAAGGTCGAGCAATACGATGCTGTCCTTCCCCGTCGCACTCCAAAAAAGCAGACATGTGTCGCTTTGGCTTGCTGCCTCAGCGATGGTCGCCATAGTCCTCTGCATCACCTGCGTGTCCATCAATCGCCGCCAAATGCCGCAACCAGGTCTTCACGCAACTGTGTGGTGTTGCCGAAGCCGAAGCGTGTTCCTCGTTCTCTCTTGTCCATGTTCACGTCACGGGAGCCTCTTCCCCGGCCTTGCTGCTGGCGGATGGTTCGGCCCGCTCCGGTCACACGTTCAATCTGTCTTTGTAATGCTGTTGGCATGACTCAAACTTTTTAGTCCTAAACTATTCTCGACTTCTCTCTTATATTGTGTTCTAACACTCTCCCAAGGTTGTAGACGACCTGCTCAGCCCAATAGTCCAGCCCGTTGAAATCATAGTTGATGGGGTTGCCCTTGTCATCGACGAGGACTTGTGTGAATGCCGACTTCACCTCAACAAGTGCGGTGTCCCGGTCTTTCTGGTACCCGACAAAAAAGCGAATGGCATCGTACTTGACTGGGACGCAGCAATCGTTCTCGTCGAGGATAAGCTGCCCCTGTTCATCGAACTGTACATACTTCTTTTCATTGGTCGGCCTGATTTCACGGAATTCCTGCACCTTCCGGCCTTGGAGGATGGCATCGAAGTACCTCTGCTTGATGATGAGCGTGAGGATTTTCATGCCGTTTTCGTTGTTGTCTTCTTTCATATTGTTTCTATAATCAATAACTATGCAAATATACATATTATCAACCAAATATGCAAATTTATTAAAGTATTTCTTAAATTCCTATACAAGTAAAAGGGCAGGGAACAATCGCCCTGCCCGTGACCGCCCTATCCTCACGGACCAGGCGTCGAAAATATGAGTATAACAATCATAAATACGCGCTGGATGGCTTTTCAGCGGTATGTCTTTATAGTCCCATTTTTAGGATTTCTACTTTGAGCTTCGTAATTTCGTCATGGATTTCTTTCCTTCGTCATTTGATGCTGTTCAGCCTTGCTTTAATGTTGGCGATGGTCTTTATGTTTGACCTTTCCTCCCCTTGCAGGCGAATTAGTTCATCACGGAGCTTGTCTATCCGTTCCAGAATTTCGTTTTTCTTCATAATCAAAAGTTTAATCGAGGTTCAATTTCCTCAATGGCGAAGGTCACCCTTGGGTTCTGTCGGTCGATTGCTTTCCTCGCGTTGATGCCGATGCAGAGGTTGTCGTTTGTGATAGCTCCAGCATATTGCAGACAGTCGAGGATGCTCTTGAATGCGTTGTCGAGGTCGTAGGAGTGCGTGGACTCATAGACCACGGCATGAAGGTTGAACGGTCGGCAGATGTGCCTCCCCTTGTAGAGCGTGCATTGCCTGGCGAAACTCCGTTCGTAGTCCCTCACTTTATCGTTCTTGATGATGCGGCGTCCTCCCGCTGAATCCAGTACCGCGAGGTAGCTGTTGCTCTTGCTTGGCACCTGCCCATTGATTGTCTCCCATAATAGGTCTTTTCGATGTTTTCTTGTTTCCATTTTTGCTACCCTGAATTTTATGATAAATAATCCTTTTTCTTTATCTCGAATCCTGCCTTCTTGCAGAAAATCTCAAACTTCTTGTTCCGGTTGGTGTTCTCATCGTAATAAATTGTGTGGCGTTGCCACCATCCTTCCTCGGAGCGTGCGTCAGCGATAATATACCCCCTCAGCTTGGCATTCCATCGGCGGCGAATTTCCGCTTTTGTCAGGATTCTGGTCGGAAGGTGATAGGTCGTCCGTCTTGGGAGTCCCCATCTACCACGCCTGCGCTCGCTCTCGACGAGTTTGAGTTGAACTTCGCTCATTCTTTTGGCATAGGCAGCCCTGTCCTTTTTGAGCCCAAGTTTGTGGGCAAGGCGGATGATGGTGGAGTAATGACAGACTCCCATCATTAGGGCGAGGACGTCATTTTTCTCGATGGGGTACCACTTCCTCAGCCATGCCTCCTGCTCTGGCGTGAGGATGTACGGAGTGCCCCATGCGGCGCAGCGTCTCATTTGTCCGGGGAATGGGTCAATCATACTATGGAAATGGTCTTGTCGGTGTTGACGATGATGAGGCCGAGCGACTGCATACGCTTCAACTCTTTCCTCATTGCTTTTGGGTAGCTGTGGAAGTGGCCGCACATGCAGGTGACAAGCACCTCCTCGCTCATTTTCCCTCGATACCTGCACCATCGGCAGAATTTTCTCAAATCGATATCTTCAATCATAGTTTTGCAACCTTTTAGCAGGAAGAACAGATTCCCCTTGGCAGTGTAGTATAATTTATTGCGCAGTCCGAGCTCAAAGAGAGCACTTGTATCCTTGCGGTAGAAGCGCAGTTGGAGCTCGTTAAGGAAGCGGGTGACATCCATTATCATCCCATGTTTCCGGGATAGCTCAAGGCAGAGGTTCCAGAGTTCCCGACCGTTTTTTGTGGTGTGTATGCTGCTCATAGGATTGTTATTTTTTGTCGAAAATTCATCATCAAAATGATACCTCCATCATCTTCTACCTGAAGACGAAGGGTAAGAAGAGAGGATACTCAGAGAAGCCGTGGCCGCAGCCGGAGGCGGAGAAGACGCCGGCAGAGATAGCCGACGAGAAGAAAGCCAAGGACGTCCTAAAGGAACGTGCAATCTGCTTGTGCAGTTGCACAGAGCGACCGTCAGGGCGCTTAAGAGTAATAGTAATTACTCTTGCTCCTATTGTCTCTTTTTGTCTTGTGTTCCCTATTGTCTTTAAATGTCTGTTGTTTCTATTGTCTATGTGCTGCTGATTTCGGCAGGGGGGCATTGCTGATTTCGACATACCCCCTGCTGATTTCAGCACCCTACCCCTGCTGATTTCGACATACCCCCTGCTGATTTCGACAGGGGTATTTTTAGGTATTCCTGATT
>JAEEGL014474193.1_pt1 | contig 102699 bp, 94 predicted proteins | sample 9134231 | NCBI WGS metagenome assembly JAEEGL01 (sample SAMN16246548, study PRJNA631951) | gut metagenome | biome: gut microbiome; feature: rumen; material: fiber-attached | host: Bos | place: Iran: Karaj | collected 2018-10 | reverse complement strand
TATTTCGCATCATCGGAAAGTTTGGCATTTTTAGCGTAATTGAAGATCGTCTTGAAGTCCTTGTTGGTCCCTTTCATCGCAATTGAACCATTTCGCATAATCGTGTTCACCGTGTCAGAATCAACACCGAAATGATTTTCCAGATACTTCGAATTCAATTCTTCATTAAAATCATATAAGCCGTGATAGCTGCCGTTCACATACAAAACAACTGGTCGGGAATTGGCGCAGTCAACATTTAACGGCAGACATGCTCTTGATACATATGCATCACGGATTCTTGCCATATCATAATCCTGACCGGCATTTCTCAAAGCAAATGCTCCGAATTCATCAACACTATATCCCGGATAAAACGGATATTTTACCGTCTTCTGACCGTATGCCGCTCTTAATCCGAAAGTAAAAGACTTTTGCGAATAGGTCAATGTCCCTCTTCCTTTTGCTTTGACATCACACATAAAAGAAGTGCCGATCAAACCGTCCGCTTCGTAAAAGCTTGCAAATCCCTTCCGCTCAACGATCTTATTATGCTCCCGTACACTGTTGACTTTTTTAAAATCATCCGGATTCATCGAAAGGCAGACAACAGGAACCGTATGCGGTTTCTCGAATAAAAAGGTATAAGTAATAATTTCGCTATCCATTAGTCCATTCGAAACAGCGAACGCTCGGATGACGGTATTCTTGGAAATAGAAATCGGACCGCTGTAACGTTTTGACGCCCTGGTAGGTTCACTTCCGTCAGTCGTATAGTAAATGACCGCATTATTCTGCAGACTTGAAATCGTCAGAGCAAAAGATGTTGTTTGATATAGCGCGGTTTCCGAAAACACAGGATTGGATGTATATCCTGTTTCGTAACTTGAACTGTTCTTCTTATCTTTCGAAGGTTTATTAAAAAATACTCTCCGGACGGAAGGATCGTTTTCTATTCTGCCGGAAGACATTCCCAGCCTCTGAACTCCTGTATCAAAAATATCCAAGACGGTCCTTCCATCCTGTGCAAACAGATAAATCGTTTCACCGGATGGAGATATGCTGAAAGATCCATCATATTGAGATACACTGACCGAGCCATAATCACCGGCATTGATGGTCAGATTCTTGATTTTATATAATGTCGGTTTGTCCAGATCATCGGTTAGATAATATCCATCCAGCTGTACGGGGTCTTCCCCTCCGTTATAAAGTTCGATCCAGTCATTTTCATTACTGCCGCGGTCATGGATGGCACAGACTTCAGAAATGAAAAGTCCATCAGATTGAAAAAAGCCGACTGAATCGGCTTCTGAACGGGCATGTCCATTGGGAGAAAGCGGTGTCGGTTCACCGTAATAAACAATCGTTCCGTTCTCATCTCTGCCAATGGAAACATTACTGCTGACAGAGGCTATCATTAACTGGTCATATTGATTATCGATAGAGTTATATAAAACCAGTGTTTCTCCCTTTGACAAGGAAAAGCCCGCATGCAGTTCAGATGCATTGCTTTCTTTCCCGCTTAAAAAGACAAGCAGATAGCCGTGTGCAGGAATAACGACATCAGGGAATTCAAACTTGAAGAGATCCTTACTGTCTGTCAGATAATACCCCTTCATCCGGATTGCATTATCTGTTGTGTTGTAAAGTTCCACCCAATCGCTTCTGTCACCATCTATGTCAGCGATACTGTATTTATTATTTGGAAGCGCTTCGCTGATAATAACAGGACTTGAAAGGCCGGTAAACTCAGGCTCCGGCTCGTCGGTAGGTTCAGGCTCCTCCACATATTCCGTAAAAATGTTTGAAGAATTCGGAGTCGGAGTTGTTGTGAAAGCAAATAAGCCATTTTCATTTCTTGAATATGTCATTTCTTTCACTGGGGTTTCCGGAATCTCAATCTCGGCGCATAAAAGTCCGTGAGCATCAAACAGATACAGATGATCTCCATATCTGCTGATTCCCAGATTTACGCAAAGATGCCCGTCGTCTTTTATACAATCATCTTTACAGCACTGGATGACAAGATAACCATATGCAGGGATGACGACTTGTTCCAAATTCGGTTTATCGAAATCATCTTCATCATCGGTTAAAACAAAGCGATCGAGAGAAATGGAGCTATCTGTGTAGTTATATAATTCCACCCAGTCACATCCCGCGCATCCGGCGCATATGATCGCCTCATTATTCCTCGCTGAGATTTCAGAAAAAACAATTCCTTCCTGCGGAGTAAACTGTGTCAAAGCCGAATCATCGACTTCAACAGGAACCTCGGATAGTGACGCATAGATCGTTGTTGAATTCTCTGTCCCGGGTGTCGGCTCCGCACAGTATCCATACGTTCCGTCGTCCTTTCTGGCATAAGAAACATCACGCATCAGTTCAGGGACTGTCAGTTCCTGAACCAGTTGCATGTTTGCATCCTCCAGAGCAAGGTTTTCTCCAGCAAGTTTTAAAGAGAAACCGATACATATAGGTCCGCTTTCATAAGCAAGAAAATCAGTTTCCTCTTTATTTGCAAACAGAATCAGGAATGCACCCGGTTCCAGTGTTACATCCGGAAGTACATATGCTTTATCAGTATTCTGAATATTGTCTGTTATCCGCATTCCGAGCAGCGAAACAGATGCTTTCCCGACGTTTTTCAATTCGATCCAGTCGGGTGATCCGTAAACATCATTCAGCAAAGACTGTCCGTTGCTTGAAACAACTTCATTAATCACTACAGATGGCGAAGAAACAGAATCTGCAGCCATCGCAAAAAAACTGCACGCAGTTTGAGGAATCACCATCAAAAGCGCAAGCAGTATCATCAAATATTTTTTTAATCCCAGCTTATTTTGCATAAACCTTGATCACTTTTTCGTTTTATTTTGTTTTATTCTATCATGACACAAGTTAAAAAGAAAGCGATTGATGCAACATTTCTGTAAATCTTTGTGAACCTTTCAGAACATAAAAAGGACCCGGCAGATTCCTCCGGATCCTTTCCGCTAAACAAACTTAATCAAGGTCAATCCGTCTTTTCTTAAGAGTTTCCAGCATATCAGCAATCACCAAACGCTTTCTGCGTTCTTCATTTACCACTGCTTCCGGAGCTTTGGAGATAAACTTCTCATTAGCCAGCTTCCCGTCTGCCCTTGCCAATTCGGACTGCATTTTCTCAATCTCTTTGTCCAGTCTTTCTTTTTCTTTTTCAATATCCACAAGAGAAGCAAGCGGTACAAATGCTTCCGCGCCTTCACAGACGATATGAATATCTGTTTTCTTGGCTTCAATACGCTCATCCGAGATTGTAATGGTTCCCGCGCCAATCAGTTTCTTTAAAAACAGATCTGCGCTTTTGTACAGTTCCGGATTCGTCACAACCAGATGAACATCGATTTTCTGTCCAAGCGGCACCTTGCGCTCCGCGCGAACATTTCGAATCGACCGCACCAATTCCATCAATGATTCCATAGCTTCCGCTTCCATGGGATAAGAAGGAATGTCTTCCTCCTTCGGCCAGCTCGTGAGCATAATTGTTTCCTGATGATTTGGCAATCTCTGATACAATTCTTCCGTGATAAACGGCATGAACGGATGAAGCAGCTGCATGGAAGTTGAGAGTACCTTTTGAAGAACAAGTGATACTCTCTTCTTTTCATCCGCATTTTCGCTGTAAAGCGAAGATTTTGCTATCTCTATGTACCAATCGCAAAATGCTCCCCAGATAAAGTCGTAGATCTTTTCCGCAGCGATATTCAGCTCAAACGCGTCCAGATTTTTGGTTACCTCGCTGATGGTGCTGTTCAATTTGGTCAAGATCCACTTATCTGCGATCGACAGTTCCGAAGAGTCGATCGTTCCGTCAACGTCCTGATCCAAATTCATAAGAACGAATCTGGAAGCATTGTAAACCTTGTTGCAGAAATTCCTTGCCGATTCAACTTTTTCCCAGTAGAAGCGCATGTCGTTACCTGCTGCGTTTCCGGTTACAAGTGAGAATCTCAACGAGTCGGCCCCGTATTTTTCTATGACATCCAGAGGGTCAATTCCATTTCCGAGTGACTTTGACATCTTTCTTCCAAGGGAATCACGTACAAGCCCATGGATATAAACCGTATCGAAAGGAGGTTTGCCCATGACTTCACATCCGAACACGATCATTCGGGCAACCCAGAAAAAGATAATATCATAACCCGTGCAAAGAGTATTGGTCGGATAGAAATATTTGAGTTCCGGGGTTTCATCCGGGTACCCCATCGTTGAGAAAGGCCACATACCGGATGAGAACCAGGTGTCCAGCACATCTTCATCCTGATGGAGCTTTCCTCCGCAATGCGGGCATGCAGCCGGAGCTGTTTCTGAGACAGTCATCTCGCCACAGTCATCGCAGTAGTAAGCAGGTATTCTGTGCCCCCACCATAACTGTCTTGAAATACACCAGTCACGAATATTATCCATCCAGTTGAAATAAGTCTTTGAGAATCTTTCAGGCACAAAACGAACAGCTCCGCTTTTAACCGCTTCAATCGCGGGCTGAGCCAGTTCTTTCATGCTTACGAACCACTGTTTTGAAACGAGAGTTTCGATGGTCGTATGGCAACGGTAGCATGTTCCGACATTATGCTTATAATCTTCAATGCGGACCATATTTCCCGTTTCGATCAGTTCCTTGCACAATGCTTCCCTGCATTCAAACCGATCCATACCAACAAATTTTCCACCCAATTCATTGATATGTCCATCATCTGTGAACACGCGTATTACTGGCAGATTGCAGCGTTTACCCACCTCAAAGTCATTCGGATCATGACCTGGAGTAATTTTCACAGCACCGGTTCCGAATTCCATTTCGCAATAATCATCGCCCACGATCGGTATCTCGCGTCCGACAACGGGTATCACAACAGTCTTCCCTATCAGATTGGTGTAACGTTCATCGTTCGGATTGACGGCTATCGCAGTATCGCCAAGCATTGTTTCCGGCCTGGTCGTCGCAACTGTGATGGAGTAAGATTTATCAGGCGCATCATAGCGAATATGCCAAAGGTGCGATGCCTGTTCCTCATATTCCACCTCCGCATCGCTTAACGCGGTTTTGCAGGAAGGACACCAGTTAATGATCCTGTCACCGCGATAGATCAGCCCTTTGTCATATAACTTCTTGAATACTTTCAGAACTGCGCGGTTGCAGCCTTCATCCATTGTAAACCGTTCTCTCTCCCAATCGCAGGAAGATCCCATCTTTCGGAGCTGTTTTACAATAGTCGAACCATATTGGTTTCTCCATTCCCAGGCTCTTTCAAGGAATTTTTCACGTCCTATATCTCTTTTGGTGATTCCTTCCTTCGCCATTGCCTCTACAATTTTGACCTCTGTCGCAATGGAGGCATGATCCGTTCCGGGCATCCACAGCGTTTCGTATCCACTCATCCGCTTATAACGAATCAATGTATCCTGCAGCGTGTTGTCCATCGCATGTCCCATGTGAAGTTTTCCGGTGATATTGGGTGGGGGAATCACAATGGTATACGGTGTTTTATCCGGGTTGGGTTCGGCGTGAAAATACCCGTTCTTTTCCCATTTTTCATACCAGGACTGCTCCACCGAAAGATGATCATAAGTTTTCGGCATCTCATTTTGCATAATCAAAATCCTCCGTACATATATAAAACGCCCCATTCGTCAAAGGACGAAAGGGACGTTCGCGGTACCACCTTTGTTAGGCTGTTTTTACAGCCTCTCTCTTTAGCTTATAACGCAGCAAAACGGATCCATCTACTGTTGTTCAACGAACCTGCTCCAAAGCGACCTTCCGGATTTCAATTCCCGAACCATTCTTCCAGCCTATGGAACGGTATCTCTGGCGGATGAATCTCCGTACTCCTCTTTTTCTCAGCATTTGATTGAATTTTAACATAAATAACTGTCTTGTCAAGACAAAATTGCCATGGTTTACAACTAGAAATCACTATATCAGGATAAACCTTCCGCCCATGACTGCATTCTGTCTTCGAGCAAATCAAAATATCCGGGGCCCCAGGATAAGTATTCGGTATAAATATCTTTATCCTGAATATTACGTTCTTTTTTGCACTTTGCCGTTATTTCATACTGATAGCAAAAGCCCATTACATATTTAAAACGGTAGACAGGCATATCCACGGACATCTGATAAATCTCGTCCGCATAGTTTTCCAGCCCCCATTCCACAAGATATGCCTGGATCTGATCTTTCGAATAACCGAATCCATTCGCAAGTATGGAGCATTTTGCTATAATCAGACTTGTCAGATTATCATTGAGAACAGATGTAATGCAGTCGTATGCACCAAACATGTCTGCTCTTTTGGCAACGCTGTATTCCGCACTTGTCGCCCATCCTTCCGCATAACCGACAGGTTCAATTGCCATCTGGAACAGCGGGACCGTTCCTAAATTGTACTGATAAGTATATTGAAACATATGTCCCGGATAGCCTTCATGAGCCAGCGTCAGGAGATCTGTATTGACACTCGGATTAATCAGTATTGTATTTTCCTGATAGTGATCGAGCGCAGGAATCAGATATGCAGCCGGGCTGAATCCTTCCTGCAGTTCTTCCGGAATATGCTTATATTTCACCTGAACAGCAGGCATCGGAGGAACAATATCCGTAATGATTGTTTTAAGATACCTTTCGTCTCCTTCAATTGTTCCGGTTGTAATCTCAAGTTCCTTTCCCGATGCTTTTCTGTAAGCATAAGTGAGTTCCTGATACAGTTCGGATGAAATCTGTTCCAGAAAGTCAGATGCCTCCTGAAGCGTAAAGTTCGATGCAGACTGAACATTCATTTCCAAAGTAAAATATTTCAGCGCGTCCTCACTTACCTGCTTCGCCCCGGTATTTGCCCTGCAGTAGGGACGAAGAGCTTCCAGGCCGTTCCCTAGCATAACATATGCGTCTGTAAAAGTATCATGCACCAATTGATCATTCTGATCATAGTACTCTGCTTTTTCGTTATCTGTCAGCCAGCCGACCGAGTCCAGTTCTTCCCGAAATGTATTATATAAATAATTGGATTCTCTTCCATCCACGATGTTTTTAATATCTTTGAGAACGGAATCCAGCATCGGTTCTGTCATAAAGAGTCCCATTTCCGCACGTTTTTGCTGTTGTTTCAGTACCTGCCCGAAATATCTGGGAACATCCGCCAGCAGCACAAGATAATTCTCAACATCCTGTTTTTCGCGGAACTCATATAGTCCGAAAGTCAGCGGAAGGTTTACCTGAAGTCCAACATACTCATCAAGCGGTTCCTGGTAATAGAAGAGACCGTCATAAGAGATTTCATTCGTAAAATACCGTACGTAATTATCATACGCGAACTGATATTGTTCACTCAGATTCTCATAATCCAACTTCTGCAGACGGTCGAGCCATCTTTTGCAGTCAGCGATCCATTGATTCATGGATTCCTCGGTAAAGTCTCCCAGTGTGACCGGAACAGATTTTTCATCAATTCCGAAAGACGCCGGATCATAGCAATACTGGTCAAGAGTTATGATATCCGATGTAACATACCAGGTAAAAATCTCCCGGTCCAAAGATTGGAAAGCCGTATTAGCCGCTTCGTTTCCTCCTGTTTTATCGGATGGGCTTTGTGTTGTTTCAGGAGTATTCAGCGAAGAAATCACTTGAGGAATATTTGATGTAAACTCTTCTTTTACAACTTCTTCCACTTTATCCTTTATTTCATCCGGAACACAGCTCAATGCCGTGCATCCCAGAATCGTATAGGCACATCCGAATGAAGACAGAAAAAGAACCGCTGCCAGAGTAAGTAATATTATATTTCTTATTATCTTTATCATAATTTAATCCTCTTCCCATGTCGGAAGTATCCCGTCCGGAGACAATCTTTTTAATGCAGTGGTCATATCTTCCGGTAATGGAGCATAAAACGTCATATGCTTATCTGAAATTGGATGTATCAAATCGAGCCTGTAGCCATGAAGTGCCTGTGACTCAAGGCCGAGCCTCGGAGCTTTTGACCCGTACAGCGGATCGCCTGCAATCGGATGCTTTATATACGCCATGTGAACGCGTATCTGATGTGTTCTTCCGGTTTCAAGTTTTACCCGTAAAAAAGTCATATCGCCGTATCTGGCAATGACTTGCCAATGAGTAACCGCTTCCCTTCCGTCTTTAACAACAGCCATCTTTTTTCTGTCCGTCGGATGCCTTCCGATCGGTGCATCCACCGTGCCATAATCCTCTTTCAGATTGCCATGCACAATGCACAGATAGGTTCTTCTTGCGGAATGGTCCGCAAATTGTTTTGCAAGTTTCTCATGTGCGAAATCATTCTTCGCAACAACAAGCAAGCCTGATGTATCCTTATCGATCCGATGAACAATCCCGGGACGAATCGCTCCTCCGATTGTGCTCAAACTTGAAAAATGATATAAAAGAGCGTTTACAAGGGTCCCGTCGGGATTGCCCGCTGCCGGATGCACTACAAGTCCTTTTGGTTTATTGATGACGCAAAGAGCTTCATCTTCATAAACGATATCTATCGGAATATCCTGCGGAACAACTTCCAATTGTTCTGTTTCGGGGACCGTTAATTTGATCAGATCGTCTTTTTTGATTATGGCATTTGGCTTTACGGCAATTCCATTTACCAGAAGCGCACCATTTTTGATCCACTTCTGTATCTGAGATCTTGTGTAATCTGAGATAGACGCAAGATACGCATCCGCTCTCGCACCGGACGCCTCCGCTACCCATATGCGTGTTTCCGCGCTCATTCCGGGTCCTTCTCCTTTAGATGATCCTCTTCTGATCCTGTCTGTTCTTCTTCCGGTATCTCTTCTTCAAATCTGGAAAGATGTTTCTTTTTTCTTTCCTTTTCCAAAGCTTCCGCTTCCTGACGGGTCTTCAGATGGAAAAGCCATCTGACATCATCTTCTATCAGTTCGAAGACCCCATCTTTTTTGATAAACAAAGCTTCAATAATGAGCAGCCCGATTGCAATGCAGATAGCAGAATCCGCTATGTTAAAAATCGGAAAGTCTATTATTTTGACATAAATCATGTCTCTGACGTAACCGAGTAGGATTCTGTCATACAGGTTTCCTATTGACCCCCCGATGATGAGCCCGAAGACAATTGCATCCAGTTTATTTTGTTTCTTAGCTGTTCTGATTGCGAAGAACAAAAGCAAAGCCAAGAACACCGCAGTCAGGGCAGACAGCAAGCGTACAGCCCACTCGTTTCCATTTCCTATTCCGAAAAGTGCGGCATCGTTCGCCGTAAAACTGATTACAATAAAATTCCCATCCTGTGGAATGCTGTTTAAGTTTGTGACTCCGGACAGGAACGTCTTCAGTGCAGCAAGGTCATTTGCCGCTCCATGATACCCAAGTCGGTCAACGACAAAGCCGTAGAAAATACCATATTTGGATGCCTGGTCAAGAACGAGGACCACAAGCGCTGTAATTATCAGCAACATAAATCGTCTCCTGTGTTTTATCGGGCGCTGAGAAAACGTTCCGATAAAGAATTTCATATATTTTTTTGACCTTCAATACTTTGGTCACGTATCTGTCAGTCTCACCGTAAGGGATATATCGTATTGCACCTTCTTCGTTTAACCCGTATTCATTCAGCCACTGGCTTGCTTTTCCCGGGCCGGCATTGTAGGCAGCAACCGCAACCGGTATCCGGTTGTCAAACCGATTCAACAGGTATCTCAGGTAATAGGTCCCGAACCGAATGGATGTTTCCGCATCAAAAAGCGTATCATCACCATAAGGGACTCCAAGAGTTTCTGCTATCTCCTGACCTGTGGCGGGCATGATCTGCATCAACCCGCGGGCTCCTGCCTTGCTTACTGCATCCGGGTCATATTTACTCTCGCAAAAGATTACAGCAGCCGTCAGATAAGGATCCACTTCGTTCTCATAACTGTACTGTTCAATCAGGTCCGCAAATGACAGGACAAAAACGTGCTTTAAAAGTCCCGGTATGATCAGCAGAACCAATACTAAAATTATAACCAGCGTCACAGCAATGCAAACACACGTAATGAGTATCGTTTTTTGTTTCTTACTCATACTGTGCCTCCATTTGCTCAAGCAGAGAAATCACCTTTTTTTCCAGTTGTTCCAGATCGCCTTCATTTCGAATCGTATAATCCGCTTTCTCTTTTCTCTGCCGATCTGTCAATTGCGCATCGATCCTCGACTTGGCCTGTTTTCTGCTCACATGGTCTCTTTCCATGATTCTTCTGATCCGAATCTTTTCACTGCAAAGGACAGCAACTGTCACATCACACTTCTGATCAAACCCGCTTTCAAAAAGAAGCGGAACTTCCCAAACCACAAACCGAGAACTCAGTTTTTTTGTTTCATTAATCAGCATGGTTTGAACGAATGGATGAATGATTGCGTTTAACTGCTCTCTTAGGGATAGATCGGAGAAAACGAGCTCCGCCACATATTTTCTGTTAATGCTTTCATCAGGATTCAAGCATTCTTTTCCGAACAAATCAACCGTTTTATAATAGCAGTCGGTTCCTGTTTCAAGAGCATTCCTTGAAAAAAAGTCCGCATCCAGAACAGGAATATCCTTCTTTGCAAAAACGTGTGCGGCAGAGCTTTTTCCGGAACCGATTCCGCCTGTTAATCCGATAATGATATGATGATCCGTCATTTTGTTTCAAACCAGCTATTCCCGATCTTTGCGTCAGCTACAAGCTTGACTTTCAGCTTCACAACATTCTCCATGCAGCTTTGCATCAGCATCGAAACCGTTTCCGCCTCTTCCTTTGGGCAATCTACGATCAGCTCATCATGAATCTGAAGCACCAGCTTTGCTTTCAAACCTTTCTCGCGCAGTTTTCCGCTGACTTCCACCATTGCGAGCTTTATGATGTCGGCGGCACTTCCCTGAATCGGCATGTTCATCGCGACCCGCTCTCCAAACTGCCTTACATTATAATTGCTGCTTTTTAATTCCGGAAGCGGTCTGCGACGGCCGAAAAGCGTTACAGCATAGCCCTTTTCTTTTCCGTTTTCCACGCTGTCCTTCAAATATTTTTCAACATCGGGATAACGTTCAAAATAACTCCGGATATATGAGGCAGCAGTTTTAACCGGAACCCCGATATTTTTTGCAAGTCCAAAGTCTGATATCCCGTATACGATGCCGAAATTTACAGCTTTCGCTGCACTCCGAAGTTCTCCCGTCACCTGTTCTGGAGAAACGTGAAATACCTCTGAAGCGGTTCTGGAATGAATATCCTCTCCGGAATTAAAGGCATTGATAAAAGCTGCGTCGTTGCTGATATGAGCCAAAAGCCTTAATTCAATCTGAGAATAATCCGCTCCGACAAATACGTTTCCTTCACTTGGAATAAAAGCTTTCCGAATCTCTCTTCCTTCAGGTGTTCTAACCGGAATATTCTGTAAATTCGGTTCCACGCTCGAGATTCTGCCGGTCGCTGTCACACACTGCATAAACCTTGTATGCACTCTCTCGTCGTCTGACTGCTGCTTCAGCAATCCTTCTATAAAAGTACTGTCAAGCTTTGTCAGAAAACGGTATTGTAAAACATTTTCAACGATAGGATCGAGATGAGCAATTGCTTCCAAAGCGTCCGCATCGGTAGAGTAACCGGTCTTGTTCTTTTTTTTCGCAGGCAATCCCATCTTTTCAAACAGAATCGATCCCAGCTGCTTCGGAGAAAGGATATTGAACGTTTCACCCGCGCGCTGGTAGATTGACTGCTCCAATGATTCGGCCGATGAATGAAACTGGGAATGCAAATCTTCCAGAATCTTCCGATCGACCCGGATTCCCGTTCTCTCCATGTCAAACAGAACAATCTGCAATGGCATTTCAATATCTCTGTACAGAGAAGTCATCCCCGCTGTCTCCAAAGACTCTTCCATCATTGAGCGAACAGCAAAGAGCGCAGCTGCATTGGGATGTTCCGTCTGCAAATACGTGTTACAAAACACGTTGATATTCTCTGTCGGTCTGTTGCTTGACAGCAGGTAATCAGCAATTTTGGCATCAAATCCAATACAAGGCAGCGTATCATCTTCTTCAAACATCCTATGAAGAAGGTTCTTTGCTTCATATGCAAGAATTTTAATATTCTTGTTAGAAAGTACAAACTGACGTAGTTCACGATACGCATCCGCTTCATCCATAGGAATATCAAACAGCGTTTCACCGGCTGACAAAACATAGGCCTGGTCTGAATCAAACGCAAAACTTAACGCCGGTTCACTCAGAACCGCAATTTCATGATCAGAACCATGTTTATTCAGGATAGCTGCTAATTCTTCGGAATTATGAACCGATATCACTTCCGCGGAAAAATTCCGGCTGGGAGATTCAGTCTCTTTCTGTTCCGGCAGTTTTCCGGCAATGGACTGCAATTCCAGTTCCATCAAACGCGGTCTGCCGTTTGCCATTTCAGAAATATCAAATCTGCAGTCATCGATTGTTTCTTTCACCGGCGCATCGCATACAATTGTGCCGAGCCAGTATGAAAACTGCGCATCTTCCGTTCCTTCCCGGACTCTCTCCCCTAACTTTCCCGTTATCTCATTCCCGTGTTCAAGGACGCCGTTCAGGCTCCCGTACCGGGCAAGCAGATTCAGTGCAGTCTTTTCCCCGACACCGGCAATCCCGGGGATATTATCGGAGGAATCCCCCATAAGCGCTTTCAGATCACGCATTTGTTCCGGCTCTAACCCGTATCGCTTTTCAAGTTCGGACCGCGTAATAATGGTGTTATCCTTGGTATAATAAATCTTTGTATGATCTGTAATCAGCTGGAAAGAATCCCGGTCGCCCGTAACAATCAGGGTCTCCATTCCTTCCGCCTCGGCTTTTCGCGAAAAGGTGCCCAAAATATCATCTGCCTCAAATCCCTGGCATTCAATAACCCGGATTCCCATCTTGTTCAGAAGGGGGCGGATTTCTTTCATCTGCATCAGAAGATCCTCTGTCGGAGGTTTTCTCCCGGCCTTATAATCAGCATACCGTTCATGCCGAAAGGTAGGAGCATGGACATCAAAAGCGACCAGTAAATGGGAGGGATTATACTTTAAAAGCTCCATAAGCTTAGTAAAAAACCCTTTCAATGCTCCGGTCGGGAATCCGTCTCGCGTCGTCAGATTTACTTTAAAAAACGCGTAATAAGCCTGATAAAGCAGACTGTTACCATCGATTGCCAAAAGGAGATTATTTTGTTCTGACTGCTTTTCCAAGAGGTTACCCTCCAATAATTTCATAAATCATCGGTGCAGGAGCGGGCTTATCATCAGACAGTGTAAACGCACTCAGGAATTCTTCTTCCGCAGCTTTCGCCTTGGATGCGTCATTGATGTACATGATACAGAGCGGCTCATCAAGTTTCACATAATCACCAACGCGTTTCTGCATGACAAGACCTACAGCCGGATCGATCTTATCGGCTTTTGTCGCACGGCCCGCGCCAAGCATCTGTGCCGCTGTGCCAATTTTCTGTGCTTCAATCGCTGTAATAAAACCTTCCTTCAGCGAATACACAGGCTTAATGATTTTCGTTTGGCAGAGTTCATCGATACGGTCCAGACAAAGATAGGATGCATCCCCTCCCTGTGCTGAAATCATCTGCTGTAATTTAGTCAGGCCTTTCCCGCTGTAAAGAGCTTTTACGAGCATTTTCCGTGCATCTTCTTTTGTTTTTGCAAGGTTTGAAAGAATCAGCATATAGCTCGCAAGAGTCATGCAGACCTCATAAAGAGGATCTCCCTCAGGGATCTTACCTGAAAGCAGTTCAACCGCTTCCCTGACTTCAAGCGCATTTCCGACTGCCATTCCGAGCGGCTGGTTCATATCAGTGATCAAAGCTACGACCTTGCGGTTCAGCATGTTCCCGATATTAACCATAAGCGTTGATAATTCTTTCGCCTCTTCGACCGTAGTCATGAAAGCACCTGTTCCGACCTTGACGTCCAGAACGATCGCATCCGTTCCAGCGGCAAGTTTTTTCGACATAATACTGGAAGCGATCAAAGGAATACTGCGTACCGTTGCCGTAACATCCCGGAGTGCATACATTTTCTTATCCGCAGGAACAAGATTACTTGATTGTCCGATTACTGACACGCCGATTTCATTCACGATCTCTTTAAAACGCTCAATCGGTATTTCAACCTGTGTACCGGGAATCGATTCGAGTTTATCAATCGTTCCTCCGGTATGTCCAAGCCCTCTTCCGCTCATTTTTGCTACCGTTCCGCCACAGGCAGCAACAAGCGGCGCGATGACCAGTGTAGTAGTATCCCCGACACCTCCGGTAGAGTGCTTATCAACTTTAACGCCCTTTACATCGGATAAATCGACCACATCTCCGGAATGCATCATTTCCATCGTCAGATCGGATGTTTCCCTGTCTGTCATTCCCCGGAAACGAATTGCCATCTGTAAAGCGGACATTTGATAATCAGGTATTGAACCGTCCGAAAAATGACGGACTAAAAAAGCGATCTCCTGCGATGTTAGTTCTTCTCCATTAACTTTTTTCTCGATCAAATCAACCGCTCTCATAACTCTCCTCCATTCGTTTTTGCTTTTTGAGTCACTCAAAAAGCCGGTCAATTTCAGTCTCTTCCATCGGCCAGGAAATCAACTTGCATTTCCGCTCGTCAAATATATCCTGAAACGAATCTGTAACACCGGGAACATCGTCTTTTTCCAGAAGAATTCTGTCTGCGGTTCTGCCACATTCCCGTAAATGCAGCACTTCTGAAACATAATCAGGCGCATAGCAGAGAGAGGCGCCCATACGAATCAGTTCAAAGATATTGCCTTTTGCAACAATATCCCCATTAATTAAGGCCGAATTGGAAGTCAGAACGGTAAAGTTGCAGTCTTTCAGCCGGATATCTTCCTTATCACGAAGTAACGATGAAACCCTTCCCTGATCGCTGTAACCATCCGCAGCAAATATAATATTGCGGTAGCCAAGATCCAGAATCGCCTTAACGGTTTCATCAAAAAGGTCCGTTCCATCCGGTTGTCCGGAGATTGAATTCAACGCAGCGCAATCCCAGATAACCGTATGACCGGGGAGAATTCCAAGAAGAATCCGATTGAGATAAGATGAAATTTTACGTCCTTTCAGCCATTCAAATCTTCCTTCTTTTGCATATGTCACGGCATATGCTGTTCCGATTGATCCGCTGGCGATCGGACAATAGTCAATTTGCATTCCCCGCTTAGCTGCATTCGATGCCACCGTTCTCAGATGCTCCGAGTAGCCCTTTGGGGTCAAAACTGCATTCATAACAATCAGAACACGATCGCCTGTGCATTTTTTCATTGGTGCAGGAAGTGTTTCAGGGAGAACTCCTTTTCCTTCCTCTGCAATTGAATAAGCACCATCTTTATCAATATATCCCAACTGGATATACGGGCCGAAATCATCTAATGCATTCGCACTGTAGAATGGAAAATGCAAGCTCAATTGCGATCTCAGAACATCCATTTTCTTGAACATAGGAACCGTAACTCTGGTTTGAGTCACGTGCCTCTGATTCAGAATGCAGACATATTCTTTCTCTGAACTTCCCGGGTAATTCGTTGCGCAAAAATCATACAGTTCCGTTTCTATCCAGTTTTCCTTTTCAGACGCAACCAGCGCTGAAAGCGTACTTTCCCAGCACTGCTTCTTGATCTCATCCGAAAAATCATCCACAGGATAGCTCATCCCCACCGGAAAATAATTCCAAATCATAACAATTCCTCCGTTTCAAGCTGTTTCAGCGCAGTTTCAGCCTCGTTCAACTGTTCATAAAGAGTATTCTCCCGTTCTTGCAGCTCTGTCATTCTGTTACAGATCTCATCCAGTAATTTAAAATCACCTTTATTCGATGCCTCTGTCATCTGTTCCCTGAATGTTTCATACTCTTTTTCAATGCTCTCTATCGACTGTTCTGTTTTTGCGATACGCTGTTTCGCGGACATTATCGCAGCTTTTTTCTCTTTCCTCTTAAGGTACAGGTTACTGTCCGATTTTTTATGTTCCGTCATCTGTACCTTTCGGACAGGATGAATCTTTTCGAACATGTCTTCCTCTTCATCTCTCTGTTCGACAAAACCGTCTTCATCCATAAGCAGAACGCGATCAGCGAGTCTTTTTACCAGATATCTGTCATGTGAAACGATAATAACCGTTCCTGCAAACTGCTCCAGAGCATGCTCAAGTACTTCTGCGGAAGCTATATCCAGATGGTTTGTCGGTTCATCCAGCAGCAGAACATTTGCGCCTGATAAAACAAGTTTCAAGAGCTGAATTCTCGCACGCTCCCCGCCAGACAGATTCCCGATTTTCTTCTCAATATCATCTCCCCGGAACAGAAACATTCCCAGGTAACCGCGCAATTCATTCGGCGTCATCAGTGGAAATGAATCATACATCTCTTCTATGACAGTTTTTCTATCGTCGAGATCTCTTGAATGCTGTGCGTAATATCCGATCTGAACCCCTTCACCGACCTTGAACGTCCCTTCGGATTGTTCTTCCTGTTTCGCGAGAATGCGCAGAAGCGTTGACTTTCCGCATCCGTTCTGCCCGATTATGCAAACACATTCTCCCTTTTTCACAAGCAGATTCAGATTCGCAAAGACCTGCTTTTCATACTTTTTCCCAAGGTTTTTTAATGAGTATATCTCGTTTCCGGACGGCTTAGGTTCCGGAAACCGGAACACCACACTCTTTTCCTCCTTTTCCGGAGGAATCATTTCTGCTCTGATCCGTTCGATTTGCTTTTGCTTTGAAGCAATCGTGATATAATTCCGTTCCTGATTCCAGCGCCTTTGCTGTTCGATAATCCCCTCTATGCGCTTGATTTCCTTCATCTGCCGAAGGTATCGTTTTTGAGCAAGTTCCTTATCCGTCATTTTCAGTTCCTGATAACGGGAGTAATTGCCCTGTGACCAGTGAGATGTGCCATGCGAAAGCTCAACAATTTTAGTGACTGTTGCGTCTAAAAATGCACGGTCATGAGAAACCATCAATACCGCACCTTTAAACTGCTTGAGATAATCTTCCAGCCATCGGATTGCAACAATATCCAGGTTGTTGGTCGGTTCGTCCAGGATCAGGATATCGCTGTCTCTCAGAATCGCCCTTGCAAGAGCGGCTTTTGAGACCTGTCCGCCTGAGAATTGAAGAATCGATCTTGATAAATCTTCTTCGGAAAAGCCAAGTCCCATCAGTGCAGACCGCGTTCGCGCCTGATAGGTATTACCGTCCATACGATGAAACCGGTTAATCAACTCATCCTGGCGTTCGATCAAACGATCAACGTCTCCGTCACCCGTTTCAATGCGCTTTGCAACTGTTTCCATTTGCTTTTCAATATTGATTACATCTTGAAAAGCCTGGACAGTAAAATGATAAAGATCCGTATTCTCTTCTAACCGCGGCGACTGCTCCACACAGGAAAACCGTGCACCGGAAGCAATTGCGACAGTTCCGCTATCCGAGGTGTCTTTTCCCAAAAGAATTGAAATCAACGTTGTTTTTCCGCTTCCGTTTACTCCGATAAGCCCTACATGTTCGGAAGGCTGTACCTCGAAAGAAACATCCGAAAACAACGTTCTAACGCCAAATGATTTCTGAAGTTTGTCAACCCGTAAAATAGCCATATATAGTAAAGTATATCACAGTTCGATTTCATTTGGAACCAGATATTATTATTCATAAAAATTTCAAATTTCCGTGGAATTTATACTCTTCTCTTCTGTTATAATAAAAAAATAGAAAGTATTACAATAAAAAGTAGAAGGAGGTATTTATGGGTCTGTTTCGGAATAATGCGAACCGACGTATTCCCCTGGGCGTTTTTATTCTGTTGGTCGGTATCGTAGGCATGTTTGCCGTCATAATAATATTCTCCTTTACCATGAAACTCGGCCATTTTTCTCTGGTCAAAAATGCCAATGAGAATTCTGAATACCTCACGGAAGAGCAGGTCAGGATCGATGCTGATTTTGATGACAGCGTCCCAACTCTTGCCCCTACAGCCGAGCCCACTGAAGAAGTAACTTCCGCCCCAACGGATAGTCTGCGTATAGAAATTGCAAAATACGCTACTTTACAATTCGGGGACAGTAATTCCGATGTCGCTGCATTGAATTCCAAATTAATGGAACTCGGATACATGGACTATGATGATGTTTCTTCGGATTATACCAATTCGACAGAAAACGCTGTAAAGCTGTTCCAGCGAGCCAATGATCTTGAGCAGACCGGAGTTGCAACCAATGAACTTCAGGAACTCCTGTATGATACAAATGCTCAGCCTTATCTTGCAAAAATTAACGATGATGGTGCCGATATCAGAAGCGCACAGCTTCGTCTTTATGAAATGGGATATTATACAGATAAAGCATCCGGATATTATGGTCCTCAGACGGAGCTTGCTGTCAGTATATTCCAAGCGAAAAACAAACTGGATGTTGATGGTAAGATCGATCGAAATGTATTCAATATACTTTATTCGGATGAAGCCGTCTGGCTTGTAACTCCTACACCTGTTCCCACTCCGACGCCTGATCCTACTTCAGCAACAACAAGGAAACCGGGCACAACTAAAAAACCCGGTTCCACTACTACGAGCAAACCTGGCTCCAATCCCACCCCCACCAGAAAGCCATCCGGCGGAGGCGGCGGATCATATGGCTCCGGCGTCAGCGGTATGATTGCCTGTGCAGAAGCTCATCTTGGATATCCTTATGTCTATGGGGATGAAGGTCCTGATTCCTTTGATTGCTCCGGATTTGTGTACTTCTGCCTGAAAAAAGCAGGAGCGTCTGTTTCCAGAACATCCGCTGCCAGTTATGCCAAAAAATCCAGTTGGAAACTCATTGAAAACATCAGCGATCTGAAACGCGGCGACCTGATTTTCTGGAAGAGCGATACTTCAGACAGAGTCAGCCATGTGGGCATTTCTCTGGGCGGAACCGGATTTATTCATGCCAGTTCTTCCAAGGGAATGGTCGTCCGCAGTTATCTTACCGGATACTGGGTTCGCAATTTTGTATGTGGCAGGCGTGTATTCGGATGAGTTGCAATATTTGTCCAAGAAACTGTAATATCGACCGTACAGCTGCAAAAGGTTTTTGCGGCTGTTCTTTTGTACCTCGTGTTGCGCGCGCGGCTTTGCATTTTGATGAAGAGCCTTCCATCAGCGGAAACCGCGGAAGCGGTACGATCTTTTTCTCAGGTTGCAATCTGAAATGTATTTTTTGCCAGAATATGGTTTTGCAGGATGGTACACTCGGAGAACTGTTTTCTCTGGAGCGTCTTTCCCAGACGATGCTGAAGCTCCAGTCTCTCGGTGCTCATAACATTAATCTTGTAACACCAACCCCTCACAGAGATATCCTGATTCCGGCGCTTCAACTGGCAAAATCTCAAGGTCTATCAATTCCTGTTGTTTATAATACCAGTTCTTACGAAACCTCGGAAACTATTCGCGCCTTTGATGGTCTTATCGATATTTATCTGCCCGATCTGAAATACTATAATGAAACACTTGCGCTTCGTTTCTCGCATGCACCTAATTATAATACTGTAGCATTAGAAGCCATCAGGGAAATGGTTCGTCAAGTCGGTCCTATGCAAACAGATTCTTCCGGAATCGCGGTCAAAGGAGTCCGAATCCGTCATCTGGTTCTCCCGGGATGCGTGTTTGATACAAGAGCAATTCTGGATCAGATTGTTGAAGTCTTCGGTAAAGATATGCCTCTTTCCCTAATGTCTCAGTATACCCCCATCCCTTCATGCAAAGAGCCGCCTCTTTCAAGACGGCTCACAAAGCAAGAATATCATTCTGCTGTGGAATACTGTATTCAGCTCGGCTTTACGGATGTTTTCTGTCAGGGGCTTGACAGCGCCTGCTCAGAATATACGCCTCCATTCTCCGATCAGGTACGACTCTGATTCAATGCTACATTCTCAATATACCAGGCTACCCCATCTTCTGCGCAGCTTGGAAGGATTAAATCTGAGACCGCTTTTACACTGTCGCCTCCATTTTCTACACAACACCCGGTTCCTGCCCATTCTATCATTGACTGATCAAGCGTATTATCACCGATTGCGGCAACTTCTTCCCTTTTCAGTCCATAATAACCGGCGATCCATTTCAAAGCTGTAGCTTTGTCTGTTGTGACCGATCCGATTTCCAAAAATCCCGGTTTACTCGTCAGTACATGCAATGATTTTGGAAGCAGATTTCCTATCTTTACAATCATCTCTGGAACACTGGAAGGCTCAGTGTACATCAGCACCTTCGGTGTTCCCAGCAGTTTGCCCTTCAGCAGATCCGGCTCTATCCGGTAAGGAAGATGCATTACTTCCGTATATCTTTCCGTAAATAAGTTCCATTCGCGGAATACTACAATATCGCCGTCATAGATCTGGGCATGAATTCCGTAATGATCTGCCGCGGCAAAACAGGCTCTGATCTCTTCTTCCGACAGATAATGCGTAAACAGCGGTTTACCCGTATTTCCATCCGATACGAGCGCGCCTCCGTAATTGATTACCGGCTCATTGAGATGAAGCTGTTCTCTGATCGGGGCAGAACCGGCAAATCCTCTTCCCGTCGCAATAATAATCTTGATGCCGGCTTCCCTCGCTTTTGCAATCGCCCTGCAATTACGCTCGGAAACAGGTTTCCCGGATAATACAAGCGTATCATCAATATCAAGTGCTATCAGCCGGATCATAAGCGATTCCTTTCATGAGCTCTGACCGCATGCAGCAATAAAACGGATAACGTTACTGCGCCTGTTCCTCCCGGAACCGGTGTATAAGCATCTGCCACCTCTTTTGCGTCTTCCGCATTCACATCTCCGCAAAGAACACCGTCAACCGCATGGAATCCGATGTCTATGATTATCTGCCCTTTGCTCAAATAATTACGGTCAATCATCTGTGGTCTTCCGCAGGCTGCAAAGAGAATTTCCGCTGTTTTTGTCACTGCAGGTACATCCGGAGTCTGAGTATGACATACTTCCACCTTAGCCCCTGCATTCCTTAGCAGCTCTGCAAGAGGTTTTCCGACAACCGCGCTCCTTCCGACAACAACACATTTCTTATCCTTTACATCGATCTGATACGCTTTCAACAGATACATAACACCTTCCGGTGTGCAAGGAAGGAAATCACTGTCTTCTAAAAGCGTTCCGTCTATGTCTTTTTCTGCGGGAATTGCAGTGCGGATTTTTTCTGTCCGAAGATGCATCGGAAGAGGTCTGAACAGAAGAATTCCGTCAATAAGTTTATTTTCCGATGCTGCATTTAATTTCTGATATAGTTCATTTTCATCCACGTCTTCCGGAAAAACAAAAGATTCCGTATCAATGCCAAGCCGTGAACATGCTTTCAGAATTGTACTTTCATATCTGCAGTCATCCGGTTTTTCCCCAACCCGGAACAAAGCGATCGTCACCTTTTCATCTCGGTCGTGAATCAGATTCAAGTGTTCTCTCACTTCCTGCTCGATCAGTTCCTTTGCAGCTGACCCCTTTAATAATAACATCGATTTTTCCTCACATTTCTCGATTACTTGCCAATATTATAACGAATCCTCCTGGCATATGCAACATGGCATCATTTGCCGGTCAATCAGTTTTTTGATCTGCGCGAAAGCAGATTTTTTCATGAAAAAAGGTCTGCTTTTCAACAGACCCCATTAATGAGTTTATTTGTTTCTTCGCTTTCTGTAAATAATCAATACGACTATGATAATCTGGATCGCAATAAATGCAATTCCGATATCCAGTATCCATATACCGATGGTAGAATTGCTTATGGATGAACATCCTCCCTCGCCGTCTGTAATCGTCCGGCCTGTCTTCCCCGTCGGAGAAGGCACGACAGTTGGGGTTGCAGTGGGGACCTGAGTCGGCTGAGGAGTGAATGTCGGTGCCGCTGTTGGTACGGCGGTCGGCGTTGCTGTCGGTCTTAATGTCGGCGTTGCCGTAGGTTTCTTTGTCGGTGTAGCCGTGGGCTTTTTGGTAGGTTTCTCTGTCGGCTCATCCGTCTCCTCGGGTTCTTCCGTCGGCTTTGCCGTTGGCGTAGCTGTAGGCTCATCAGTCGGTTCCGGAGTGTCTGTTGGTTCCGGGGTATCTGTTGGTTCCGGTGTGTCTGTTGGTTCCGGTGTGTCGGACGGCGATGGAGTAGGAGTGTCTGTCGGCAGCACCGTAAATACTGAAATCTGAGCAATCTCTGTATCCTGCATGGATTTTGAATCAACTGATTCGTCAGATGCACGGTATGTACTGTACATGCTGTTCTTAACGGAAACCGGCGATACACCTTCTTTTCGTGTCAAAAACAGAATTGAAATCAAATAACCATCTGAAGATATGCCGTATGCATTTGCAAATGCTATTTCAATCTTTCCGGCCGTCTGAACGTTAACTCCCCATATTGCATCAATTGCAACTGACTTTTCCCTTGTAGCCTCATTTTCAAGAAGATAGCCGGAATAAGACATAATCTCGGGATCATATTCAATCGTGCATCTTAATGTGTTTAGGTTTTCTCCTTCGGGAAGATCGGTTCTGATATAAACTGTCAAATGCAGCGACTGATCTACCAGAACCTGCTTGGAATCGGTATACAATAAGACTGATTCATTTTCTGCGGCAGAAATCGCAGGTACAAGTGTCAACATCATTAAAACAGCGATGAACACGGATAAAACTCGGATTCTCAACTATGATTCCTCCTTCCCCATCAGATTTAATGATAAGTATAGCGCAAAACCCATTATTCGTCAAATTTCTGTTTTTATCTAATTTTGCGTTGTTCTTCCCGCATAAAAAAATATATTCCAATTAATTCCTTCTTATGTTATACTTATTTTTCGGAGGTGTTATTATGCAGATTTTTAATACAATGACACACAAAAAAGAAGATTTTGTTCCGATTCATGAGGGACAGGTATCCATGTATGTATGCGGACCGACAGTGTACGACTTTATTCATATCGGCAACGCGCGTCCCCTGATCGTATTTGATACATTTCGCAGATATCTTGAATACAGAGGTTATCAGGTTACCTATGTACAAAATTTCACAGATATCGATGATAAACTGATCCGCCGCGCAAATGCGGAAAACACAACGGTTCCCGCGCTCGCTGAAAAATATATCGCTGAGTATTACAGGGATGCAGATGCACTTGGGATCAAAAGGTCCTCTGTCAATCCAAGAGCAACTGAGCATATCGAAGATATCATCGAACTGGTTCAGACTCTCATTGACAAAGGGCACGCTTATCCTACTGAAAACGGAGACGTCTATTTTTCCGTCCGCAGTTATCCCGGTTACGGAAAGCTGAAGGGTCAGGATATCAATGATATGGAAAACGGTGTCCGCATCGATCCGAATGATATCAAAAAAGATCCTTTGGATTTTGCTCTCTGGAAGGGTGCAAAGCCCGGCGAACCAAGCTGGCCTTCTCCCTGGGGTGATGGCCGCCCCGGCTGGCATATCGAATGCTCTGCTATGAGCATGAAGATTCTTGGACCAACATTCGATATCCATGGCGGCGGTGCCGATCTTGTATTTCCCCATCATGAAAATGAAATTGCCCAAAGTGAGGCCGCTACCGGAAAGCCTTTTGTTCATTACTGGATGCACAATGGTTATATCAATATTGATAACCAGAAGATGTCCAAATCACTCGGCAATTTTTTCCGTGTGAGAGATATTCTGAAAGATTATGATCCTGAAGCTGTCCGTATGTTCATGCTGGGTGCAAACTACCGTAATCCTTTGAATTTCTCCCGCGACTTAATGGAGCAGGCTGTCACTTCCTTAACACGTCTTCGCACTGCCAGGAAGCGTCTCAGCGAAACTGAAGTCTGCGAGGCGAACACTTCAGCTGAATTGGAAAACACTCTGAATGATTTCCGCACACGCTTCAACGAAGCGATGGACGATGATCTTAACACTGCGGATGCACTCGGTGTTCTGTTCGATTTCGCCCGCTTCGTCAATATTTTTGCAACCAGCAGCCACAGCACCAAGGAAATCGAGTCTGTTTCAAAGCTTTATCTTGAACTGGCAAATATACTCGGCCTTCTTATCCATGATACTGCCGCCGATGATTTCCCCGCAGAAGCGCTTGCTCTTCTGGAACAACGCACTGCGGCACGTAAAGCAAAAGACTGGGCAAAAGCAGATGCTATCCGTGCTTCTCTGAAAGAGATGGGCTTTGCAGTCGAAGATTCTGCGCAAGGTCCTAAGCTGAAAAAACTGTCATAATTTTATAGGAGCTCTTATATGAATTATATCTTTACTTTGGTTCTGTTTGTCATTGCCGGCTATGTTCTTTACAGCGCCGTTGTCGCAAAAGGCAGACTTTTTGCTGTTGATAATATCAAAGAGGAGCTGATTCCCATATTTAAAAAAATCCTTCGCCCTTTATATTTAGGGCTTGGATTACTGCTTCTTCTGATGGCTCTTACGTCATTGTTCCAAAACGTCGTGTATTCGGAAATGTGCTACCGGTTCACGGATGATTTCAAGACATATTATTCCGAAAGCATCGACTCCAAAGGAAATATAAAGGGAACATCCTGCAATGTTGACGGAACCTACAGCTATACCGTGATGAGTTCAGTCTTCGGCAATCTGCCTGCTCCTTCCAATGTTCCTGAAGGAACCAATCCCAGTTATGCGGAACCTGCCACAGATGAAAAAGGAAATAACCTCTATATCGGTGCCGGTGAGTCAGAACCCAATCAGAACGAAACCTATCAGAAGCTGCGCAATGCGATATCTTATCGTCTTTCTCAGATTATCACCTGGGTTACAATGGGATTAGCGATTGGTCTTGTCATATTGCTTTTCGTTATCATGAATAAATTCACCGATAAAGAAAAAGCCGCCAAGGCAAAAGCAATTCAAAGCGGAGCCGTCCTTCCCCAGTCTGCATTTGAATTCGATGATGAAAAGGATAATCAGTAAGGAAGCATAAAATGAGTCTTACAATCAATTATCATATGCACACTACCAGATGCGGTCACGCTTCTGGATCAGATCGTGATTTTGTTGAAAAAGCCATTCAATGCGGTTATTCGGAAATCGGTTTTTCCGATCATACGCCTTACCCTTTTCCTGAGCATCACAATCCGCATCTGAGAATGACATCTGATAAACTTGAGGGTTATGTGACTTCTGTTCTCAATCTCAGAGAAGAGTATCAATCAGATATCCGGATCTATCTTGCACTTGAAGCGGAGTATTATCCCGGATTTTTCGAGAAATGGCTGCACATGGTTGAACCCTATCCGTTTGACTACTTTATTCTGGGTCAGCATTTTGTAGGGAATGATTATCCTGAAATCTATGCAGGAACAGCAACCGATGATGAATCTATCCTTAAAAAGTATGTTGATCAGACCATTGAAGGATTAAAAACCGGAACCTATATTTATCTTGCACATCCTGATCTCATTCGTTTCAACGATACTCATTCCGATGTTTATCATGAACAAATGCAAAAACTATGTGAATCCGCAAAAGAACTGAGCATTCCGCTTGAAATCAATCTGCTCGGGATTGCCGACCGGCGCTGGTATCCGAATCCTGTTTTCTGGGAAATTGCCGGAAGCGTTGGTAATGATGTGATTATCGGAGCAGATGCACATAAGCCTTCTGCTCTTGACAATCAAAAAGAAGTAGATGCTGCAAAATCCATCATCAGCAAGAATCAGCTGCATCTGATTCAGAAATTATCTTTCTAAAAATACATACTATAAGCGTAAACGGCTCAGTGCAAACTGAGCCGTTTTCATAACTGATAAGATGAATTACCTTCCCTCTGAAAGTAATTTTTTAGCATGTTCGATAGCAACCTTATCCTCTGCTGTGCTTCCCATAATTCGCGCCAGTTCTTCCGCGCGCTCCTCCTCATTCAGCATCCTTGTATTGCTGCGTGTGGAACTGTCATCTGATTCCTTGCTCGCAACATAATGATGATCTGCGGCTGCGGCGATCTGTGGAAGATGTGTCACGCAAAGGATCTGATGTCTCTTGGACAACTCCCTCATTTTTTTTGCAACGGCATTTGCTACCATTCCGGATATTCCGGTGTCAATCTCATCGAAAATGAGTGTTTCAATCTGATCGGCATCTGATAAAGCGATTTTCAAAGCCAGCATAATTCTCGAAATTTCGCCTCCGCTTGCCACTTTTGTGAGGGATTTAAGCGGCTCGCCTTTATTTGCTGAAAGCATGAATTCCACTTGATCGATCCCGTTTTCAGAAAGAACGTCTGCCGGAATCTCGGTAAACATCGCTTCAAATTCAGCATTCGGCATACCCATGTCGTAAAGTTGCTTTTTAGCGTTCTCACAGAGGATTTTCGCTGTTTTTTTACGTCTTTCGGATAATTGAACGGCGGCATTTTCAAACGATTCCAGCGCCTTCCTGTATGCCTGTTCTTTGGCATCCGATTGATTATCACTGTCGGTCAAAAAATTCAGTTCTTCCGCGATCCGATCTCTGTATTCAATTACTTCTTCAATCGTTGCCCCATATTTTCTTTTCAGATTCTGAAGCGATGCAAGCCTTCCTTCTATCTGCTCAAGTTCGTCCGGATCAAAAACCAGACTGTCTTTTGCATCGCGAAGAGTATATGCCACATCCTCAAGCGCATAATAGGATTCTTCCGTATGCTCCGCAAGATTATGATATTCCGAATCAAAATGTTCTATTCTGGATAAGCTGCTTTTCGCTTCCGATATTTTTGTCAGCGCAGCATCTTCACCAAAGAGCGCCTCATATGCAGTATTGAGTCCTTCTGTTATCGTCTCTGCATTTCGCAAAAGGTTTCTTCGTGATTCAAGTTCCTGTTCTTCTCCCGCTATCGGAGAAACTCTGTCAATCTCTTTCAGTTGGAACTCAAACATATCTATTTTCCGCATTCTTTCTGAAAGATTCGTTTTCAACAGATTCCATTCATGGAGTAAGCGAATTGCTGTTTCCCTCTTTTCCTGCATAGCGGCAAGCAGACCATCATCATCCTTTGAAAACGCATCTATCAGCTGAAGATGTGTCGTATTGTCCAGCAACGACTGATGCGCATGCTGTCCGTGCATATCCACAAGCAGATTCCCCAGTTCCTTCAGTTCTGATGCAGTTACCGGAGTACCGTTGATCCTGCACACATTTCTTCCGGATAAAGACAATTCCCTGTATACATTCAAGTTGTTCTGATCATCCAGTTCATGCTCTGTCAGATAACGCAAAGCAGGGGAATCGTTATTCAAAACAAAATCTGCTTCAGCGGAAGCTTTTGAAGCGCCTGTTCGTATGCTATCCCTGCTTGAACGATCGCCCAGTACGAAACTAACGGATTCGATCAATATTGACTTACCGGCGCCTGTTTCTCCTGTCAATGCAGAAAAGCCCGCATCGAAAACGATATCGGACTTATCAATCAAAGCAATATTGGAAATTTTTAAACGAGTGAGCACGGATTGCCCTCCGTTATTTGATCATCTTCTGAAACTTCTTAATCACATCAGAAATGCTCTTGCCATCGCGGATCGCCACAAAGATCGTATTATCTCCGGCAATACAGCCTGCGATTTCAGGCCACTTTAAAGAATCGATCGCTTCTGCTGCAGCAGATGCACTTGCCGCCATTGTTTTAATTACAATGATATTTCCCGCGGAAGTAATGGAAATCACGCAATTGCTGAACAAGCTGATAAAACGTTCCTGAAGATCAGATTCAGCACGTTCTACCGTTGCGTACTTATATTTTCCTTCACCGGTCAGGACTTTGATCAGCCGGAGTTCCTTGATGTCTCTGGAAACAGTTGCCTGTGTAACTTCAAATCCCTGAACTTTCAAAAGTCCCGCGAGTTCTTCCTGTGTTTCGATATTTTCAGAAGCGACAAGCTTTAAAATCATTGAGTGGCGTTTGCTTTTCATAATAAAACCTCTATGGTATTACCTAAGTTTTTCCGAGATAAGCCGGAAAGGATTCCGATCTCCGAAAGTCAATAATTTGGTTACATATTGTGAGCGGGTAGCTGTAACTGCACTTCCTTTCTGGATTTCAGCTACCAAGTCCCCGTCCACAGCGACGGCGCAATCATCGTATGCATAGAGTTTCACGACCGAGTTAAGGGATGTTACAATCGGACGAATGTGAAGTGTATGCGGGCAGATCGGTGTGATAAGCATCGCATCCAGTCCATCTGCAACGATCGGACCTCCTGCTGACAGCGAATATCCTGTCGCACCTGTCGGTGTAGCAACTACTATGCCGTCACCGAACACTGTTCCTGCGGAACAGCGATCAACCGAGATTCCCAACTGAGATACGCCCGAAAAAGAATTTTTGAATACGAGCACATCATTCAGACAGTTATATGGTTCGCCTCCGTCAATCCGGACTTCAAGCATAGCCCTCTCGCAAACAATGTAATCACCTGTTTTTACCCGTTCGAACACTTCCGGAACTTCTTCTTCCGTCAGTTCCGTCAGGAAACCGACGCGTCCGCAATGAACGCCAATCAGCGGAATGTTCAGTCTTGAAGCGGTGTGTGCAATCCGGATCAGGCTTCCATCTCCTCCCAAAACTACGAACAAATCAGTATTATCAGGAACAGATTCATCAGTACCTTCGTAAAAGGAATACGAGAAGCCGGCTTTTTTTGCCATGAACGCAACCCGCTCACGGACACTTTCCGTTTCAGGACGTTTCGGGTTAGACGCTAGCACAAGATGCACGATACGTTCCCCCTGCTGGTGAATATTGCTCCCATATTATACATTTTGTTTTTTAAATATGCAAGGATTTTATGAATTAACTTTTAAGAAAGGCGTCAGTTTTATGGGCAGATTCCGCCGTTTTTTGGGCTAAGAGCTGAAAATCAGGCTCATCTGGGATATTTTTGGTACTGCTTTTTTGCATGTATAAAAGAAACTCAATATTCCCTTTCGGTCCCGTGATAGGTGAATAAGATAAGTCTTTCACTGCATAACCGCTATTTGAAGCAAACTTCATAATTTCTTCGCAAATACGTGCATGAACAGAGCAATCTCTTATAACTCCGTTTTTTCCTACCTCATTTCTGCCTGCTTCGAACTGAGGTTTGATCAAAGCAACCACTTCCCCTTCCTCTTCCAGGCACTGATAAAGAGGAGGAAGAATCAATTTCAAAGAAATAAATGAAACATCAATTGAAGCGAAAGTAACCTTTTGATCAAACCAGTCAGGAGCCATATTTCGAGCATTTGTTCTCTCCATCACAGTAACGCGGTCATCATTGCGAAGCTTCCAGTCAAGCTGACCATATCCGACATCAATCGCATAAACATGCGATGCCCCGTTTTGAAGCATAACATCCGTAAAACCGCCGGTGGAAGCTCCGATATCTGCACAGACGCGTCCTTCCAGATTAATGGAAAATACTTTCACTGCTTTATCAAGCTTTAATCCGCCCCGGCTCACAAAAGGAATTGCTTCACCGACTACCACGATCTCTGCTTCCTCAGGAATCTCCTGGCCAGCTTTCTCTGCGCGAACTCCGTTCACGCGTACTTCGCCCGCCATGATTTCTGCGCGAGCCTTTTCTCTGCTTGGAGAAAGGCCTCTTTTTACCATTTCGACATCCAGACGAACTTTACTCACATTTCCTCCAGCTCTTTGATCATCTGTACAATATGATCTTCCGTCAGTCCGTAGCGTTTTCTTTGCTGGTCAACCGTAGCATGTGATACCGGCATGTTCGGAATTGCCGCAGATCTTACGACTGCCGGATTTGCGTACATCGCCATAAGCGGTGCAACTGCAGCGATGTTCTCTTCCAAGACAAGCATTTTTGTTCCTGCTTCGGCACACTGTGATATGACCTGCCGGTCTATCGGTTTCAAAAATCTCATGGATACAAGTCCTGTATGATACTCCCTGGCGATCTTTTCCGCTATTGGAAGCAACGTGCCTGTCGCAAACAAAGTGACCTTTTGAGGAGGCAGCATGATTTCCCATTTACCGAACTCGATCGGTGATTCACCGATCCGATCCGGCAGTGTTCCTCGATTATACCGAATAACGGATGGTTCCTTTCTGTCCAATGCCATTGCAAGCATTTCCGAAAGATCTTCCATCGACGCGGGAGAATAAACCACAAGATTCGGCATTGTCTGAAGAAAAGCGGGATCATAGATTCCCTGATGGGTTTCCCCATCTTCTCCTACCAATCCCGCCCGGTCAAGAGCAATCACTACCGGAAGATTCTGAAGACAAACATCATGGAGCAATTCGTCGTACGCTCTTTGTAAGAACGAAGAATAGACGGCAACGACCGGGCGCATGCCTTCCGCAGCGAATCCGGCTGCCATTGTAACTGCGTGCTCTTCCGCTATGCCGACATCAAAAAACCGTTCCTTGAATTGTTCAGCAAAAGATGCTAATCCTGTTCCGGTCGGCATTGCAGCTGTAATTGCAACTATGCGCTTATCTTTTTCGGCAAGCTTTATCAGTGTTGATCCGAAAACCTCCGAGCAGCTTTTCCGTTTATTGCCATTAACCTCTCCTGTCTCAATAGAAAACGGAGCGATACCGTGGAACTTCTCAGGATTTTCCAACGCATATGAGTACCCTCGCCCCTTTTGCGTTATCGCATGCAAAATCACAGGACGCTTCAGTTCCTGCACTCTTCTGAGATACTTAATGATCGTTTTGATGTCATGGCCGTTGATCGGACCGATATAGGTAAAACCGATTTCTTCGAAAGGAAGATTTGGAATCAGAAAATGCTTGATCCTGTTCTTGAAAGAAGACATGTGCCTTCCGAGCCATCTCCCGTACCGTGTTGTATCAAGGCTGTTAGCAAGTGAGCGCTTGAAGGCATTGTACATTCTCCCTGTGCGCAGCTTCGCGAAATTTCTGGTTACTCCGCCTACATTCTGCGAAATAGACATTTCATTGTCATTCAAAACGATTAAGAAAGGAATACCATCATTGCCTGCATCATCCATTGCTTCAAAAGTCAGGCCTCCGGTCATCGACCCATCTCCCACCAGGGCAACCGCCATCCCTTTTTTTCCTTCAATACGCATGGCGCGGGCAAACCCCAAAGCAGCTGAGACAGCGGTGCTTGCATGTCCGGTATTAAACGCATCATGCTCGCTTTCTTCTCTTTTTGGGAATCCTGAAATGCCGCCATCCTGCCGCAAGGTTGAAAACTGTTCTCTTCTGCCAGTCAGAATCTTATGCGCATATGACTGATGTCCGACATCAAAAACGATCTTGTCTTCCGGACTGTTAAATACATAATGAATTGCGACAATCAGTTCCACTGCACCAAGACTGGATGCCAGATGACCTCCAGTTCTTGAAACCGACTCTATCATAAAAGAACGAATCTCTTCACAAAGCTTTGGAAGATCATCTTCTTTGATTTTCTTCAAATCGGCTGTGCTGTTGATTGTCTCTAATAATGTTTCTCCCATTTTATTCCTTACGATTCGCAAGGCTGCGAATCAATTTTTGTAATTCCTCTGAGGCTACATTCTGGAATGGTTCAATAATTTTCAGCGCTGCGGCTTCCTGATCTTTCAGATAATTCAGGCTTTTCTCTTTCCCATAATAAGTATAGAAAGTCAATTTTTTAGACAAAGCATCTTTCTCAGCATCAAGAAAGTCATCGGTAATCTGAAAAATCAAGCCGATGGCCTTTCCCAGTTCTGTGAAAGAGGGAACAAGTTCCGGTCTGCCGGCCAGATATGCGCCGGCTGTTGTCGCCGCGCAAAATAACGCCCCGGTTTTTTGCAGATGCAGTAAATGCAGCAATTCCTCCGACCATGCAGATTCATTTAAATCATAGCTTTGTCCGCTCACCATGACAAGGGCAGAATTCAAGATCGACGCTTTCGCATCATCATATCCTTCCTGTTCTGCAAGTATCAGCGCAGCTTCAGTCAGCAATCCATCTCCGGCAAGTATCCCGTTCGCTTCTCCGTATTTCTTATGGCAGCTTAGTTTTCCGCGGCGATAATCATCGTTGTCCATTGCAGGCAAATCATCATGAACCAGTGAGTAGGAATGTATCATTTCCAATGCACATGCGAAAGGAATTGCTTTTTCTAAATCTCCTCCCAGCATTTCCGTCACGCTGAGCATAAGGCAAGGACGAATTCTCTTTCCCCCGCCGATCAGGCTATATTCCATGCTTTCGCAAAGAATCGGAGAGAGGTTTGCCCGCCTTAACAGTTTTATTAAGGAATCCTCAATGATGTTCCGATAACATTCGAACATTATATCTTCTCCTCTGAGAAAGACGCAAGTCTTTTTTCATACTGATCCAGTGTTTCCGCGCATTCTTTATATAAAGCAATTCCCTGTTCATACAGTTGGATCATTTCTTCCAGCGGAACATTTCCATTCTCCAGTCTGGAGACGATCTTCTCAAGTTCTTCCTGTTTTTGTTCAAAGGTTTTTTCTTCGTTCATACTGATTCTCCCTGTCGTTCTGTAACTATCGCTCCGATTTTTCCATCTGCCACCCTTACCGAAATCTTATCGCCCGGATTGACTTCATTATATGACATGATCAGCTGATTCCGATCATTATATAACAAGCTGAATCCTCTTTGAAGAGTTTTCTGAGGGCTGTATGCTTTTAATTTTTCATGCAAATGGGTCAGGAAGTCCTTCTCCTGTTTCAGTATCTCCTTGCCCGTTTGATCGATTGTATCCCAATCGTCTTCCAGTTTCTGTCTTGTTTTGTTGATTCTCAACTGCGCTTTTACGGAAACCCCATCTGACCACAGCAAATCCAGCCGATCACGCTTTTTCCTAATCCCGTTCTTAATTGATAGCGCAAGCCGCTTCCCAGCTTCACTCAATCTTGAATCAAGTTCCTTCTTTTCCGGAACAGCCAGTTCCGCAGCAGCGGATGGTGTAGGTGCCCGCATATCAGCAACAAAATCGCATATTGAAAAATCAGTTTCATGTCCGACAGCGGAAATGACAGGGATTGAACAAGCGTGAACAGCTTCTGCAACCGGAGATTCATTAAAAGCCCATAAATCTTCCATGCTTCCGCCGCCTCTTCCAACGATCAATACCTCACAAACATGATCCGCATCTGCTCTTTTGATCGCAGCAGCAATCTCTTTGGCTGCAGTTTCACCCTGCACCGCCGCCGGGTACAAACGAATCGGCATTGTGGGGAACCTTCTACCGATTACATTCTTTATATCCTGAAGGGCTGCCCCGGAGCTACTTGTTACAACACCTACACAGACCGGCAGCTTTGGGATTTGCTTTTTCATATCCTGCTCAAACCAGCCAAGAGCTTTCAGTTCATCGCGGTAACGGCAGAAAGCCGCGTAGAGGTCTCCTTCACCCTGCTTTGACATGGTTCTGGCATACACCTGAAACCGTCCGTCACGGGCGTAAAGAGATGCTGAACCCGTAAGCCGAACCTTCATGCCATCTCTTGGAATAAATCTGAGACTCAGTACCGACTGCTTCCACATGACGCAAGACACCGAAGCAGTATCATCTTTTAAGGAAAAATAAAGATGTCCGCTGGTATGTCTTTTACACCCTGAAAGTTCTCCTTCTACTGTGAGGCTTTTCAGATTTGGATCATGACCAAGCATCAGATCGACATATTCGTTTAATTCATGCACGGTAAAAACCGGCTTTAATAGCTCCATTGCTCTCTCCGATCCAATCCGATATAAGCAACGCCAACGGCATTATCTGCAGATAATTCTTTCTTTCCGAAGTGCAATTCCTGCCTGCATTTCTGTAGAAGCATCTCCCGCAGCAGCGCACTGGATGCAACACCTCCGCATATCAGAACAGGCAATGATCCGTTTTTATCTTCCGCATTTTTTAACAGTTTGGTTATTGTCCTTGCGAGACAATCATAAACCGCATATGCAACCTCATTTTTCTCGTTTCCGCTTTGAATCATTCTGATCGCAGCCGTTTCCGCTCCAGAAAAAGAACAGTTTGTATCGGATACGGAAGAAGCAATTTTCAAATTCTTGGTTTCGGCTTTTACTGCCATTTCTTCCAGGTGTTTTCCTGCAGGGAACGGCAAACCTAACGCAACCCCCACCCGGTCCACGAACTGTCCTGCATGAAGGTCAGTCGAAGTTCCAAGAAAATCGATCTGATAAGGAGCCAGCCTGTTCAATCTGATTTTGAGAAGATCCGTTGTTCCTCCGCTGATATGTAATCCGTATACACAGCTTTCAGCAAGATCCTCATTTCCAACAAGAGCTGCACGGAAATGGCCGTTCTGATGAGCCGTCTCGATTAATGGAACGCCCATAGATGCCGCTATGCTTCTTGCGGTCATATAACCAGCTAAGAATACAGGCATGTAACTGTTTTGCTCATCAATCGGTTTTGAGCTGACACAGATCGCGCCGATCCTTCTTCTGTCTACGTTTTCAAACAAATGTTCAACAAGCGGTGCCAGCTGTCTCGTATGCTGAAACAGACCATCCGATTGTCTTAACCCCCTCTGTCCAAAAGGGACAGAAAGCATCGTCCTTTCTGAAAAGACGATGCCTTGTTTCGAAACACACGCGATAGATGTCGTATAGCAACTTGTGTCAATTCCGAGGCAATAATCGCGCTCCATGCCTTATCCTTTCGATTTGGCGATAGCTCCCAAAACTCCGTTAATGAATTTAGCGGACTTTTCTCCTCCAAATTTTTTCCCGAGTTCTACAGCTTCATTAATTGATGCCCCGGCAGGGATATCCTCGCAATAGAGTATCTCATACGTGGCAAGACGCAGAATGGAAAGATCAACTTTCGCTATTCTGTCGATCGACCAATCAATAGAAAACTCTGCTATCGTCTTATCAATCTCCTCACGGTTCTCAATCGTGCCGCGGTAAAGTTCTTCTGCAAAAATGCGTCCTTTTTCATCGAGTAAATCCTCTTGCTCAGACTGTTCAAGCGCGTCCAGTACAGTATCTTCACCGCCAACTGTCCCGGCATACAGCAATGTCATTGCTATCTCTCTTGCCAAAGTACGATCCATGTCTTTTTTTCTTCCTTAACCGAAATCTATCCTATTTCTTGGAAAACAACCGTGCGAAGAAATCTTTTACTTCTTCTACTCCGCCTTTATCCATCAGATGACCTACTAAAGTTGCTACTGCTATTCCAATGATTACAAGAAGAGCCCACCAGCGAAGCCAGACAAACAACAGAATAACAATTATCGCAGCAACACCGAATACAATTGCCCACTTATTTTTTTTCAGTAATTCTTTAATACTTTCCATACATTCTCCTATGCAACACGTGTTTTTGCTTTTTCCGGCTCATTTTCTGTTGCGGATACGACAACTTCAACGTGCTCCACCTTAACACCTGTATAGTTTTCTACAGAGTTCCTAATTGCTCCCTGCAGTTGCTCCGTCAATACCGGAATCTGCACACCGGACAAGGCAGTAATCAATGCCTTAATGTCAACTGTTTCCCCATTTGTTTTCACATAGGTTTTAAAATCCCTCACCGACGGGTTTCCCCTTACGATTCTGCCTACAATTGAATTCAAAGCAGATACCGTCATAAATGACTCACCTGTGTCTGATTTCAAGACAGTCACCTTGTTAGGCCGATTGGAATCTTTCCGGAACAAAGCAATTAACAGTCTTACTGCAATCGCTATTATAATCAGTGCGCAAACGCATACCAGAACTGAAATCCAAAAATTTTGGAGTCCCTCAATCATTCTCTGAAGAACAGCCGAACTGATTGGCCATCCGATCGCCGCTGAAATCAATACGATTCCAAATGCCGCAGCAAATACAGATAATATTCCAATCAATATTTTATCCAGTATTTTCATGCTTTAACCTCTTCTTGCCAGGCTTTCTGATTCAATCATACAGAAAGAGGTCGATTATTTGACACGGTTTGTCTGCTCAACAGGTTTCGGGGCTTCTTCAACTTTCTTCTCTTCTGCAAAAACAACGGAATTGACAGAAATATTCACTTCCACTACATTCAGACCAGTCATATTCTCAATCGCATTCTTAACTGCCTGCTGAACATTCTGGCATACGTCCTGAATACGGTAACCATACTTTACGATCAGAGTCATGTCTACAGCACATTCCACTGTCCCGACTTCAACCTTGATTCCTTTTGTATAGTTTTTCTTCCCAAGTTTTTCGCCAAGTCCTTCAAAGGTAGAACCGCTCATTCCGTAGACGCCTTCGACTTCAGATGCTGCCAGCGAAGCAATCGTAGCAACAACATCCTCGGCAAAAACAACTTTTCCTCCCGTTTCATTGGCATTATTGACAGGTTTATATTCCATCAGATTGAACCCTCCTTAATGAATCTTTTCTGAAAATCAGTATACCATCTATTCACGAAAAACGCAACACCGTCCGGAATTCCAAAGATCAGGCCGATCGAACCGGATCTCATGCAGCGTTACTTTAAAGCAAAACACGAAAACTTGCTCCGGTTGTTCTTTCCTCTTTACATTTTTCTTCAAGCACTGCTGCATGAAACAGGGATTGTGCTTTTTCCTTCGTCTCCAAAGAAAAGTAGAGTACATAAAAGTCCATTGGCGGAAGTACTTTATCCGCCGTGTAATACAGAACACTATTCAGCAACGTGGAATACTTTCTGTCATGGCAGACAAGCTCAAATTGCTTTTTCATCCTGTCTTCTATCAACGGGGCTCCGTTGCAATCTCCGCAACCTTTTGTTCCTCTTCCCGGGCATGACCGAAGTTGCATCAAAGGTAGTTTCCCGCAGATGATACATCCCGTCGGCACAGGGCTGTTCAAAAGTTTCATCTTTGAAAAAGGCAATTCGAAAGATAGAGTAAGATCCTTTACGTCGAATTCTTTTAGTTCCTGAGTGGCAAGCGAATTCGTAACATTAAAGCCGTATCCGCCATGAACCTCCAACCCTGCAGCTTTTGCCATCCTGATCGCGCCGTAATTGTTTGCCAATACGGAGCGCAGGCCTTTTTCTTTGAGTTCGAGAAGATCCTCGATTAATTTGTTTTCATCGAACGGATAAACCAATTCAGGAATTTCAGCCTGCGTCCGGTCATTAATCATTTCTGGAAAGCGTTTGAGTTCAGAAACGGGCAGCGAAAATGCAGACATTCTCGAATCTGAAAAGACCTGTTCGGCTCTGAGAAAACGGCATCGGAACTGTTTCTCGTTTTTCTCTGTCTTTCGCTGTGCTGCAGGCAGTATATAATTCTGAACCGGGTGCGGAACGGTTCTTTCACGCTCGTGCAGAAGTTTCTCCAAAGCTTCTCTTCTCATCCGATTCAGTTCCGAAGAAGGAATCATCAGACCTTCATCCAGATCACATTTAAAATCTGAAAGATAAAAAGGAGTCCCGCCCGATTTAGCTATGCTTTTTTGAACGGATTCTTTCGAGGCTTCGGAATTCAAAGCAGGCTCGGGGATTTTTCCAAAAGAGGATACTGTTCTGATACCATCTGAAACAATCAGTTCCACCGGTTCATCCCTATGCGCGACGAACGATGCCAGAAAAGGTACTGCATTTCTTTCTGCACGATAAAGCTCTTTAAACCCGCCGGCTGCTTCTTTTGTACGAGCCGCATCTTCTTGTGTCCGGGTTCCAAACATTCTGCGATCACGTTTCCCCGCATAATATCCATCGGTAAAGCCACTTCTGGAAAACACTGACTGCAGCTCATCTGTTCTATATGGCTCACCGGCTAAAGCCTTCCTTGCAGCATTTACTGCAGCCGCTACATATTCAGGGCGCTTTAGACGTCCTTCTATCTTCAGAGAATTGATTCCTGCCTGGGAAAGTTCTCCGAGATATTGCAAATGCGACATATCTTTCAGAGACATGCAGTATTCCGCACCACGGCAGTTGAACGGTAGCCTGCACGGTTGAGCGCATGTTCCACGGTTTCCGCTCCTTTCTCCCAGGCTGGAAGAAAGGTAACACATACCGGATGCACTCATGCAGAGAGCTCCATGGATAAAAACTTCCAGTTCGGCATCGGTCTCCTTGCGTATCAGCTGTATTTCTTTCCCGGTAAGTTCCCTGGCAAGAACAACTCTTGAGAAGCCATGTTCCGCAAGTTCTATCACTCCCTGTGCGTTGTGTACTGCCATCTGTGTGGAAGCGTGCCTGCCGACCGACGGACAAATCTCTCTTGCAAGTTTTGCCACTGCCAGATCCTGAATGATCATCCCATCAGCTCCGCTTTCCGCAATTGCTTCAATTGTTTTCTTTGCGGCGGGCAGTTCATCATCCCATAGAAGCGTATTCACCGTAAGATAAACGCGCACATTTCTCGCATGGCAATAATTTACGGCGCTGACTAATTCATCTCCTTCAAATTTACCGGCGCTTCTTCTTGCATTGCATTCTCCTGTCCCAAAGTAAACAGCATCCGCTCCGCTTCTGACTGCCGCAATCAATGCGTCCTGAGACCCCACAGGCGCCAGTATCTCCGGAATAAACATGTTTTGCCGCGAAGCATTACTTTGATTCGTCTGTAAATTAGAATTCAATTCTATCATTCTTTCCTCGGTTATTTTTTCTATATTATATGCAACTAAAAAATCTCTTGCAAGAAGTGTTTTTGCTGATTATACTTAAGTAGATAATTGTATTTAACAAAGGACTTCAAGATGGAAACAAAAATCGACGAGCAGCTTGCTGAACAGAACGTATTTGCTGACAATAGTAATTCCGCGTCTGTCACGGGTGCTTCGGCTTCCAACGAATCTGCTGCTTCCGGTGCCATCAGCACTGAAAAAAAGAAACGCCGCCGCGGAGACCGAAAAGACGGCCGTCTTATTCGCTCACTCGCCCCTATGAACCGTGTTGCGTTGTATATCATGCCAGACCGGTCCGGCGCAAGCGTCTATTTTCATGATTCTTTTGAAATCACGGAAGTTGAAAATTATATCAATAAAAAGAGAAAACAGGGATTAAAAGGCTTTGGCATGATGCATGTTATTCTTGCCTCCTATGTCCGTGTTATCTCCCAGAGGCCTGCTGTCAACCGTTTTCTCTCCGGTCAGAAACTGTTTGCGCGTGATGATGATATTCAGGTTCTGCTTACAATCAAAAGAGAAATGACTCTGGAAGCAGAAGAAACCATCATTAAAATGCACTTTACCCCTACCGATACAGCGGATCAGGTATATGAGAAAATCAACAAACTTCTGCAGGAATCCCGGGCTGAATCTGCTGACACCGACTTTGACAAAACAGCTAGTATTATCTCCCATATTCCCGGCGTTCTGTTGAAATTCTCTATCTGGTTCTTAAAACTGATCGATTACTTTGGACTTCTTCCCGCTTCCCTTCTGGAAGTCAGCCCATTTCATGGTTCTTTCTTTATCACGTCGATGGGCTCTCTCGGTATTCCGCCGGTATATCATCACCTGTATGACTTCGGAAACATTCCTGCATTTATGTCATTCGGTGCAAAAAGGAAGCAAAATGAAGTTCGACCGGATGGAACCGTCCAAACTCACAAGTATATTGACTTCACTGTTGTATGTGATGAACGTATCTGTGACGGATTCTATTATGCATCCGCTTTCAAACTGATGCGGAATTATATGCGTAATCCGCATCAGCTGGATGAACCCCCGACACAAGTGATACGCGATGTTGATTAATTAATTCATTTGCCTTTATTCGCCTTAGTTTGTCGCTCTACTAATTTGAAAAGCATAAATTTTTATGCTTGACAGAATGGTGCCTTTTGCCTATAATAATTAGGCACGCCAAAGTAGCTCAGCCGGTAGAGCGACGCACTCGTAATGCGTAGGTCAGGGGTCCGAGTCCCCTCTTTGGCTCCATGTTCGAGGCGTAGCGCAGTTTGGTAGCGCGTTTGGTTCGGGACCAAAAGGCCGCTGGTTCAAATCCAGTCGCCTCGACCATCTAAAAAGAAGGCACTTGCAGATGCGAGTGCCTTCTTTCAATTTCATTCATTTGGGAGGATCGTTATGAAGCAGCGTGCGCAATGGATCGCAGTTACTGCGCTTGGAATCGCTCTGTTTGTAGTTTTTTCAATTGCGCTTCGGATTCCCGTTTTTCAGCGTTTTTATCTCTGCCTCGGCTATGTTGTTATGGGCATTTACTGCTATTACTTTGGAATTCTCTCTGGTACTCTTGTGGGAGTTGTCGGCGTCCTGTTTTATTGTACGATCTTCAGCTCCTTCGGTGGCATGATCGGATGGGCTCTCGGAAATATTGTAATTGGCGTTGCTGTAGGGTCAGTCTGCAAAATGACTCGAAAAATCCGCTCCGAATGGATCCGGATGATCCCAATCATTATCACGGCAATTGTATCAACTGCAGTCGGAATGCTGCTGATCAAGTCTTTTTATGAGAGTATTCTTTCCGGTCTTCCTTTTTCAGTCCGGTTCTATGCAAATCTTCCCGCGTTCTTTGCAGATGCCGCTGTTCTTGCCATCAGCTTTCCCATTGCAAAAAGCCTTCATAAGATTATAACCAGACAGTTCCCTCTGCTCATATCATAATCAAATCACTTGATGAATCCAAGATAATAATCCAGCACATTATAGAGCATATCGCCGGAAACCGATTGCACTGCAGCGTCAGTGCCTTCAATTTGAGAATAATCAAACAGATCATGCGCTTTTGTCAGTACAAGGACCGGCACGATTTCATATTCATCCCCGAAAATGACATCCAGATAATCACAGTATTTCGCGCATTGCGTCACTTCTTCCGGTTCGATCGTTTCTTTCATCTTGAATTCCATTGAAAAAACGAAGCGCTTCGTAATAAGAAGCACATCCGCATAAATCCGGATATGTCTGGATTTTTTGATTCGAAGTTCAAATACTATCTCCCATTTTTGATAGAGTTCCTTTGGGTAACCAAAGTCATCCAGGTCCCGGAACAGCTGAATCAATGTAGATCTTGTATCCGCGAAAGAATGAAAAAGGCCTCTGGTATCATTCAGGTTCCGGCCTATATTTTCACATCCCATCTTCAGCAGTTCAAGCCATCTGCTTTCGTTCAAGGACAGAAACTCTTTCACGGTGGAATAATAGCCGGAAAACTCCGCCAATCCATAATGCGGTTTTGTCTGCGGGATGATTCCATGCCAGAGATAGTCCTGATCCTGCCAGCACAGTTCTTTCATCAAAGGCGACGCATACAGAAAATGATTTACGGTTGTATGATCCGTTCCGGTCATCACTGCGATATCTCTTGCTTTAATACCATTCTCACTTTGGCATATTGCCATATAGATTTTTCGCTCATTCGGGTCGATTTTATTTACCAAAATACTGTTCCTCCCTGCAACTTAGCATTATTCTATCGAGCCTGATGATTATTTTCAAGTCTTCAGCACATGCATATACAATTATTCGTTTGCTGATATCTTCATATACTGGGCTTCGAAAAAAAACTCTTCTGTTTCATCCTGTTTTATGATAGAATAGAATAAATTAATAAGCAGTTTACCGGTTTTACCTTATCTCGCTTTTCATTCATTCCTTATTTCCAAAGGTATAAACCGGTCCAAATTTTTGAATTTTTCTCCCGAGGTTATTTATGGAATTGAATTCTCTGGCCATTTGGCTAAACGAAACATTTGCCGGATTTGATCAGTGGATGGCTTCCTGGATTCATCAGCTCTACAATATCGGAGGTTCTTTTTTCACTCCATTTTTTAATTTTATCTCCTTTTTCGGGCATGATGGTATCCCCCTGATCATCATTTCATTGATTCTTCTGATTTTTCAAAAGACCAGAAGATTCGGCGCTGCCATGCTGCTTTCCTTAGGAATAGGAGCATTGATCACAAATTGCGCGCTGAAAGTTCTGATTGCACGCGCAAGGCCTTATTCAGAAGAAACCAAAGTCTTTTTTAACAGCGATCTTTATCAGAAATTATGGATGACCGTCGGGCAGCAGGTTGAAAGCGACAAATCCTTTCCTTCCGGTCACACAACTGCTGCTTTTGCAACCATGACCGCTGTCTTTCTTTCCGGGCGAAAACGAATTTGCTGGATTGCATTCATTTTCGCCATTTTGATGGCTATCTCCAGAATCTATCTGGTCGTTCATTTTGCTTCAGATGTTGTTGCGGGTATTCTAGTCGGAGTTTTAAGTGGAATCATCGGAACCTTCCTTGCGAAGAAAATTCCAGCCCCCTTTTACAACAGCAGTTGGCCTTTCAAAAAGAAGATAGAACTATCCTCCGATTAAACTGAATTCAATTACAGTGCCGATCTTAACGACCGGCACTCTTTTTATGTCATTATTACACTGGTTAATTCCAAAAATTCATATAATAACCCATTATATTTTACACCTTGTTCATATTTAATACAACCTTTGTTCATAATTTAAGAAGGGATTATTGTTTTTCCTTTCATAGATTCATGATGGTTTTGACATATTTCTTTTTTATAATGCTATTGATGAAAGATATGAGGAGATGAGTTTGATGATGAGTCGTAAAGAATTGGATCGGTTGTTCAAAAGGATCGAGCGTGCTTCTGGTATTACCCGTTATATCTATTGGAACAAATTCTTCCGCGTATGCCGAAATTTCTTTCTCTTTTAATCGCAAACCGTTTTGTTGATGTGCTCCTCTGTATAGACGACAACGAGCCGGCTTTATTGCCGGCTCGCTTTTTTAATTATTTATTTCATCCACGGAAGTTCCAGAATGAAGTCTTCAGATGTTTCATCGATTTCGTAATGCTTTTCTCTATTCTCCGGATCGTTGAATCGGTTGAAATCATCCAGGTTTGGAGAGTAAGTCATAACATGCATTAATCTCTGTTTTTCATCAATCTGAAGAAGTCTCAGATAACCTTCCCCGCCTACTTTCCCAGCCGCCTGGTAATTGAACATCATCTGATGAACGGTTCTGTCCGGTACGCCATCCTGATTATCATCGATCACATCCGCCTGATGATATGCACCATATCTATGGCCACAAAGCACATAGTACAGATTCGGATTTTTCAGAACTACTTTTTTATAAATCTTTTCCCCTATCGGTGCCAATTCATAATCATTTGTGAAATACTCATGTAGCATTAAGAATCCAACACGGTCAGGATATTTCTCAAAGACACTATTGATCCACTTAATGCATTTATCATCCAGTCCATAGCTCATATAGACGAATAAGTAATCTGTATTCCCGATAGTCAGTAGATCATAATGCCCGATATTATCTTTATAAGCGTCCCCATACCATGGATTCTTATTGTATTTTGCTTTTCCAAAATACTTGCAGTATAGTGTATAATCCGATTTCAAGCAGTCATGATTTCCGGCAAGTACACCATTCGGTATGTCATCAATGTATGACTGTGCTTTTTGAGCTACTTCCCATTGTTTTTTATCAGCAGAGTCATTCACGAGATCGCCGGTGTGAATCACATATTGCAAATTGAGTTCATCACGTTTATCCCGTAAGAACAGAGTCATGGAATCATACAGTTCTGGAAATTTAGCAGAATAATGCTGCGGATCGCTGATCCAGGCGATCGTGTATACGCCTTCCGGAGCTACATAGGTAATCGGAGCAGGGGTAGGTTCCGGTGTCGATGTCGGTTCAGCAGTTGGCATTGGGGTTTCTGTTGTTTCCGGAGTTGGAACCGGAGTTTTGGGCAATTCTGTCAACTGCGGTATGGAAGAAGCATCATCCGTATATTCTATGACCACCTTTATTTCCTGCGACTCAGTTTCAGCTGATTCCTGCGTTGAAATTGCTTCCGGCTGAGTTGTGCAGCCGGCCATCATGAGAAAAATGATCGCAAATATGATGATAATTGTTTTACGCATTATCTCTTCCTTTCTCTATCGTTTCAGATCAGAGAGTTTCTTATACCGTCCCTATACATTAAAGGAACAAATCTGATATATGTCTTTATGAGCGAGCTTATTCTATCATGACATTTTACGCCTGTCAAACAACCATGATTATGCAATCCTATTCTGAAAGCTCCTATGCTCTTGCCCACTTTCTGTCTCTATGTTATAATGCACTAAATAACTGTATATATCAATTCAGATTCGTATTTGGGGAGAAAAATACAATATGACAAAGATAATAGCTTTTGAAGGAATCGACGGAACAGGAAAAACCGTTCAGATGAAGCAGCTTTCTGCTTATTTATCATCCAAAGGAAAGAAAGTAATGGAACTCTCCTTCCCGGTATATGAGAGTTTTTTCGGTTCCATTGTCGGAAGATATCTGACTGCGAAAGATGGAATTCCTGCAAGTGCTGTTGATGGAAAAAGCATGGCCTTATGGTTTGCGCTGGATCGTTTTGAAGCATTCAAAGATCTTGATTATTCGTCCTATGATTTTCTCCTGATCAATCGATATGTCCTTTCCAATGCTGTCTATCAAAGCATTCGTGATATCGATCTCGGAAAGCCTGATCTCCTTGATTTCTGTCTTGAGTTGGAACATGATCATTTTAAAATTCCCCGGCCTGATTTGAACCTTGTTCTGGATATGGATCTGGAAGAGGCATCTGAAAATGTCACAAAAAAGGGCTTCCGCGATTATGTCGGCGATACAAAAGATGTCTACGAAAGCATTGATTCTATCCAACTCCGTGCCAGAAAAAAATATCAGGAGTATTCACGCCGTCTCAACAGTATTGTATTCGTTCCCTGCATGAAAAACGGGCAGCTTGAGAGTATCGAAGCGATAGCTGAAAAAATCCAGCAAATTGTTTCACCGCTTTTATAAGGAGACATAAATGAAACCAGAGATTCTATTAGCTCAGTTGCACCTTGCAGAACGTTTAAAAAACACCACCCGTCATTGTTATACTTCCTCCGGACGGCATGAAAGTGTTGCCGAGCACAGTTGGCGTCTTGCATTGATGGCATACTGGATATCAGATGAATTTCCGGACCTGGATATGGATAAAGTAATCCGTATGTGCCTTATCCATGATCTTGGTGAAGCATTTACAGGCGATATTCCAGTATTTCTTAAAAAGAAAACAGATGAGTCTCATGAAGAAGATCTTCTCCTTGATTGGGTCTCTTCCCTGCCGGAGCCTTTTTGCGAAGAAATGCGCGCCCTGTATGATGAAATGATAGAGCGAAAAACACCTGAGGCAAAATTGTATAAAGCATTGGATGGACTGGAAGCAGTAATTGCTCACAATGAATCCGACATCTCAACATGGCTACCCAACGAATACGAGCTTCAGCTTACTTATGCATATGACAGAGTTCAGTTTTCTTCTTATTTAAAAGATTTAAGAGAGGCTATCCGAGATGAAACGCTGAACAAAATTCAAACAGAGAATAATAAAACTTCCGAATGACCCCAGTCATTCGGAAGTTTTTCATTCCACTATATCGTTATTTCTGCTGAAGTGCCTTCTCTTCTGCTTCCTTTTTCTGCTTTGCACGACGCTTTCTATTCTTTGCGCGAATCGGAAGAACAATTGCAAGAACGATACCGGTCGTGATACCGCCAAATACAAGCAGCCAAGGTAATGCAACCACTAAACCGATTCCGAGTTCAACAATAGCATCTCCCAGATCGCCGAGACTGGATGTGAATCTTCTGGTAAGTTCTTCCCATCTTGTCTCTTCCTTGACAGGAGTCAATTCGACAACTTCTTCAATACTGATATCTACAGAACTGTAGGAAATCAGACTGTCATAAGTTCTTTTTCTAGCCTCATACGATTCAATCTCTTCAATCACATCATATAGCCGGGATTGAACCTCAAGCATTTCTGTCGTATTCTCAGCAGAAGCCATTATTCTCTCAAGGCTGTCTTTTTCAGTATTCAGTACCTTCAGTCTGCTCTCAATATCGACATAAGTGCTGGTAACATCTCGCGTAGAAAGGCCTTTATGTGTAACATTTCCCATTCCATCCATGACACTCAGAAAAGCATCCAGCTGATCAGCGGGAATCCTGGCGTGCACATTTGCATAACGGTGGCTGGTTTTTGAATAGCTACTGTAAGAATAGCTGTTTCCGCTCTGCGACATAGATTCGATGTATCCTCCAAAGGAACGGATCTGCCCTTCCAGACTATTGATCAAATTGTCAAACTCTTTTGTTTCTACTGTCAGATTTGCATCCCGGATCAGTTTTCTCGCACTTTCATCCGGCATACTATTTGTACTGTTTGAAGTAGAAGCAGCTTTTGCATTTTGGGCAGAACTGTTGATTCCAAATCCGCCAGTCCGTGCTTCTTCGTCATAAGCCATTTCCGCTGCTGCAGGCTCATAATAATAATTCGAATCATACGCTGCCGTATAATCGGCTTTTCCCGAGTTGCCAGAGCAAGCAATGCAAGAAATCGCAATGATTACTGCAATTATAAAATATAAAAATCTCTTTTTCATTTTCAGTAGCTCCTCTCATTTTCTAACAATAATACCTGACAACAGGTTAAAAGGTTTCATTTCTTCTTTCAATTTCCTGAAAATGCTTAACTTTTTCTGCGATCTGTTTTCCGGTCGGTGTTACAGCAAGGCCTCCCATTGCGGTCTCGCGGTATTCTTTTCTCATGTCACGGCCCACAGTCAGCATCGTTGCCACCACTTCATCAAAGGGGATCAAACTGTTGATTCCGCACAATGTCATATCTGCGCATAAAAGGGCGTTCGCAGCTCCAAGAGCATTGCGCTTGATGCATGGGCATTCCACAAGTCCTGCGACAGGATCGCAAACCAGGCCAAGAATATTTTTGATCGTCATCGCCGCGGCATTCAGTGCATCTTCCGGTGTTCCGCCAGATAATTCCACCAATGCGGCAGCAGCCATCGCACTTCCTACGCCGGTTTCCGCCTGGCATCCTCCGTCCGCTCCGGAGATGGTTGCATTTTCCGCAAACAGCAAACCTACCGCGCCTGCACAGAACAACCCCTGAATTAACTGTTCATCCGTCCAATTTCTTTCAATTCCGCATTCAAGAAGGACCCCCGGTAGGATTCCGCTGGCTCCTGCTGTAGGGGCCGCAACAATCTGTCCCATTGAAGCATTTACTTCTACGACCGCCATAGCACTAGCAGCGACTCTGCAGGTGTTGGAACCACAAAACGGATCATATTTGGCATATCGGAACAACCTCATAGCCGCGCCGCCGGACAAATGACTGACTGATTCAATATAGTCCTCCAGCCCGCTTCTGACAGATTCCCTCATTACGAGAAGATTCTTTTTCATTTCTTCCAGAATCTCCTCACGAGTCATTTCTCCTCTTGCGATTTCCCTCCGGATCATAGCCTCAGCGAGAGTAATCTTTTCCTGTGCACAGAAAGAACAAAGTTTACTGCCGGACTCAAAAGCATCTGTTAGTGAAATCATCTTGCCCTCCTCATACCACTATCAGCTGACGAATGCATTTGCACAGTTGAAGCAAGATTGCCTGCATTCCTTCGTTTACTTCAGTATCAGTTTCGATGCACATATATGCATCCTCCCCTTTTCCATGGCGGAAAACCTTCATAAATGCGATGTTCAAGCGCATTTGTGCAAGAACGTGTGATACTTCAGCAATAACCCCCGGTTCATCATGGTGGCGGATTATTAACGTCGGATAATCACCGGAAAGTTCAACCTCAAGATGATCGATCTCCGTAATCAGGATATTACCGCCGCCAATCGATTCGCCTTTTACTTCCGTCCATCGATCGTTCTCATCACATGCTTCAATCTTAACCGTATTCGGATGTCTTGTCGGCTCATCCGACATAATGATATTCACCAAAACACCCCTGCTTTTCGCATACTTATATGCTTCACGAATTCGGGGATCATCAGGTTCAAATCCCAATATCCCTCCAATCAGTGCTTTATCAGTACCATGACCTCTTCCGGTCTCTGCGAAAGAACCATATAAGGTAAAACGTACTTCCTTTACAGGCCTGTTGATGATTCTTCTTGCGATGAGAGCAATTTTAGCCGCACCTGCAGTATGACTGGAGGATGGTCCGGTCATTCTCGGTCCTACAATATCAAATACTGAAAAATTTTCCATATTTCTCTCCAAAAAAGAGGCGGTCAGGCATCAATCAGTGCCCAACCGCTTAAATTTTCATGAAAATCGCACACCCGTTCTTCGACATTTTACTACAAGTGGTGGCCCAATCGGTAGCTCCTTGCAGGTTATCCCGCGGCACACCGTACTTTCTGCTTAGTGCTGCTTCCGTCAGGACCTGACACGGTTCACAGCGTGCGATTGCACAGGACCCGCCTATCAACACCCCTGTATTGAGATCGACCTTACAGCAAACTGCCTCTGAATGGGAATTCGGCCTCGCTATAGCGGATTGCGAGTTCAGGGCACCGCTAACTCCCCGCTTAGTGCGATATTGTCATTTTATCACATTCTTTTTATTTTGCAAGCACAAAATGGCATATTGGAGTTCCTTCACGTACTTCTCCCCGGAAGTCTCTTTCAATTTCAACAGATGCGGCAGAGTCTCGGTTAGATTATTGTTTGCACAAAGAATGATTGCCTGCCGAATCAGTTTATTTTTCATATTTTTTCCTGCAAGTTGAATTGCTTCTTCATAGTCTCCCTGAATAATCCGAAAAGGGTCAAATGCTTTTCTGATATGTTCCGGAACAGGGATCCGTTTTATCGGATTTTTCGGACATACGGTCTGACATCTGTTGCATCCAAAAAAAGCGTTTTGCTTTGGCATATACTCTTCCGGCATCGGGAGATTCTCCATGTAAGCCCGAATGCATTTCTTCCAGTCAAAAGAGCCTTTATGCAATGCACCGAAACAAACTTTTTCACAAAGCGAACAATGATCACAAATCTGTTCGTTGTGTTGCGGTCTGCTGTATTCGACTGGCTCTGGCAATTGTAGCATCGCTCCTTCAAGATGCAGATAAGTTCCATAGGGAGGATAATACCACAATCTGTTATCCATACAGCTTCCGATACCGGCCTGAAGCAGCTGCATTCTGAACGGGGTATCAGCCCTCTCCGCACGTATTCCTTCCTGTTTCAGCCTGTTCAGGAGTTGATTCATCGAGTGATAGGCAGAATTGCTTGCCAGATAATATGCATCAACAATATCGGGATCCTCAAAAGGTTCATATGCTCTGACACAAATCATGCACACATTAGCCCAGGGGTAAGTCCCAATAGGGTCATCCGTTAACGCGTCAGTATTTGAATGAAACGCGCCACCTTTATGATGACGCGCCCAATCTTCATATGGAGCATTTGGAAGCAGAAATGTTTCTGAAAAACCGTACTCTCTGCCCAATAACTGGAGATTCATTCCGTCTCCTTTGCCAGCATTTCCTTTGTTTTCATCAGTCTGGAAGTGTTTCCGCGTTCATTCTCCTCAAGTTTCATCTGGATATCATGTATCGCTTCATCAAACTGCGGGATCATAACATATTCCAGTGCATTGACGCGGCGACGGGTCTTCTCAATCTCGTCAGCCAAACGGCTGGTCACCTTCTCTACTTCTGCAAGTTCCAGCATCAGCGGCAGTATCTCTGCAAGTGCCTGCACAGCCGTATCCAGATCAGCACCTGTTGAGGAAAAGCCATATGGATAGACAAATTCTTCCTGACGTGTTTCAAGAGTCAGCTTTGGCACAGGAATCGAAAGCACATTCTGAACCGATTTATCGATTGCAATCGACCGTGCCGGATAGAGCAGAGCTTCTTCAATCTCATCGCCGGACATCATTGCCCTTGCAAGGACAAAACTCTGCATCGCCTTATTCAGTTTTTCTTCCGTCTCCCTCCGGAGCTGCTGGTTCCTGCGGGCATATACGATAAATCTACGTACAAGCTCATCGCGCTTGTCTTTCATCATCTTATGACCGCGGATAGCTACCTGCCTTCTTTTTTTCAGGTTGGAAAGCTCCATTCGGGTTGGCTTATACTGCAGCGCCACTGTTACTCCTCCTCGGGATAGTATTTATTGATGTATTCATCACGAATACGTTTCAATTCAGACTTCGGCAGAATTGAAAGAAGTTTCCATCCAAGGTTCAGTGTTTCCTCAATAGAACGGTTCGTATAATATCCCTGCGATACATATTCCGTTTCAAAAGCATCCGAGAACTTTGCATACAGTTTATCTGTATCTGAAAGAGCGGCATCACCTAAAATAACAGCCAGTTCTTTCGCATCTTTTCCTCTCGAATAGGCTGCGAACAGCTGATTCATAGTATCCGCATGGTCCTCTCTTGTTTTACCCTTGCCGATACCTTTGTCTTTCAAACGGGACAAGGAAGGCAGAACGTTAATCGGAGGGGTAATTCCTTTTCTGTACAGTTCACGTGAAAGGATAATCTGACCTTCCGTGATGTATCCTGTCAGGTCAGGAATCGGATGCGTTACATCATCTTCCGGCATGGAGAGGATCGGAATCATCGTAATAGAGCCTTTGTTTCCGCGAATACGTCCTGCGCGCTCATACATCGTTGCAAGGTCCGTATACATGTAACCGGGATATCCGCGTCGTCCAGGAACTTCTTTACGTGCCGCAGAAACCTCACGCAATGCTTCAGCATAGTTCGTGATATCCGTTATGATAACAAGAACGTGCATTCCCAGGTCATATGCAAGATACTCCGCAGCAGTAATTGCCATACGCGGTGTATTGATACGCTCGATTGCCGGGTCATTCGCAAGGTTGATAAACGTTACAGTACGTTCGATCGCACCGGTTCTGCGGAAATCGTTGATAAAGAAATCCGCTTCCTCAAATGTAATACCAACTGCGGCAAACACAACGGCGAATTTTTCATCGGATCCCAGAACTCTCGCCTGTCGCGCTATCTGTGCTGCAAGGTTTGCATGCGGCAAACCGCTTCCGGAGAACACGGGAAGTTTCTGGCCACGAACAAGTGTATTCAATCCATCGATTGCGGAAATACCGGTCTGAATAAACTCGGAAGGATAATCGCGTGCTGCGGGATTCATTGCCACACCATTGATATCCAGATATTTCTCCGGAATCAGTTTCGGACCTCCATCCTTTGGTTCTCCCATTCCGTTGAAGATACGTCCGAGCATATCCGGAGCAACTGCAAGCTGGATGGAATGTCCCAAGAATCTTGCTTTGCTGTCTGTAATACGAAGTCCCTGTGATCCTTCGAACAGCTGAACCATTGCTTTATCACCGTTGATTTCCAGAACACGGCCCCTGCGTATCGTTCCATCTGCCTGTTCGATCTCAACAAGCTCGTCATACTTTACTCCCTCGACATCTTTAACCATCATCAGAGGACCGACGACTTCGCTGATTGTACGGTATTCTTTACGCATCAGATTGTTCCTCCTTCAGATAATGTTTCCGTCTGGGTTTTGATATCATTCAGAATCTCTTTGTATTCCTTTTCGACTTCTTCTTCCGGAACATACTTTAATCTTCCGATTCTTTCCAGAACCGGCATGGTCATCAGTTTCGAGAACAACGCATCGTGTTCAAGAGCTTCCAGACACTTTTCATAGTTGAACAGGATGGTATGCAGCATCATGAATTGCTTCTTTGGAGATGTATAGGTATCGGTCTCGTGGAATGCATTCTGGTGCAGATAGTCTTCACGGATACTTCTTGCGGCTTCAAGCGTCAGGCGGTCTTTAAACGATAGTGCATCGATACCGACCAGACGGACAATTTCATCCAGTTCACTCTCTACCTGAAGAAGATGCATTGTGCGGGATACCAGTGATGACCAGTCCGGATTGACCTCACGGTTAAACCAGTCTGAAAGTCTGTCCTGATACAGGGAATAAGACTGCAGCCAGTCGATTGCGGGGAAATGACGTGCATACGCAAGTTTCGCAGACAATCCCCAATAAACCTTGACGATACGGAGTGTTGCCTGAGAAACAGGCTCAGAGATATCGCCGCCCGGAGGTGATACAGCGCCGATTGCAGTAACAGCGCCGGTTCTGCCTTCACTTCCGATAGCCTTGACCACGCCTGCCCGCTCATAGAACTCAGCAAGGCGGGATGACAGATAAGCAGGATACCCTTCCTCACCTGGCATTTCTTCCAATCGTCCGCTCATTTCACGGAGCGCTTCCGCCCAGCGGCTTGTCGAGTCTGCCATAATGGCAACTTTATATCCCATGTCACGGAAATATTCCGCGATCGTGATACCTGTGTAAATGGAAGCTTCACGCGCCGCAACCGGCATATCCGATGTGTTGGCGATCAGCACGGTACGTTTCATCAGGGAAAGTCCTGTCCTTGGATCTTTCAATGCAGGGAATTCCATCAGAACATCGGTCATTTCGTTTCCGCGCTCACCGCAGCCTACATAAACGATGATATCTGCATCCGCCCACTTGGCCAGCTGATGCTGAACAACCGTTTTGCCGCTTCCGAACGGTCCGGGAACAGCTGCTACGCCGCCTTTTGATACGGGGAACAAAGTATCAATGACGCGCTGACCTGTAATCATCGGCTCATTCGGAGCAAGTTTTTCAGCGTATGGACGTCCTTTTCGGACAGGCCATTTCTGGAGCATCGGCAGCTCAATGGTCTTTCCGTTTTTCTCCAGCTTCGCGATCGGCGTGACGATATTTGCTTCGCCCTCAAAGATCCACGTAAGTGTTCCGGAAACATTCGGAGGTACCATGATTTTATGCAATACTGCTTCAGTCTCCTGCACGGTGCCCAGCACATCTCCGCCCTTCAGTTCATCACCGATCTTGGCGCATGGAACGAAATTCCAAAGTTTTTCATAATCCAGCGAATGAACATCGATACCACGCGTGATACGATCACCCGCAAGTTTCCTGATTTCGGAAAGCGGGCGCTGAATTCCGTCATATATTGATTCGATCAATCCGGGAGCAAGCTCTACAGAAAGCGGAGCGCCAGTGGAAACGACCGGTTCACCCGGTCCGATTCCGCCGGTCTCTTCATAAACCTGTATGGAAGCCTTATCACCTCGAAGTTCGATTACTTCTCCGATAAGATGCTTCTCTGAAACACGCACCACGTCGAACATCTGTACGTCCGCCATGCCGCTTGCCACGATTAAGGGACCGGATACTTTTACAATTGTTCCTTGCATATTGTTTCTCCTGCTCAAGAATTACTCAAAATATCTACACCGACTGCTTTTTCCACATTCTCTTTCAACGCTTTCAGTCCTATTCCCTGTGTTCCTAAAGCATCAGGAATCGGAATAATTGCAGGATAAGGTTCCCCTGCAAATTCAGCAATTGCTTCCGCGCAAAGTGGATACATGGATTCGGTGACATAAATCACTGCATAACCAGCTCGGCCCAGTTTGTGCATCGTAAAGTTAGCATGTTCTCCGTCAGACTCCGGATAAACTTCGATACCGACTGCTTTAAAAATCAGTATCGAGTCTCTGTCGCCAATAACGGCACATTTACCGTTCGCCATACAATGTCACCAGCCTTTCCGAGATAACGGAATCCGGCAGGCGGTTCCGTTTTGCTGTAACGATCAGACGGATTGCCCTGCTCTCCCGTTCTTTTGCCAGATAATACCCGATAATCGGATAAATACTGTCCGTTTCATATTTATGAGGCGTGAACAGCGAAATCAGATAATTATCCCTTGCCTTCTCCACCTCTCCGATATTGCCTGTTCGCTGCATCGCATTCAAACCCGCGAGCAGAGCGCTCTTGCAGACACTTAAATCCAATATCTTGTTCAGGCTTTCATAAGAAAGGTCAAAGGTATCCTTCAGCTTTACCTGAGGAATACCGCCTTCCGGCAGCAGCAAATCATCAAGCATTTCCTTATATCCGCCCATCGCACGGACTCGAAGGAATGTCAGGATATTGTTGAAATCGGCAGTTGCCTTAAAATAACTGTTCAAAACCGGATCTTTTTCTGCAGTTCGCATGGCATGTTTCAGATAAGCACGATCCAGCTCAACAGATAGCTGTTGAGGATCCACAAAAATCTGAACCTGCTTCTCCAGTGCCGTCATGGCATCAGCCAGGGGCTTGGGAAGCATTTCATAATGATGATCCTTCACCGCAGAAGCAAGTACTTCTTTTGAGTACAGGCCACCTTCCGTAAACGGGTATTCACTGTCACCGAGCAGCCGTGCTTTCAGCATTGCTTTTAAGTTCTGCACATCCGCTTTCATTAAAAACAAATCTGTTTTTGAAGGATCCGGTGAAAGAGCACGGATTTCTTCCATTGTCTCTTTCAACTCAGATGCGATTACCTGCTCAATGTTGGTCTCGTTTATCTCTGATGAGCCGCCATACCGTATATCCTGCAAAGTGCGCAGTGCATCTTCTAGCGTTCCGTCCGCCATTCTTTTAACAGACTGCGGTTCCACGAGACGCTTGGAAAGAGCGCTAAGCCTGGCGCTTGCATACGTATAACTCGGTTGTGGCATACGCCGTTCCTCCTACTGCTTTGAAAACAGAATCTCTGCGACCTTCGTTTCCTCACTGTCGCGCAATACATCCAGAACCGCTTTTAAGGAGCAGTTCTTTTCATAACTTTTCCCACGAAGAATGAAACCACGCTCACACGAGGCGCATTCATCCGCCATGATAACATCCGCGCCGGACATCTTGACAGCTTTTTCAACTGTAGCTTTGTCCTTTTCAGCGGCAAATACCATGTCTCCTTTTTCTGCTTCTTTCTTCAAAACAGAAGCAAACAATTGAGATAATTCTTCGGAAGACTGATTGCACAGCGCTTCATACGCGGATGCAAAAGCCTTATCAAGCAGATCGCGTTTATCTGCCAAAGCCTCTTTCTGACCTTCGAGTCTGGCACGTGTTTCTGCACCGTCCAGAATCTCCTTGACCTGAATGGCGCGGGTCTTGGAAAGTGACTCTGCATTCTGCGCAATGCGTTTTTCCTGTTCAGAACGGATATCGTTGCATTGCTTTTCTGCTTCCGCAAGGATTTGGGCTGCTGTATCGCGAGCTTCCGACAGAATTCTCTCTATGAGATTGTCCGCGCTTGCGTTCGCCATAACTGCCTCTCTTAGCCGATACCGTTAACCAGCAGGAAGGAGATGAGCAATGCCAGAACAGCATAGGTCTCGACCATGATGGCCATCAACATGCCTTTACCGCTTTCATTCGGCTTTTTTGCGATCATGTTGATGCCTGCACAGGCTACCTTTCCCTGATAAATAGCAGAAAGGAATCCGCCAAATGCGATCGGGAGCGCTGCAATCAGGAAGCGAAGTCCAAGATCGGTTGAAATAGCGGCTGCGCCTGCACTCATCAATCCGGATTTAGACGCAATAACGATTGCAATCAGCATTCCGTAAATACCCTGTGTACCAGGCAGAAGCTGCATCAAAAGGCAGGAACCGAAACGGTCCGGATCTTCAGAAACGACACCCGCTGCTGCCTGACCGGCCATTCCTACACCGATCGCCGAGCCGAATCCGGCAAATAATGCTGCTATAACTGCTCCGGCAGTTGCGAAAATAGTTCCCCAGTTCATTCTAAAATCCTCCTATTGTTTTGTGACTTGAACATGTTTTGTATTATATGAAAGCGGTTGGAAAGCTCTTCCTCCTGCTTCATAAAACTTACCATAAAACTCCACATACTGGAGTCTTGCGCAATGAACGAATGCGCCAAGCGTATTGATTGCAAGGTTGAAGGTATGGAGCAGGATCAGGAGCACGATTGACAACAATCCGCCCAAGATCTGCATCGGCAGGCTCTTTCCCTGCATCAGCATTGCGCAAAGAGTGTTGAACACCTGTCCGATAACACCTGTTGCGATACCAAGTGCGAAAAGACGGGCATAAGAAAGAATATCCGAAAGGACTCCTGTGATGTTGTACAGTTCTCCGAGTCCTCCTGTGATTTTTCCGAAGAACTTCGGGCTCTTTCGTCCTTTGAATATCAAAATCAGGCCAGCGCCGACAAGCGCACAAATCTGAGCAGGTCCGGTCACGGATGCCGGCATATTCACAGTCATACCTGCCATAGAAGCAATATTCGGCAGGAATCCAATCACCAGGCCGAGAAGAATCATGACCCATGAGATCTGATCAAAGACAGCGCTCTGCCAGTCTCCTTTTTTAAAACATTCCGCAGCATTGATCAGATATCCGCTTACAAGATGCAGAACTCCAAGTCCCATGCACAGAGCAAGCATTTCCATGGAATCAGTCATCGGATCAAGCCAAACCGGGAAAATGCCCAGTTTATCAAAGAATGCCGACACATAGTCAAAAATCGCTCCGGAAGCAGGCGTTCTGGAAATACCGAAAAACGATCCGACAAAAACGCCCCAGACCATCGTGGAAAGTCCGCCCCATGCGAGAACCCGCGAAATACCGCCGCTCATTCCCGTTGGTTTCTTGATCTTGATATATGCGAGCGCTCCGAGCATCAGAAGAAGCCCGTATCCGGTATCTGACAGCATCAATCCAAACAGCAGAATATAGAACGGCGTCATATAAGGCGTTCCGTCCATGCCATACGGATCCGGGCGGGAATACAGTGTCTGTACCTCTTCAAACGGAGCTACAATCTTGTTGTTCTTAACGACTGACGGTGGAATTTCATCTTTTTCAGGGTCGCGAATCTCAAAGCTGTAAGCCTCTGTCACGCTTTTTACCGCAGCCTCTGTCTGCTCTACCTGGTCTTCGCGTACCCAGCCTTCAAGCACAAATGCAGTTTTTGTTTTTGCAAGGCCTGATTCAGCGCTGTACAAGTCTCTCTCAATTACCGCTGCATCAGCTGCATTTTCCAAGAGATCCAATTCGGAACTGAATTTTGTTATATCCGATTCAATCTCTGCCTGTTCCTTTTCAATTTCCGCGATGCGGTTTTCCATCTTCCTGATTGCCTGAGACGGAGTATCATCGCTTTTCGGGAACATGTAATCCGTCCACTCAATTCCTTTCAGGAAATTCTGGGTTACTTTTGCATCTTCATTTTTACATGCAACGATCGTCGGAATTTCCGTACCGGTACTGAGGAACTGAGTCTCAAGATAATCCTGACTTTCTAAAGCCGGCTGATCTTTCTGTGCGCAGAACCCTATGATATAGGTAACCCTTTTGGTATTATGAACGCTGCTCATGGGGGCATGCAATTCTTCCCACGGGCGAAGATCCTCTATCTGAGAAATCAACTTTTCCCTTTCACTGTTCAGGCTTGATTTCTTGCGCAGAAGCGTTTCGATCTGTTCAGCCACTGATTCAGCTTTTACCGAATCCTCACGGATCCCGCCCAGAGAGGCTTCTCTCTTTTGGGGTGAAAGAAAACTTTTCTTCTCCGCATAGGGTTTGACTGCCTCAATAGAATCATTGAGCCTCTGAATTCTGTCCTGCGCAGCATCAAGCTTATCGCTAACAAGATCGGTTTCCGAGATGTTAAGAATCTCAACCGATCCTATGCGCTGCAGTGCTTCCAGCAGCTTTTCCTCGTCGGATTGCAGCGCCATCAAGGATAGGCGCTTCATCGGTACGATCATAGTTCTGACTCAATCCTTTCCATGAGATAGCTGACGGTCTCCGGCAGCTTGTTTTCCGCAGCAGTCCTTGCTTCAGAGATCTCCGCACGGACTGCAGCAATAATTTCATCCCGCAGTTCTTTACCGCGTTCTTCAGCGTTTGCCATTGACTGAACAGTTTTTCTGCGTTCCGCATCCAATTCCTGAGCAACTGCCGCCTCAGCTTCTGCTTTTGCGCTTGCAATTTGCTCACGTGCCTTTATGTTTGCTTCTTCAATTATCTTGTCCGCCTGCTGTTCTGCTTCAGCAATACGTTCCAACATTGTACTCATGGAGTCCTCCGTTCAAGATGCCTCAATGCGGCATTATGCCGTTTCTTTATTTTATCATATAAACTTGCTGTTGTAAATCAAATCATCTTTTGCTTTTCAATCGATTTTTTTCACATATTCATCAGCATCAATCCGCTCAAATCCTGCCGCACGGAGGAGACGGTTCATATACGCCAGTCCCTCCTCGGAAGTTCCTATGCCTTCAGCCAGAATCATGTCGCAATCCGCACCGATTTCTCTCAATAACCGGAACAGATTCGCACACATAGTTTCCGGATTCTCCCGGTCGCCGATTAGCGTGTTTGGAATTCCGCGGTATCTTGAACGGGTCTGACGTGTTGAAAGAACTTCCACGGACAGCCCGCTCTCTATCTTCTCATAGTACAGGGAGATCACGCACCTTGAAATATTCTCCGGTGTTCCATCAATTACAACAACCTGAGCATCGGGGGCATAATGTTTATATTTCATTCCCGGTGATGCGGCCACCTCTCCCTCCCGAAGCGGTTTTAAAATACTGGGAGCGAGTCTGACCGGGCCGATAACAGCCTCAAGCATCTCCCTCGTAATCGCGCCCGGTCTCAGAATGGTAGGTTCGCCGATCAACGACAGCACAGTGGACTCAACGCCGTATTTGCATCTACCGCCATCCAAAATCAGAGGAATTTTACCGTCCATATCCTCAAGAACATGCTCAGCAGAAGTCGGGCTCGGTTTTCCGGACCGGTTCGCGCTGGGTGCAGCGATCGGAACGCCTGATTTTGAAATCAGCAATCTGGCTGTTTTATCCGAGGGCATACGCACGGCAACGGTGTCCAGCCCCGCTGTAACTTCATACGGAACGATATCCGCTTTATGGAAAATCAAAGTGAGCGGACCCGGCCAAAATGTTTCGATCAAAGGAATTGCACGATCCGGTACATGTGCCCAAAGTTTTTTCAAATCGCTCTTTTTAGAAATATGAAGGATCAGCGGGTTGTCATTCGGGCGACCTTTTGCTTCAAAGATTTTATTGACAGCCTCCCCGTCCAGGCCGTTTGCGCCAAGACCGTATACTGTTTCTGTCGGAAAAGCAACGATTCCGCCACTTCGGATAATGGAAGCGCCAAGCGTTGTTCCCGCTTCTTCCTGCCTGTCGGCTGAGATGACTTTGGTCTCAAATTTCATCCTGCTGTTCTCCCGATAACTGCGCTGCCCGTTCTGCGACGATCAGTGCATCAATCAATTCATCCATGTCTCCGTCCAGGAAAGTTTCAAGTTTATAGAGTGTCAGACCGATTCTGTGATCCGTAATCCGGCTTTGCGGAAAATTATAGGTTCTGATGCGCTCGCTTCTGTCTCCTGAGCCAACCAGACTTTTCTTTCTGTCTGCCATTTCCGCATGCTGCTGAGAAGCAAAATGCTCATAAAGTTTGCTTTTCAGCATTCTCATCGCTTGTTCTTTATTCTGAAGCTGGCTGCGCTCATTCTGACATGCCACCACGATTCCTGTAGGAAGGTGCGTAATCCGAATGGCTGAAGATGTTTTATTAACATGCTGACCTCCCGCGCCACTTGAGCGGTAGGTGTCGATTCTCAGATCACTGTCTTTCAGTTCAATCTCAATGTCATCAACTTCCGGAAGCACCGCAACGGTTGCCGCACTTGTATGGATCCTTCCCTGCGCTTCTGTTTCCGGAACACGCTGGACACGGTGCACACCGCTCTCGAATTTCAGGCGGGAATAAACTCCGTGTCTGCCGGACAGCGACAGAACGATTTCTTTGACTCCGCCAAGTTCCGTCATGTTCTCCGATAAAACCTCCACTTTATATCCATGACGCTCCGCGTAGCGAAGATACATGCGCAGAAGATCCGCTCCGAACAGGGATGCTTCATCCCCGCCTGTTCCTGCGCGTATCTCCAGAATGATATTCTTATCGTCATTTACATCCTTCGGAAGCAGGAGTTCCTTGAGAGTTTCCTCTCGTTTTTTCAGATTCTGCTCGATCAGATCAAGTTCTTCCTGAACAAGAGTTTTCAGATCCGGCTCCAGATGTTCCGAAAGCATTTCCCTGCAGTTGTCCCGCTCTTCGATATCTTTCAAATAGGCATCATACTCATGAACAATCTCTTCCAGTGTGGAATGCTCCTGGACCTTCTTTTTCCATGCGGCCATATCGTTCATAGCGTCCTGGCGAGAAAGATCTTCCGTCAGCTCCAGGTACCGTTCTTTGCATTTTTTCAGTTTATCGATCATTCTTCTGTATAACGGCACACCTTGGCCGTCCTCCATAATCTTTTATCACCTCGGAACCCTGGAAGATTTCTTTAATTGCCTCTTCCTGGGAACATCCGATTTCCATAATCAACCAGCCGCCCGGATTTAAAAAGCGGTCGAAGGTATCTCTGATTCTTCTGTAAAAAGCGAGTCCGTCTGCTCCGCCTTCAAGTGCCATTCTCGGCTCATACCGGAGGGAAGGATCCATTTCAAGCATCTCCCGCTCATTGAGATACGGCGGATTGCAGACGATGCAGTCAAACGTCCCGTGAATCCGTTCAAATAAATCAGACTGAACCGTCTCCAACGCGATCCCGTGCATTCTTGCATTCTCTTCGGTCAGTTCAATCGCCGCAGGGCTAAGGTCCGCTGCTGTAAGATGAATCTTTTTTCTTTTTGCAATGGATATCCCGATGCATCCGCTGCCACAGCACATATCAAGAACCCGGTCACCGTCTTTCATTCTGGCCAGAGCAACTTCACAAACTGTTTCCGTATCCGGACGAGGTATCAATGCACGCTTGTCCGTACGGAATGTCAGCCCCATGAAGTCCCACTCTCCAAGGACATACTGAATCGGTTCTCCGGTTAAGCGCCTTTCGATCAGTCTGCTCTCATCTGCTTCAGGATTCTTATCACAGAAGTCCATAAGAAACCCGGCTTCTAAAAAAGCATCTTCTCCTGCAATAGGCTGCAACCTGGACGCAATGTTTTTCCGTTTTTCAAGCCTATTCATTCAATGATTCTTTCGTTTCCAAATCCGGGATCAGATCATGATCCGGAGGATTCAACACCAATTGAAATGATTCAATTGCAACTTCCAGCATATCAGTGTCCGGCTCACGGGTAGTAATTCTCTGTAGCGCCAGTCCCGGCGCGCGGGCGATTCTGGCGATAATGCCGTCACTATTTGCCGCTGCCTTCAATATTTCATAGGAAACTCCAGCGATAATCGGAATCAGCAGAATCCTTAAAAGCCGGAATAAGAAGCGGTTCATTCCGCTTTGCTGCCATTCAGTAAATCCGGGCACCAGATTCATCAGCGCAGTAAAAACAGTGGTGAGGATAATGGAAACAGCCATGACAAGGAACATATAGTTTGTTCCGCATCTTGGATGAAATCTTGAGCACTTTTTCGCATTTTCCGGAGTCAGTTCGAGTTCATTTTCGTAGCACGCGATTGTCTTATGCTCTGCACCGTGATACATGAATACTCTTCCGATTTCTTTCATTCTTGAAATGAGAAACAGATAAAGAAGAAAGATTGCCAGTCGGAATACGCCCTGAAGAATTGTGCTGAAAGTCAGGCTCATGTTGCCGAGTGCATCCCAATTAAGCAGTTTTCCAAGTCCTTCCAGACCCTGAACCAGACCGATCGGGAGCAGAAAGAAGAGACCGATTGCAAGTGCGATTGCCAGGATGACTGCCACAACTTTCACCACTTTCATAACAGGAATATGCATCGTTTCAGAAAGCCATGTCTCAAATTTGCTCGGGGTTTCTTCCTCTTCATCCCCCAGCATCTCAGCCGATCTTGTAATAATATCCATCCCGCTTGACAATGAATCAATCAGAGAATAGACCCCTCTTACAAAAGGCCAAGTTGGAAAGGAACCTTTTTTATATCGCTTGGTTTTCTTTCTGTATTCTTTTACAAGCGAACCATCGGGGCGCCTTACCACAATTGCTGTTCCGCGCTCAGAACGCATCATTACGCCTTCCATAACAGCCTGGCCGCCGATTGAGCATTGCTTCATACCGGTTGTTCCTCGCTTTCCTGTACATCTTCAAAGTCCGGAAGAGACGGAAGTTCAGACAGGTTATGCATCCCGAATTTTCTAAGGAAGCTGTCTGTCGTTGCATACAGCATTGGTTTACCGATGACATCCTTTCTTCCGACGGCACTGATCAGTCCCAGTTTCTGCAGCTGGGTGATCGCATATTCACACCGTACTCCGCGTACACTTTCAATTTCAGCGCGCGTTACCGGCTGCCGGTATGCAACAATCGCCAAAGTCTCCAGCATGGACTGCGATACATTCTTCTTCTGTTCCGGCTGGAGCAGCCGTTCAACATATTCCACATATTTACGGTTGGAAACCAACTGCGCCGTATCTTCCGTTACCAAAAGAATAATTCCTCTTCCTTCATCTCTGTAAGATGTTTCCATCTCATACAGCATAGTCTTTACCGCAGTTGTCTCCAGTTCCATCGCACGGGCGATCTCTGTGATCAGAACCGGTTCTCCCGCTACAAAGAGCATGCATTCTGCGATTGCTGCTTTTTCCTTGTCCATCATTCTTCATCCTCATCCATATAGGTATAATCCGAGTCGTCTGTATTCAAATTTTTCGCCCGGATATAAATTGGCGCAAATGTTGCTCCCTGTGTAACGCGGACTTCGCCGTGAGCGAGCATTTCCAAAAGTGCCATAAAAGTTACGATTTTTTCAATTCTGGAACTTGTATCCGTAAAAAGGTCTTTAAATGCAACTCGTCCGGATGCGAGTTTTTTTCTCAGATGATTCACTCTATCCCGTACCGTAAATGCGTCCGGTCGGACTCGCCTTACCGTTTCCGGTTTTTTCTCTTCCTCAGTACGATTCAGAATCTGCAAAAATGCCTGAAATAAATTATCAATGGTTGCGTTTTCCAAATCTACTTTCTGCGGAGGAAGAATAATATCTTCCGGCAAGCGCGCATACTCTTTTTTTGCTTCCTCAAAACGCTCTGAAAGACCTTCGCTGACTTCTTTGAAAGCTTTATATTCACGCAGCTGCCGAATCAACTGCTGTTCCGGATCTTCTTCCTGTTCCTCGGTTGCAACCGTTCTTGGCAGCAAGCTCCTGGATTTTATAAACAGCAACTGTGCGGCAACAGATAAAAAGGCACTTGCCTTATCCATATCCACGTCAGAAAGGTCTCCCATCAGAGCCAGATACTGTGATGTGATCTCGGATACAAAGATATCCTCTATATTCAATTCAGCCTTTTCTATCAGATGAAGGAGCAGGTCAAGCGGTCCTTCAAACTGAGACAAGGAAACTCTGTACTCTTCCATATCAGATCGCAATCAATTTGTTAATGATTTCAAATACCCATCCACGGACCACACTGATCGGCGAGAATCCGAGACGGTTGAACAGGAGCAGCAGCACGATCAGAATCCAGTATCCGTATCGATGCATAAACATAAAGAATCTCACTGGTAGAACTTTTGCGAAAAGAAGCTCAAAAATATGATATCCATCCAAAGGATAGACCGGAAACAAATTGAACACCATCAATGTGACATTCAAAGAAATCACATACACCAAAATTGTGATAAGCGCAGTATTCAAAAACGCCATCGGATACACTCTGCCGATTATAACGAGCGCTGTTCCCGCAAGCAGAACCAGTAAAAAGTTCATCGTCACGCCTGCCAGAGAGACAACTGTCTCTCCGACCTTATAATTCGTGAAATTTCTGCTGTTGACGGGCACCGGTTTCGCCCAGCCGAATCCTAAAAGCAATAAGCTTAAAAAGCCGATTGGGTCAATATGCGCGATCGGATTCAGTGTCATACGTCCCAGGTTTCTGGCGGTCGGATCACCGCAACGGAACGCGGCATATGCATGTGCCCATTCATGAAGGGTCAGACTGATCAGAATTACCGGGATCGTATACGCAAGCTGCATCAATACAGCGCCCGGATTACTGAACAGTTGAGATAAATTACCAATAAGCATATCGTTATCAAATCCTTTAAAGTTCGTTATCAGAAGATACACCGTCGGATGTATCTTGCTTTGCAAAGGTCTTTTCTCTCTGTGCAAAATAGCGGTAAACCGTACAAGTCATTCCGCCATTGGAAAGCTTTCTCCGTTTATCCGCTTTTTTACCATAAACGGCTTCGAAATCTTTCCTTGCTGTGATAATGTTTTTTTCCCAGTCAGGATACTGGTCAAATTTCTGCCTCATCAGATGATAAAGCCTGTTTACTTCCTTCTGTTCCAGCAATCTTTCCCCATAAGGAGGGTTGCAGAGAATAACGCCTTTCTCCCAATCCGTTGAAAAATCTTTCAGATCGCAGATTTTCCACTGCAGCATAACGCCTGCTTTTTTAGCATGCTTTTTGCAGAGATCAATGCATCTTGCATCGATATCCGATCCCAGAATCAGAAGTTTTTCATGTTTTTCTTCATCTCTTGCCTGTTCACGGGCAATCTGAAAAACATCCTTTGGCAGAAACTGCCAATTCTCGGAAGCAAAGCTCCGGCCTCTGGAAGGTGCAATATGATTTGCAATCATGGCTGCCTCGATTGGGATCGTCCCTGACCCGCACATGGGATCAATCAACGGAGTGTCAGGGAAAAAGCGAGAAAGCATCACCATTCCCGCTCCGAGCGTTTCCGAAAGCGGAGCTGCCACGTTATACGTCCGGTACCCTCTTCTGGAAAGCCCTGCGCCGCAACAGTCCAGCGCTATCGTCACTTCATCTTTTAAAATACCGACTTCCACGATCACTTCCGGACCATTCTCGGGAATCGTATCTGTTCTGTATGCCGATTTCAGATTTTCAACGATTGCTTTCTTTACGATGCTCTGGCAATCGGAAACAGAAAACAATGTACTTTTTGCACTCTTCCCATTCACATGAATCTTATTGGAAGGCCGTAAATAAGGTTTCCAATCCAGTGCTTTTGTTTTCTCAAACAGTTCATCAAAGGAAGTAGCTTTGAACGTCCCTACCGTCAGAAGGAGTCTCTCCGCCGTCCTGAGCCAAAGCAGTGCTCTGGCCATGTCAGAAAAATCTCCATTAAACAATACTCTCGCATCAAGGGTCTCATATGATTCTATTCCCAGCTTCCGAAGAGAGATTCCTACCGTGGATTCCAGTCCCAGTTTACAGGTTGCTACAAAACGCATAAAGCTTATTTTTCTCCTCCCTGCAGATGACTGAAGATCCTTTCCAGAGCATTCTCCAGCCTGAGTCTGCTGACTCCATACCAACTGCAAATCATTTCAGGCGGTATCTCAACATCCGAATTCATGGAATTGACGGCAAGCAACACAAACGCCGCGCTCATTGCTTCCCTTTGCATCGGAGTCAGCACAGGATATCTTCCCTCAAGGGTATTGAGATAGAGCATGAAGATCTGAGTCCCGATTTCCTCTGCCTGATTCGGTATCATGCCAGCCTGATTTTCAGAAACGTTTTTTGCCTTCTCTTTCAGGCTGCGAATGTTCATCAGAATGTATTCATAGGATTTAGGCAGCCTTTCAGGCATGGAGACCGGACTTACCGATCCATACTGCCACTTACCCCCGATATTAACTGCAAAAGGCGGTTTTGCTTCTCGCGAGAGCAATGATCCGAATGCAAACTGTTTGTCCTGATCATTTTGATCAAACGCTATGATAAACTGTCTCAGCAGTCTCTCTGTTTCATCGTCATTAATCAGGCTCAGAATCTGAATAACCGCTTTTTTAAATGTTACCAGGTGGCTGAAAAGAGCCCATTGAAGAAGTTCTTTGAACTCAGAATCATCCTCCCAAGCTTTTTTAATCCCATCCGCTCCATTTTTAGCGATATCCAGGATGAAAGCCTGCCTCTTCATAAATTCGTTGATTGGAACATCATAATGGAGAGACCAACTGCTTAAAAATGCATCTTCCTCTTCCGTTCGGATTGCATTTTCATAATACCGCGCTACCGTATCAGATTCATCCGACATCAAGAGTATCCTGTACGTTTCTTCCGCAAGTTCTCTCTTGTTTTGCCGCAGATAACAGAATGCCAGTTCATGCAGCATATCCTTGTCATAGGGAAGAAACTTCCTCAAGCGTTCCAACGAATCCACTGCCCTGTCTATCTTGTCAAACTCAATAAAAACCGCTCCGGCATATCCAAGTTCTTCCGGTGAAGCATCCGGATCGATCACAGTTCTGCTCAGTTCTTCTTCCGCTTCCTGATTTCTTCCTTCCGCATGATATAGCAGCGCCATTAACAGATGAGCGCGGATATGCCTGCTGTTTCTTTGAAAAATCCGGAATAATCTCTGCTCTGCCGGTTGGTACTCCTGCGCTGAAAACATAGCCATTGCTATTTCCATATCCAGAATATCCGATTCCGGATATTGATCGGTCAGTTTCTCCAGCAACGAGATTGCCTTATCCGCATTCTCCGAAAACTGCATCGCTTTCGCATATCGAATCTGCTCAAGAAGGTTAATATCCTCACCTTCTGCTAGTCCGATCTGATATTCCAGATCTTCCCTGTCATCCAGAAGGTCCAGCAGGTCCATAGCACGATCCGCATATGGTCCGTTCTTCTCTTTTTGAAGGCAAATTTCAGCGCACTGCCCCGCAGCCTGAAATTCTTCCAGCCCCATGAAATTAGACGCAAGACCAAACAGAGCATCCGAAGGCATTTCGTTGACAGGACATGCCGTCAATAGTATCCTGATGCTATCATCATACCGATGAATCTGATTCAAGGTTTCCGCAAGTGTTATGGCGTATTCCACATCATGCGGATCCATTGAATAAGCCCTTCGTGCATACTGAACAGCCAATAATTCATTATTCTCTTCCAGATAACGACATGCTCTTCGGTAATAAAACTCAGCATTCTGAGTGAAAGGTACCACAATGCCGTTTTCTTCTTTATTCTCCATCCGCTCTCCCTGATTTCGCTGAATTCAATAGATCGGTCAGTTCTTTACGGTCAAAATGATATTTTTTAAGGCAGAACTGGCATGTCAATTCTGCTTCTCCCTCATTTTCCAGAATATCGGTCAATTCTTTCTCTCCAATTGACAATAGCGCCCGCTCAAGCCTGTCTCTTGTGCAATCGCATGAGAAAGCAGGCACAAATTGCGCTGTAATTTCCGGCTCCAATGTTCCCAGGAATTCGGTAACAGCATCCGAAAGATCCATTCCTTCCGATAAAAACTGCGTCAGTTTCGTCATGTGCTGCGCGGCTACTTCCACCCTTGCTATCTGCTCTTCCGGACATCCTGGCATTGGCTGAATCAAAATACCTCCCGCACCTATAACTTTCCCGCTCTCGGTTTCTTCCCGAACTCCGAGATAAACCAAAGACGGTTGCTGTTCACTGGCAGTAAAATATTGAGCAAAGTCTTCTGCGATTTCACCGGACACGAGATTGCACATCCCGACATATGGCTCTTTCAGTCCGAGGTCCCTGATAATGGTCAGCTTTCCCCGTCTTCCGACATAGCCTCCGACATCCAGTTTACCATCTTCACGAGGAGGAAGTTCTATGTCAGGTTCCGTGGCGTATCCTTTTACCAGTCCCGCCCCTCTTCCTACACAAACCAGGTTTCCGGAAGGGCCGTTCCCTGCGATAATCGTTGTAACGGTATCGGTTTGATTCTTCATCTGAGAAGCCAGCACGCTCGTCATCAGCAGCTGCCTTCCCAAAGCGGCAGTGGCGACACGGGATAAGCCATGAACCGACTGCGCCGTCTGAACCATTTCCTTTCCTGAAATCAGACAGAACCGAATCGTTTGTCCGCAGAGCATTCCATGTATAATTTTATCCATTATTTTTTACCTCTTGTCTGATTGCTGCAAACTGAATCCTTTCGCTTTCCGGCTTTACCGGTTCCCTCGTGAATGCATCGTAGACACCTTTCAGCGAAAAGCCCGTCTGATTCAGCAACTTCACTATCTCATTTATGGAATGAGCACGCTGTACATGCTCCTCCTGAAATCTGGAATATGTCTCGCCTCTCTTCACAAAAAAGGTCAGATCCATATCAATTAAGCGGCACTCTGAATCGAATGAATTGTACCAGATATATGCATAATCGTCCGTTACTTCCGTAAATGTTTCATTCCCGAGAATACTCTCCAGCTTATAATCGGAAGAGATATCAAACATCAGCAGTCCGCCGGGTTTCAAGCATTTGAATGCACTTTGAAAGAAACGTTCAACATTTTCCAATGAAGTCAGATAGTTGACTCCGTCGCAAGTTGAAATGATAGCATCAACCGGATGGTGAACCGATAGATCTGTCATATTCTGACAAATAAACGGTACCAATCTCTGTCCGCTCTCCAGAGCATGCGTGCGGGCTTCCATCAGCATATCCTCACTGATATCACATCCGGTCATTTTAAACCCGTCCCGCGCAAGTGCGACTGTGATCTTTCCCGTCCCGCAGGCCACGTCCAGGACTGTCTGTGCTCCGTGCTCCCTGAGAAACGATTCCAGATAAACGACCCACTTCCGGTAGTCCACGCTGTTCATCATGCGATCATAGGAATGGGCAAATTCGCCGTACTGATTTCCACTCATTCTTTCAATTCCTCCGCCATACGGATCAACCTGGAGAGCCTGTGGTTCATCCCTGATTTCTGGATACCGGCAAGTTCCGCAAGTTCCGTGAGCGTCGCGTCCGGATAATTCATTCTTAGTTCAGCAGCTTCGCGCAATGAATCCGGCAGCGCATCTTCCGGCATGTTTTCAAGGATTTTTCTGATTGCAGCCTGCTGCTTCAGTGAAGCAACAATCTGCTTATCGATGTTCGCAGTCTCGCAATTGTTTTTGCGGTTGATATAATTGCGCATATCCTTTTCAACACGGACATTTGCAAATCCGATTGCTGCGGAATCTGCGCCGATCAGCGCCAGAAATCCCATAACCTCATCAGCTTCTTTCAGATATACGACAAATCGCTCTTTTCTTGTGAATATACGTGCAGTGATCCTGTATTCCTGAATCATACTGAAGATCGTATGAGCGACTGACTCCGTCCGACAAATCAACTCAAGATGATAACTTCTTTTAGGATCCACACAGGTTCCCCCGCCTAAGAAGCATCCTCTGAGGAACGCGCGCTTTGCCTCATCCGAAGAAAAAACCTCCTTAGGAATGTCCGACAGAATATGCATCCCATCGTCCCCGCAAGTCAGCGCTCCGGTTTCTCTTAAATACCGGTCGATCTCTTTTCCGGACAGATTCACCACATAGATCGGTTTTCTGTGGAATTCCCGGTCTTTCTGTTCAATCACACTGTCAAGATCGTAATCGCTCATTGAAAGTGACATGATATGCTGAGCAACAGAAAGACTTTCCGTCTGATAAAAAACAGCCGGTTTCTGAAACAGGCGAATCCCTCCTGCGGTTATGGTGAGCCCGGCAAGCTGCGCCAGCCGTACCTCTTGTTTGTGAAGGCGAATCCGTATTAATTCGCCTCTGCAGTTTTCAGCAAAACTCATGATTCTTTATGAAACCTTGCGGAAATGTCCTCTTGTTCCGTGATCAAATCCCTGTGAAAAACACGAACAGCCTGCCCTGCCCGGCGCATGCTTTCGGCAAAAGCTTCTGCCGCAGCCACAGAGCGATGTCTGCCGCCTGTACACCCAAAGCAAATTCTCAAAATATGCTTTTCCTGCTGTTCGAACAGAGGAATCATTTTCAGTATGTTAGTTCTCAGACCGTCCAGATACTCTTTTACAAAAGGCTGTTCCATAACGAAATCCGACACTTTCCTATCCAGTCCGGATAAAGGTCTCATGTCTTCGTAATAAAATGGATTATCGCAGAATCGCATATCGATTACGAAATCCGCATCTACCGGAACGCCGCGTTTGAAGCCGAAGCTCGAAACGATCAGCGACATTTCCTTTTCTGAAAATTCCGGAAGGATTTTAATCATCATTTTGGAAAAATCCCTGGATGAGATATCACTTGTATCAATTGTTCTAGTTGCGATATCTCTGAGATCTCCTAAGTATACTACTTCAGAGTCAACGCCGGAATCTGCTTCTCCCGCAACGCCAAGGGGATGTCGTCTCCGTGTTTCATTGTACCTTTTTTTCAGCACATCTTTCCTTGCATCTAAAAAAAGTACATCGTAGGGAATTTTCAGTTTCTTGATCTCCGCGACAACTGAACGGGAATTATGGGAAAGCAGACTTTCTCTGGAATCTATGGTGACCGCCGCTTTTTCGATTGGCGGAACCGCGCTCTCGCACATTTTGACAAATTCCGCAAGCATCGGAGAAGGGAGATTATCCACACAATAAAAACCCAGTTCTTCCATGCTTCTGAGTGCAAGTGTTTTTCCTGCCCCGCTCATTCCCGTAACGATCAGAAGATACATCCTTTCTCCCCCATTCTTTTGATTTCCGGTTCCAGCATGACTCCTGTTTGCTCAAAAACCGTATTTCGGACCAGTTCAATCAAATCTGAAACGTCACTTTCTGTTGCACCGCCTGTATTGACAATAAAACCTGCATGTTTCGGACTGACCTGGGCACCGCCTATGGACTTTCCTTTCAATCCGCACTGCTCAATCAGAGCCCCTGCGAAAAATCCTGTTGGACGTTTGAATGCACTTCCCGCGGATGGATATTCCAGAGGCTGCTTTTCAGAACGTTTTTTACTGAATTCCAGCATTCTTTCTTTTGCAAAGCCGTCATCCTCTGTCAATTCGATTTCAGCCTCAAGAACAATGCACTCTGGAAAAGAAAACTCACTCCTTCTGTATCCGAGAGATTCCGGCATTACATTGAACCATTGATCAATTCCATTCCGCAGGACTCTGACACGCTTTAAGATCTGTTTCATCTCCATATTGTAAGCTCCCGCGTTCATTGCGCACGCGCCGCCTACGCTTCCCGGAATTCCGCATAGCCCCTCCATGCCTTTAAAGCCTTTCGCGACACTCTCCTTTGCTAGTGAAGTCAATGATGTTCCGGCACAGGCTACGACTTTATTCTCTGACCATACAGGCATATGAATCGGATGAGAAAGCACTATTACAAGTCCTTTGTAACCAGCATCCGGCGCAAGGATATTCGTCCCTTTTCCCAACAAAAAATAAGGGATTCCTTCCCTGATACATAAGGTTACTGCCTGTTTTATCTTCTCATACGTATCAGCATCAAGCACAAACTCAGCATTTCCGCCAATCCGAAAACTGGTCAGTTCAGACAACGGAATATTCTCTTTTACGCCGAGCTTTTCAAACTCTTTTTTTATTCTATCCGTAAATGTATACATATAATTAGTATAACAAACAATCAATTCTCTTACAAGACCAATTCCCAATTATTACTTCCCGACAGGGTTCAATACCGCCCCCGGTTTTGCAGGCAGATTCCTGTATTTATAACAGAACCCTGTTGTAAAAAAAGAGCGGGTTTCCCCGCTTTTCTGTCAATTCGGATGTTAGTGCTGCAGAATCTGCGTCATATCCGGCATAGAATATCCCATAATCATGCAGAACAGATATACCAGTCCGAAAAAGCACAAAGCGATTAAGAGTGAACACCAATAGGATCTTGCGAAGTTTCTTCGATTGATGTTTGATCCATTAATGGAATAAACAATCAGAAAGACCAGACCTACCACCGGGATTGAAAACAAGACTGTCAGCCCTACATAGGCCCAGGGAGAAAGCGGACGATAGCGCTCCGTATATTCTTTGTGTTCCATAAGTACCTCCTAATTTATTGATCTTTATTTTTCTCGTGAAGCGGAACTCCTGACAGATCGAGTTTGGACTCTTCACCTTTTATCAATCTTTTAATATTTTCATGATGACGAATAATAAGAACCGTAATTGCTGCAAGTGTGTACCACAGAGCATACCAGGGTGCCCAGCCTAAAATGCAGCAGATAGCTGTAAAGATTGCGAAAATGATAGAACCTGCAACGGACATCAGGGAAACCTTTTTGGTTATCATGAATATTGCAAAGAACAATACAGATGCAGCGATTGCTGCCTGCCAGCAAAAGCACCAGCAGAGTGCAAAGCAGCAAGCTGCTCCTTTTCCTCCCTTGAACTTGCAGAAGACAGGATAGCAGTGTCCATAGACCGCTGCAACACCGCCGATAAAGCCGCCAATCGCGGTTCCGAGCGCAACATCATCAACGTTTAATCCGATCGCTCCGCCCAGCAGTCTCCCTACAAAGAAGGCAGCCAATGCTTTTGCACCGTCCGCTATAAAGGTCATAAGGCCGTATGGGAGACCAAACACTCTGGTCATATTGGTCGAACCGGCATTTCCGCTTCCGTATTTTCGCACATCATCTGAAAACGCCAGTTTGCTTATGATCAGAGAAGTCTGTATATTGCCGAATAAATATCCGATTGCTGCGATAAGTAAAATAACCAGGACATTCCATGAATGAATAATCAAAACTTATTCCTCCTCTTTTGAACGGTTTCTGAAATAGATTCGAATTGGAGTCCCCGAAAATCCAAACGCTTTTCTGAAATAGTTTTCCAGATATCTTTCATATGAAAAATGCATGAGATCCGTATCGTTCACAAAAACCACAAAGGTCGGTGGCTGCACGGCAACCTGTGTCGCATAATACAGTTTCAACCGTCTTCCGTTCTGAGAGGGCGGTTCTTTCATCGATACAGCCTCGTTTACAACATCGTTCAATGTGCCTGTAGGAATTCTCCGGACACTCTGCTCATAAACATCGTTTACCATGGAAAGGATCTTGGAAACACGCTGTCCGGTCTTTGCAGATATAAACAGATAAGAGACATACGGCATAAAGTTCAGCGAAACGTTCATATCCTTTTTGAATGTCTCAATCGTATATGTATCTTTCTCCACCAGATCCCATTTGTTGACAAGGATGATGCTTGGTTTACCTTCCTCGTGAACATATCCGGCAATTTTCACATCCTGTTCGGATAGGCCTTCTGTCGCGTCGCACACGAAAAGCACGACATCTGCCTTTCTTACCGCTGCCAAAGACCGGATCACGCTGTATCGTTCAATACTGGCATCCTCAATCGCTCTTTTTCGGCGAATTCCTGCTGTATCTACAAGGAGATAATTCTTTCCGTCTCTGGAAAAAGGCGTATCAATGGCGTCCCTTGTCGTCCCCGGAACGTCGGAAACAATCACTCGGTTCTCTCCCAGCAGGGCATTTACCAAACTGGATTTCCCGACATTCGGCCTACCGCAGACTGCAATATTGATGACAGATTCATCCGCTTCAATTTCTACACTGTCAAAATAGGAACAGACAGCATCCAGCAAATCGCCAATTCCGATACCCTGACCGGCGGACAAAACGATCGGCTCGCCCAGTCCAAGAGAATAAAACTCATATATGGCATCATTAAACTTAGGCGCATCAAGCTTATTCACGCCCAAAACGACCGGCTTGTTTGATTTCCGAAGCATTGCCGCGACTTCTTCGTCAGCGGAAGTCATTCCATCTCTCCCATCTACAAGAAACAGAATGACATCGCAGGTTTCAATAGCCAGTTCAGCCTGGCGTCTCATCTGCACAGCGATTTGATCCTCGCTGGAAGGCTCTATACCGCCTGTATCGATCAGCGTGAAAGAATGTGTCAGCCATTCCGCATCCCCATAGATACGATCGCGCGTTACTCCCGGTGTATCTTCAACAATCGCCAATCTTCTGCCTATCAATCGATTGAAGAGCGTTGATTTCCCGACATTCGGCCTTCCTACGATTGCAACTAAAGGTTTTGTCATGTCTCTACCTCAAATACTTTTTCCACTAAATCAGCTCCGTCTTTTACAGCGACAACTTTCACCTGAAGAGTTTCCTCCAGCTCTTTTACCGTCATACCATCCAGAAAGACATCTTCCCGCTCTTTCAGCATATTTCTCGGAATCAGCAGTACTTTTTCCAGGGGTTTATCCGACAGTTCAGCGATGAGATCCGAACCTGTTACAAGTCCACCTACATGCACATTTCCGCCAAAATATCGATTTGGAATCGGATATAATGTCCATTCAACGTGATAAGCGTCCAGCTCATGATACAGCTGATTAAAAAACGGAGCTGCCGCTGTGCCGCCAGCCATGGAAAACCTTTTCAACTCTGAAAGAGGTTCTTTATCAGCAAGCGCTCCTTCAAATTCCATTGCAAACAGGCGAAGCATTCCGACACCGTTTTCGATCTGTCCGAAGTCCTCATAGTATTCCTCAGGAGGAATCGGAAGTTCTGCATTCAGATACCATTCATCGGAAAGGAATACGATTCTTGAGCCTGTTTCCGACAAGAATCTTCTCTGAAAGCGCTCCACCGTTTGGATTACCTTCCGGCTGCCTTCTTTGTCATACGTATCCAGATGTTCCAATCTTTCACGGAATTTGGTCACTCCTACCGGAACGACCGCAACCGATGCGCAAGCAGGTGAAAGCTTTTCAAGTTCCGTCAGTGTCTCTTCCAAAACCTCTCCATCGTTGATTCCCGGACAAAGAACGATCTGTGCGTGGAACTGCAGCCCTGCTTCCTTCAGGGCTTTCAACCGCTCCAGAATTCTTCCTGCAGTCGGGTTTCTCATCATGCGTACTCTGACATCCGGATTCATCGCATGCACAGAAACATACAGAGGGCTGACTTTTCGCCGGAGAATTCTTTGAAACTCTTCGTCACTGACATTTGTGAGCGTTACATAGTTTCCCATGATAAATGACATGCGCCAATCATCATCTTTCACTTGTAGACTTGAACGCACGCCACGGGGCATCTGATCAATAAAGCAGAACACACAGTGATTCTTGCAGGTCTGCATCCGGCTCATCAGAGTCGTTTCGAAACCAAGTCCGAGAGGTTCATACTCCTCTTTTCGGACATGAAAAGACATCGTCTGACCGTTCCTGCAGATATCAATCGAGAGAATTCTGTCGGCAGAAAGCTTCTCGTAATCAATCAAATCCTTAACCGGCTCTCCATTGATTGCCAGAAGTGCGTCTCCCGCACGAATGCCAGCATCGTAAGCGGGAGTATTTGCATCAACATGTGTAATTGTCTGTGCACATAATTCCATAGATAAAACATACCACAAAATTTTTTATTTTGCAAGAAAACACGGACACCCCTCTGCAGAGTGTCCGAATCTTTTATTTGTTTTTTACCGGTTTTTCCAGCCATTTATCCATTCGGGAACGAAGTGGGATGCCGATTGCAGACGCAACAGCGATCTTAGCCGCATCGCCCAACAGGAAAGGAACGACACACAACATCAGCGATTCAGCAAGCGACCGTTGTGTCTGAATCATAAACCAGACTGTTCCAAGGGCATATAATACTGCTGTTCCTCCTATCATAGCGAGCACAATCAGCCATCGCTTTTTTGCACGGTCTGCTATCAGCCCAATGATAGCCGCGCATGGAAGATATCCGACCAGATACCCTCCGGTTGCACCTACCAGTTTCTGAACACCTCCCTGAAAGCCGGAAAACACCGGAACTCCTACCGTTCCTAGCAGCAGATAAACAGCAACTGCTATTGTTCCGTCAACAGTCCCCAGCAGCACGCCTGTCAGATAGACCATGAAAGTTGCCAATGTGATCGGTATCGGACCGATTGGAACCGACCATGGCGACGCTACACACAGCAGCGCCGCCATTACAGCAATCCTTGTTAATCTTCTGATTCTATCATTCATTCTTTTTTATGCCCTTTACTTGAAAAAGCTTTTCTTTCTTTTCTGGGCAGTTGCTACACCCTGCAGTTTCGCAAGCTGTTCAAGAAGATCTCTTTCTTTATCCGAAATGCGCCTCGGGATCTCTACATTGACAGTCACCAGCATATCGCCTTTTCCGGATTGCTGCAGCCTCTGAATTCCCTGTTCCTTCAGGCGGAAAGTCGTCCCGTTCTGCGTCCCTGCAGGAACAGTATACTTGATCTGTCCAGTCAAGGTCGGAACAATGATTTCTCCGCCGAGAACCGCTACCGTATAGGGAATATTCATATTCAGCAGCAAATCGGAACCGTTCCGCTCGAACTGACTGTGCGGACGTACCGAGATAGTGATATACAGATTTCCTCTCGGACCGCCTTTGTATCCGGCTTCTCCTTCATTCCGCTTGCTCAGTGTCTGGCCATCATCGATACCTGCAGGAACTCGGACTTTCAGGTGTTTGCTCCGTTTCACTCTTCCTCTGCCTTTGCAGTCCGGGCAAGGATCGGTGATGATCCGACCTGTTCCCCGGCACGCTGAACAGGGTCTCGTTGTTACAAAGGAGCCCAGGATAGACTGGCTCTGTTGTCTTACCTGACCGGTTCCTCCACAGGTTGAACATCTTACCGGGCTTGTTCCTGCTTTTGCGCCGGATCCTCCGCAGGTTTCACAAACTTCTTCTCTGGAGATAACGATCTCTTTCTCACAGCCAAAGGCAGCTTCTTCGAACGTGAGAGTCAGATTATACCGAAGATCATCACCCGCCATAGGGCCGTTGCGTGATGAGCTGCTGCTTCCGAAGCCGCTTCCGAAGATTGAACTGAAGATATCTCCAAAACCGAAGTCGTCTGCTCCCGTAAAAGGATTTCCAGCGCCTGCGCCCATGGAAGGATCAAAAGCAGCATGTCCAAACTGATCGTACTTTGCGCGCTTATCCGCATCGGAAAGCACTTCATATGCTTCATTCAGTTCTTTAAACTCAGCTTCCTTAGCAGCGTCACCGGGATGCAGATCGGGATGACATGATTTGGCTTTTTTCCGGAATGCACTTTTGATATCCGCGTCCGACGCATCTTTTGCTACGCCGAGCACCTCATAATAATCTCTCTTATCTGCCACAATAAACCTCACATCGGGCGGAGGTTGTCTCCGCCCGTCATCCTAGAATTGTTGGTTATGATGGAACTGCTCCTATCAGTCAACTACCTCATAGTCTGCATCTACAACGTCATCCTTCGGTGGTTCCTGTCCGCCGTTCGGCTGGCCCTGAGCACCCTGAGCCTGCTGCTCTGCAGCCTGCTGCTGATAAATCTTTCCAAAGACTTCGTAGCTGACATTGGTGCACTTTTCAGTCTCTTCCTTGATCTTCGCATTGTCCGTTCCTTCCAGTGCCTTACGCAGATCTGCGACTGCAGATTCCACTTTGGACTTATCAGAAGGATCAATCTTGGAGCCAAGTTCCTTCAGTGTTTTTTCAGTCGTGTAAACAAGCTGATCAGCATGGTTACGCGTTTCGGCTGCCTCTTTGCGCTCTTTATCCTCAGAAGCATAGCGTTCTGCTTCCTCAACAGCTTTCTTGATCTGGTCTTCGTTCAGGTTCGTAGAAGCTGTGATCGTAACCTGCTGCTGGTTGCCGGTTCCGAGGTCCTTTGCAGATACATGAACAATACCGTTCGCATCGATATCAAAGGTAACTTCGATCTGCGGTACTCCACGAGGTGCGGGAGCAATCCCTGCCAGCTGGAAACGACCGAGGGTCTTATTGTACTGTGCCATTTCGCGCTCGCCCTGCAGAACATGTACTTCAACGCTGGTCTGACCATCCGCTGCGGTTGAGAAGATCTGACTCTTCTTGGTCGGGATGGTTGTATTACGGTCGATCAGTCTGGTGAATACACCGCCCAGGGTCTCAATGCCCAAAGACAACGGCGTGACATCCAGAAGCAGGATATCCTTGACTTCACCACCGAGCACACCGCCCTGAATTGCTGCGCCGATTGCAACACATTCATCGGGGTTGATTCCTTTGAACGGCTCTTTTCCGGTAACGTTCTTAACCATTTCCTGAACAGCCGGAATACGGGATGAACCGCCGACCAGAATGACTTTGTTAATGTCACTGTTGGACAGTCCTGCGTCCTGCATTGCCTTCTGGACACATACTCTGGTCTTATCAACAAGGTCGGAAGTCAGTTCATTGAACTTCGCGCGGGTGATCGTGACGTCCAGATGTTTCGGACCTGTTGCATCCATCGTAATGAAAGGCAGGTTCACATTGGATGAAGTCGTTCCTGAAAGTTCGATTTTCGCTTTCTCAGCTGCTTCCTTCAAGCGCTGCAATGCCATCTTGTCTTTGCGCAGGTCGATGCCGTTGGAGCGGAGAAACTCAGACGCGATATAATCGATCAGTCTCTGATCGAAGTCATCGCCGCCCAAACGGTTGTTACCGGCTGTTGCCAGAACTTCGAACACGCCATCGCCGATCTCCAGGATCGATACATCGAACGTGCCGCCGCCAAGGTCATACACAAGGATCTTCTGGTTGGTTTCCTTATCAAGGCCATATGCCAGAGATGCTGCCGTCGGCTCGTTGATGATACGGAGAACTTCCAGACCTGCGATTCTGCCCGCATCCTTTGTAGCCTGACGCTGACTGTCAGTAAAGTAGGCAGGAACCGTGATAACTGCCTGAGTGACTTTTTCTCCCAAATAGCTTTCCGCATCTGATTTCAGTTTCTGAAGGATCATTGCTGAAATTTCCTGTGGCGTATAATCCTTGCCATCAATTTTCACTTTATAGGATGAACCCATTTCTCTCTTAATAGAAGAGATTGTACGCTCCGGGTTCGTGATTGCCTGACGCTTTGCAATTGTTCCTACCAAACGCTCATTATCTTTAAAGGCAACAACAGACGGAGTGGTTCTTCCACCTTCGGAATTCGGGATAACGACAGGATCGCCGCCTTCCAGAACCGCAACGCATGAATTGGTTGTGCCAAGGTCAATACCGATAATCTTACTCATAGTTTTATTCCTCCTGAAATGTTTTGATTAAAATGTTTGAAATGCACTTCTGCATTATTCTGAAACTTTTACCATGCTATGGCGCACGATTTTATCTTTCACGCGGTAGCCCTTCTGAAATACCGCAAGAATTTTCCCTTTTTCTACACCTTCGACCGCCTCTGCCATCACTGCGTTATGCAGATTCGGATCGAACTCTCCTTCTGTCTCCACTTCACTCAATCCCTGCTTCTGAAGAGTTTCCATCAGTTTTCTGTGAACTAGGAGTACTCCCTGTGCCCAAGATTCATCCTTTGTCTCGCTGCCGGCAACCCTGTCAAAGTCATCAAGGATCGGAAGCAGTGCTGTTATCGCATCTCTCTTTCCTTCCTCATAGCTGTCAGCCCTTACCGTTGCATTTCTGCGACGGAAGTTATCAAAATCAGCCTGGTTCCTTTGCAAAAGGTTTACCGTTTCATCCAGTTTTTTTTGCAGCGACTCTACATGCTCCCGGACCTTATCCATTTCCTCCTGGGTCAATGTGCAGCCGTTCTCTTCTTCCTGTACAGGCTCGGATGTTTCTGTTACTTCATCCGGTACTTTGGTGCTTTTCTTCTTGGACACGATTAGTCCTCCTTCAAATATGATTGTAAAACATAGGCCAGATTCTGCTGAACTCCCTGAAGAACACTGATCACACGGTTGTAATCCATTCTTGTCGGGCCGATGATTCCGAATGTCCCCAGCGGCATGTCATTGACTCTGTAAGTCGCAGTCACAACGCTGCAGTCCTGCAATCCTTCCTGTTCATTCTCTCTTCCGATCGTTATCGTGAACTCCATATTGGACGCTTTCTTCATCATCCGGTAAATGTTGTCTCGCTGCTCAACCGTCGCAAGGAATGTTTTTGCTTTGTTGACATCATTGTACTCAGGATAGCGAAGCATATTACGGGCACCGGCAAGTTCAACCATATTCATGCCCGTCTGAGAGCTCTCATCCAAGCGTTCCAGAAGCGAACTCAAAAAATCTCCGCGGCTCTTCAGTTCAGCTCCGATCTCTTTTATCAGCTTCTCACCGACTGTAGACATTCGGCAGTTATAGCATCTTCTCGTAATTGTCCGCGATAATGCTTCCAGTTCATCCGGCGTCATATCCGGGGGAATATCAATGACTGAATCTCTTGCCACACCTGCATCTGTCACAATCACAGAGAGTGCTTTACCTTCCGTCAGCGGTACAAGCTGAAAATGTCTCAGTCGGTTTGTCGCTAGATCAGGCATCATTACAATTGCAGTATAATGCGTGATTTCCGAAAGAACATGTGCCGTTGAGCGCAATACCGACTCGATTCCGTCGATTCTATTCCGGTAATAGCCATTCAGCAGCTTCAGTTCTTCCTGGCTCAGCGCAGCATGACTCAGCATCTGATTGACATACAGTCTGTACGCCTTATCTGACGGGATCCTTCCTGCTGAAGTGTGTGGCTGGGCTAGATACCCGAGTGCCTCCAAATCAGCCATTTCATTCCGGATCGTAGCGGATGACCAGTTCAGGTCTGCGCTCTGCCGGATCGATTTCGATCCGACCGGACTCGCTGACAGGATATACTCGTCGATGATGGCGCGAAGGATCTGCAGTTTTCTTTGATCTAATTCCATAGCGTCTCCTTAGCGTGTTAGCACTCTTTTGTCTTGAGTGCTAATCATCGTGATAAATGTACCACGATTGCAATCCACTGTCAAGCAAACAAAACGGCGCGAATGTGAACTCAAAGTGAACTATGATTCTATCAAAAAAGCGTCCTTACGGACGCAGCAGTTCAAAGTAATTGGTATCTTTAAAATCAAGCAATACGGTATTCATCAGATCCATCCCTCTGCGGTTCAGTCGCAGATACCGTGGATCCGTATGGTCCCACAGCCCGCGGGTCTGATTCCGCTCAATCGCTGCGGGATAGGTTTCCAGGAGGCTGCACCCGTAACGGTCTTCAAACATTTTTAGATCGATTCCCTGTGTTTTTCTCAATCCGAGCATGATTGTTTCAAACATCTGCTCAAATGTATTGATCAGGATTTTTTCCGCCTCCGGTATCTTTCCCTTTTCAACAGCTTTCAGGTATGATCTGATACTCTCTGTGTTGGCAAACCGATATCTTTTTCCGCGCTCTTCCATGGATGAATGCGCCGCTACTCCAATGCCCAGATAAGTTTCATTATTCCAGTATGTCAGATTATGTCTGCATTCATATCCGGGAATTGCGAAATTGGATACTTCATAACGCTTGTATCCCACAGACGAAAGATAATCGATTCCCATATCCTGCATGTCCGCCACCTGATCCTCATCCGGTAATGTTTCTTTGCCGGATGCTACATCATAAAAGAGAGGAGTTTCTTCCTCCAGGATCAAAGAATATGCTGAAATATGGTGCGGATGGAGTTCTGTAACAATCTGAAGAGTCTGAAGATATTGTTCAGCCGACTGTCCGGGCAATCCATGCATCACGTCAACATTCACGTTAGAAAAGCCGGCCTGAATCGACCAGTTGTATGTATTCCGAAAATCTTGGAAAGAATGAACTCTGCCGATTCGCTTCAGGAGTTGATCATCCGCACTCTGCAGTCCAATGGATATGCGGTTGACGCCTCCCTGTCTCAAGATTCTGAGTTCCTCATTTGAAGCGGTTTTCGGATTGCATTCAACACTGATCTCTGCATTTGGGGCAAGTGGAAAAGCATGATTGACTGATTCAAGCACACGCACAAGATCGGCAGCTGGCAGAACAGTCGGCGTCCCTCCTCCAAAAAAAACGGTATCCGCATGAAGATCCGGATACTGTTTTTTCCGAAGTGTAATTTCTTTAATCAAAGCATCACAATAAATGCTTGCGGTCTCATCCAAAGAAACCGAGCAGAAATCACAATATCTGCATTTTTTGATGCAATAAGGGATATGAACGTAGATAGCTGTCATCCGTTGATCCGAAGCACGCTCATGAAGGCATCGGATGGGACGGAAACCGATCCAACCTGTCTCATGCGCTTTTTTCCTTCTTTCTGTTTCTCAAGAAGTTTCTTTTTACGTGTAATATCGCCGCCGTAGCATTTAGCGAGAACATCTTTACGCACCGCTTTTACGGTTTCTCTCGCTATGATCTTTGAACCGATAGCAGCCTGGATCGGAATCTCAAACTGTTGCCGAGGAATCACGTCTTTCAGTTTTTCGGCAACTGCTCGGCCTTTTCCGTACGCACGGTCCTTATGTACAATAGTCGAAAGAGCATCGCACATCTCACCGTTAAGAAGGAAATCAAGTTTCACGAGATCGCTTTTCTGATACCCGCTGAGTTCATAGTCGAACGAGGCATATCCTCTGCTCCTGGATTTCAGGCTGTCGAAGAAGTCATAAATGATTTCGTTCAGTGGAAGAATATAATTCAGGTTCACTCTTCCTTCTTCGATATAATTCATATCCAGAAATACAGCTCTGTTATTCTGGCAAAGTTCCATGATTGTACCGACATATTCTGAAGGTGTCATAATGGTCGCTTTGACCATCGGCTCTTCCATATGCTCAATTTCCGTTGCCGGTGGCAAACTTGCCGGATTATCGATCGTCAGTTCTCTTCCGTCTACCGTAAATACACGATAAACAACGCTGGGAGATGTTGTTACCAGATCCAGATCAAATTCTCTTTCAAGGCGTTCTGTGATGATTTCCATATGTAGCAGACCCAAGAATCCGCAGCGGAATCCATAGCCCAGAGCCATAGAGTTTTCGTGTTCGAATACAAGGGAAGCATCATTCAGCTGAAGCTTTTCCAATGCATCCTTGAGATCATTGTAATGGGCTCCGTCCGCCGGATAGATACCGCAGTAAACCATAGGGTTGACATGCTTATAACCTGGCAGCGGTTCTTTTGCCGGGCGGTCAGCAAGAGTGATGGTATCGCCCACTTTTGTTTCCGCAACACTCTTGATGGATGCTGCGATGTAACCAACTTCCCCAGCCTGCAGGCAGTCCACTTCTTTCCATGTTGGGGAGAAAACGCCGACCTCGGTAACATCGAACACATTCCCCGTCGCCATTGACTTGATTTTTGATCCGGCACGGACTTCCCCGTCAAAAATGCGCACATAGGAAACAGCGCCTTTATAATTATCATAAATGCAGTCAAAAATCAGTGCTTTCAGAGGAGCATCCGTGATCCCTGTCGGAGGTGGCACAATGTCTACAATCTGTGACAGCACCTGCTCCACATTAAAACCGGTTTTTGCTGATATGCAGGGGGCTTCCGTAGCAGGTATCCCGATGATATCTTCAATCTCATGGATCACACGTTCCGGCTCGGCACTGGGCAGGTCTACCTTATTAATTACAGGCAGAACTTCCAGTCCGTTATCTACCGCGAGATACACATTTGCCAAAGTCTGTGCCTCGATTCCCTGTGTCGCGTCAACGACCAGAACCGCCCCTTCGCAGGCAGCAAGTGCACGGGAAACTTCATAATTAAAGTCCACATGGCCTGGTGTATCGATCAGATTGAACATGTATGTTTTTCCGTCACTATGCTCATAGAACATTCTGACAGCCGATGCTTTAATGGTGATGCCGCGCTCCCTTTCAATATCCATGGAATCCAAAAGCTGTTCTTCCATGTCCCGTTTTGAAACAGTACCGGTCATCTCCATCATTCGATCGGCAAGTGTGGATTTTCCATGATCAATATGCGCTATGATTGAAAAATTGCGAATCAGTGACAAATCTTGTTCCATACAGTCCTCCGTTCAGTGTGTTAATCATATCCCACACCATCAAAAAAAGCAAGGCAATTTTCATTGCCCTGCTATGGTTCTTTTTCCGCATTCATTCTTTACGATTAAAGAAGAAATAACACTCTTTTATATATGAACACTTTCCACTTCGGCTGCTTTCTCAATTCATTTTCCGCTCTTGTTACAATGTTTTTCATCTCTTTCCGCTCTTCCGACATAACATGATTGGAAAACGCAGCTTCTTTGGCCAGGTCATTTGCACGATTTCCGATCCTGGCACCATATTTTTTCAATCTGCCAAGATAATGGTACATTTCCAAAATGGCCTGTTTCGCATCTTCCTGACTGAACAGTTTCTGTCTCTTCTCACGGACTTTTTTTCCTGTCAGCCAAAGCCCCCCCACAACGGCGGGCGGTATCAGCAGCAGCCAAAGCCAGCCAAGATGACGCTCTATTGCAGTCCCTTCAGTCTCCTGTCCCTCAGATTGCTCCGGATCTTCCCCCTCATCATCCTGAGGTTCTTCTGTCGGAACCGGCTCCGGTGTTTCATTGTCTATTCCGTTCTCCGGTGTTTCCGTCGGTGTGTTCTCCTCCGGTTCCGGTGATTCATCGATTGGCTCCGGAGTAGGTGTATTGGTCGGTTCCGGCGTTGATGTCGGTGCCGGGGTCTGTTCAGCCAGATTCTGATCCTCGCCGGCGGTACTTTCAACAGGAAGCCAGCCGATGCCAGGACAATATACCTCGGTCCAGGCATGCGCAGATTTATCGGTTACCGGCGTCGAACGATTCTCTTCCGCAAAAAAACGATAACCAAATACATATCTGGCCGGAATGTCCATTGCTTGCAGGATTGCGGTTGTCGCACTGGCAAAATGCACGCAATATCCTTTTTTTCCTTCATTTAAAAAGTATAGAACAAAGTCAGCTCCATCGGGAATCGAACCGGGTTCTGTTGTATACTCTGCAGCACTGTGAACAAACGCAGCCACTCTTTTCGCAGTCTCATAAGGATCATCCGATGAAACCAGGCCATTCTCCTTTGCAAATGATAGAATGGTATTCTTTGTTTTTTCATCCTCAATGATATATTGCCTGCGTGCCCACTCATAATAAGCACTTTCTTCGGAAGAAACATCTGCAGCATCTGGGACATTACGGCTGAACTGCCACTCATATTGGTTATTTCCGTTTGCTGCAATATATGACTCATGTGTTCCGGGCGAACGATCCGAAACGAATCCATAAGGAACATATTTCATTTCAGATTGTTCCGCAGCAATCACAACGGATTCCCCGTTTTGCTCGGCTCGATTTCCAAGCGCATCCATTGACTTCCATGTCCCATCAAACTCGGAACTGTGATTCCAACGGTTTTTCCCATAGCTTCCGAAAGAGTATGCCCTTAAATAAAATTCCCCGGTGTCAGACGCCGTTACTTCCATAACGGGATCATCTGTTCTTTCCCAACGGTCCTCATCTGTCAGGTCTTCCGTCCGTTTCACACGGTTTTTCAAGGCGCTAATCATGTTATCATAAAAATCCTGCGCCTTCTGGCTCATGATTTCCTGTCTTCTCTCGAAAGAAATCGGTTCATAGGTCTCCGGAGGGGAAATCCAGCGAATCAGAAGCCCCAGAATGACCAATCCGACAAACGCGAAAAGAGTTACGATTCCGTACCGATCCGCTTCATGCGCACGGAGACTACCTGTAATCAAGCAAGCGCCGATATAAATCATCAGAAGAAAGACCGTCCAGTGTGCGAGCGGAAGGTCCGTATAAATCAGTGCAAGCATAAAGATCGGGAGCGGTACAATTACCGGAAGAACGATCATCTTGCTTCTGATCAGACTCCAAGCAACGGATAACCCCAGAATTGCCATCACCAGAAGAACAAACCAACCGATTGCCTCTGACGGTGCTGCCTTCAACCCCTCGATGGTTTCAACTGGTCCGGGAGCTGAAAGAAAAGGAACATCCGGTGCAAGAAGATCGAACATGGTAAACCGGAACAGCCGGAACCCGTATATCACTGCTTTCCTGTTGAAGATCATCAACGGAATCAGCGTTGCAAAATACACTCCTCCTGCAATAATTCCAAAGCGAGGCACATGCATCCATACAGAAAGTACCAGCCCGATCAATACAGCAGCAAGAATCAACGGTCCCAACGGATACGAAATCTGATAAGCCGTCAGAACCGCGCACGGCACGCTCAGAATCGCAATAGCAACCAATGTGGCATCGCATATGATTTTGAGAAAAGACTGAAAGACTTGTTTCATGCTTCCACCCCCTTATGAGGTGTCAGCCTGTAAACCATCGTATCATTTCCCGTCCGGATGGAAGTTGTTTTTTCTTTTCTCATCGGCGCAGCAAGAAATGTTTTCAGGAACTTATCCAGATCTCCTGGAGACAGAACCGTTATGTTCTGCAGGCCGATATACAATACATACGGGATCTTTTTATCCATCAGTACATCTGAGACAAACAGCAACTGATCAAGAAGATCTTCCTGCTGTGCAAAGGAATCCGGAAGGTCAATCGCCAGGATGATATTCTTTCGGATCAGTTCCTGCGGTTCGCGGATAATCGGATCATCAAATTTGGATGTCAGTTTCCAATGGATCAGGTTGATGGAATCTCCCTCTCGGTACGGTCTCAGTTCGTGTTCTTCGGAAAAGCCCTGTGGCTTTGGTTTTGCAATCTGCTCAGAGGATACAACAAGATCAGGCATCGGTTCCGGAGACGACGGTGCCGGAAGAACGGTAAAGGTTATGGGATTGGATTTTTTAATTGGGAACGCGAAAAACCCCAGGTAATCATACGCCCACGCTGAACGGATCGAGCATCGCACGGTTCCACAGTGCAGAGTTGACACTGAAAAAGATTCCTCTTCTTCCGATAATCCTATCATACGGAAAGTGTGTTTTTTTGGGGGTTCCGAATAAAACAGATTTTGCTCTTCGACCTTAATCTTCAGGCAATCAAGAGGAAGAAAGAAACTGCAAGTCGCAGAAACATGTATTTTTGCTTGTTTTTTCCGCTGCACATCCTGCGCACCTTCGAGGTTTACTCTGGTACAAAGCATGGCAGGAATGCTGAGTACCAGTGAAACGACCGGAAGCATCAGCACAAACCAAAGCATATAATGGGAGATATACTGGCCGAATGCCAAATGAAAGGCAGTTACAGCAGCGAGTCCTCCCAGATATAGAATACGGCGGCCGCGCATGTTATTTCACCGACGGTGCCGGTGTGTTCTTCAAAAGTTCCGTGACGACCGATTCCGCAGTTTTTCCGGAGGCTTTCGCATCTGCCGTCAGAATCAGTCGGTGCGTAACAGTAGAAGGATATATCAGTTTAACATCCCCCGGAATAACATAATCCCTGCCCTGAACCCATGCTGCAGCTTTTGCCATACTGGCCACGGCAAGAGAAGCGCGTGGACTTGCGCCTTGCAGAACAGAAGCATGCGTTCTTGAAGCATTCCCAAGCCGAATGATATATTCCAGAATTTTAGGGTTTACATAAGTATGATCTACTGTATTCCTGATTTCGGCAAGCCCGTTCTGATCCGCGATGCATCTGACGTGATCCAGCGGGTTTCCTTTCTGCTTTCGGGTTAGAAGTTCCAATTCATCGGATGGCTTTGGATAGCCCATCGACAGACGAACCATAAACCGGTCCAACTGCGAATCCGGCAGAAGCTGTGTTCCGGAAGCACCGACAGGATTCTGTGTTGCAATCACGACAAATGGATCCGGCACCGGATGAGTCACGCCATCAACAGTTACATTTCCTTCTTCCATCGCTTCCAGCAGCGCAGACTGTGTTCTGCTGGTTGCCCGGTTCAACTCATCTGCAAGAAACAGATTGCAAAGAATCGCTCCCGGTTGATAAACCATTTTTCCTGACTGCTTATCATATAAAGAAAAACCAACGATATCAGATGGAAGAACATCGGGCGTAAACTGTACGCGATTATACTGAAGTCCCAAAGCTTTACTGAATGCAAGAGCCAATGTTGTTTTTCCCACACCTGGGATATCCTCCAGCAGAATATGCCCGCGCGCAAGAATTGCCAGCAAGGCCATTATTAGAACGTTATCTTTTCCGACAACGGCTTTCTTTAATTCATCCAAGATGGATTTCGGATCGTTCATGCTATTCCTCCGTATTATAACGTGTGATGTTATTATACACTATTTTCTGCGACTTGAATTCGTCAAAGTTGTAATAAAACTTTGAATTTCTTTTATATAACTAACAATTTTCTTTCTTACAGGAAATCAAAAAAGCTGCCGGAACGGCAGCTTAAAGCTTTGATCGGATTACTCTTCTTCCTCGTCATCATATTCTTCGTCATCATCATCGGAAGACGTGAAGCTGAAGAACCGCGCGAGACCTTTCTTCTTGGGCTGAGGTTCTTCATTCTCATCCTCATCCTCTTCCTCATCATCTTCGTCATCGCCTTCGAGCATACGTCTGAACCAGCCCTTGTTACGAGAAGCCTGTTTCTTCTTGGAAGGAACTTCTTCGTAATCATCCTCATCGTCATCCTCTTCAGGCTCAGGCTCTTCCTTCTTGACAGGTTTTGCCGCTTTTGCCGGCTTCTGGACAGGCTTTGGTTCTGCTTTCGGTTTCTCAACAGGCTGTGGCGCAACCGTTTCAGATGTTACTCTCGGCGGATTTTCAGGAACAGGGCGTACATCAAGTTCCTGACGATTGCCGTTAATCATCTTCATGTAGTCGTTGAGATAACGCTGAACATCTGCAAGGATATCATCTGCATAAGCCCTTGCACTGTTGCAGATCGTATCTGCATTTTCTTCCGCTGCCTGCTGCAGTTCTTCTGCTCTGCGGCATGCTTCCGTATAAACGGAATTCTCACTGACCATAGCTTCATATTCAGCTACCGCCTGCTGATAAACTTTTTCTGCAGCTTCCTGGGCTTGTGCGCGAAGTTCATCTGCTTCTTTCTCCGCACTTTCCAAAATATCCTGTGCCTTCTCACGCGCATTGCGGAGAGTATTATCTCTTTCCGAAATAATGCCGCCAGCTCTGCGGATATCTTCCGGAATCTGTGCTTTCAGATCGCCAAGCAAATCGTTAAATTCCTGAAGATCAACGATTCGCCGTTCTGCTCCACTGTTAAATTTAGGTTTTGGACTCTCATCCAAAAGCTGCTCGATTTTGGATAAGATACTGTAAATCTTCATTGTCTGTACGCCACTCATTGTTTTGCCAACCTTTCCCGAATAAAATTCTCATTGCATGGCGGAACCAGTCCTGTAATGGATCCGCCGTAAAAACCTATTTCCTTCACGTTGCTGCTGCTTAAAAACGAATGTGAAGGACTTGCCATAAAATACACCGTCCTGATCTCATCTGACAACTGTCTGTTTACGGCATCAATTTGAAACTCATATTCAAAATCCGTGATAGCTCTAAGCCCGCGGATCAAGTAACTTGCACCTACTGATTTCGCATAATCAACAACCAAACCATCGAACAGCCCCGGTTTCACATTGTTCATTTGTTCTGCTTCAATCACGCGCCGGATCATGTCACGTCGTTCTTCCGCACTGAAAGCCGGTTTCTTGGAAGAATTATTCAATACAGCGACATACACAATATCGAAAAGTGACGCAGCACTTTTCAGGACATCCAGATGACCAACTGTGAATGGATCAAAACTTCCAGGATAGACGCCGATCTTCATCGTTCGTAATCTCCTTCCAGCAGCGAAAAACTGCAAGCGCCATAGTGCTTTGTTTTCCGGATCCGCATTAAACCGGGAATCCCGTGCGGAGGATCGAGTTCTGAAGCAAATTCGATCATTACCGTTCCATTTTCACGGATCATCTGATTTCGGAACAGTTCCTCACATGCAATCTGCGCTGTTCCATCCTTGTAAGGCGCATCCAAAAATACGATATCGAAAGATTGCCCTTCCTTTTTCAGAAGATCAATCGCAGCTAGATAGTCCAGATTCAAAACCCGAACCTTCTCCTGAAATCCGCATAAAGAAGCATTTCTCCGAATCAACTCTGCACACTTCGGATTTTTATCATTTAAGACTACCCGGTCTGCACCGCGGGATGCGGCTTCAAGGCCTAAGCTTCCGCTTCCCGAAAAAAGATCCAGAACAGAACTGTAAGGTATCAAAAACTGCAGCGACCCGAACGCTGCTTCCTTAACGCGATCCAGAGTCGGTCGTGTATCCAGGCCTTCCGGTGTTTCCAGCTTTCTTCCTTTTGCTGTCCCGGCAATGATCCGAACCATGGCAAACCCCAACATCTTGAATTTTCTATCCCATTTTAACACCACCCCTTGAAAAGTGCAATACCTTTTTGAATAAATTATGAACTTTTTTCGTGAATTTTATGTCCAAAACAATTGTCGTATCAAAGGTTGCTTTTCCACCTATTTTTGATGAAATTCTAATAAAAAAAGAATGCATATTTCTATGCGCCAACACAGAAAACTGTATCTATCCCGCTCACCGCGCCAAGGAACCCGGCAATCCATTGTCATTATTTTTATATAATCTGATTTGTTTGTTTGTATAACGTTTGACAAGTGGCCATAAAAGAAATATAATTCTTCTATTATTTATTTGGAGACACTTATGCTTCGTAGTACATACGCTGTCGTTCATCTGGACGCGATTGAACATAATATTTCATATATAAAAAACAATCTTCCAAAGTCAACCGATTTGCTTGCTGTAATCAAAGCAAACGCCTATGGCCACGGATTGTGTGAGGTAGGAACCCTCCTCGATCAGAATCCCGATGTAGCCATGTTCGGCGTAGCCATCTGTGAAGAAGGCGTGCGTTTAAGAAACGCGGGTGTCAAAAAACCGATCCTGATTTTGGGAGTGACCGATCCGGAACATTTTGATGCTGTTGTAGAATACGATTTGATTCCTGCCGTTTTCACAAAAGAACAGGTATCTCTCGCTGAAAATTCTGCCAGAGCACATAACAAAACTGTCTCTGTACATATTAAAATCGACAGCGGAATGCACCGCATCGGAGTTCCATCTCTAGATTCTCTTGAAGAATTGCTGGATGCATTTGATTCCGTTCAAAATGTCCGATTAGCCGGCGTGTTCACCCACTTTGCCAAATCAGAAAGTGATCCCGCTTTTACCGCTCTTCAAGCTGAGCGTTTTGATCAGGCTGTTGCGAAGATTCATCAGAGAGGTTACAGGCCTGTGGTTCACGCTGCAAACAGCGCCGCAATTCTTTCCGGTTCCCGTTATTCCTATGACATGGTTCGCCTCGGTATCTCCATGTATGGTTATTATCCTGACGGAGTTTCATCCGGTGCACTCTCTCCCGCTATGTCATTTGTTACACATATTTCCAATCTACAGAATCTTCCCGCAGGTGAAGGAATCAGTTATGGGCAGAAATATGTGACAACTCGTCCGACCACAGTGGCAACGCTCCCTGTCGGATATGGCGATGGATATAAACGCTGCCTTAGCGGTAAGGCCGAGGTTCTGATTGGGGGAATCAGATGTCGGCAGATCGGAACGATCTGTATGGATCAGATCATGGTTGATGTAACCAACGTGCCTTCGGTGCATCTAGGCGATGAAGCCGTGCTGATTGGTTCCCAGGGAAACGAATCTATCACAGCTGATGAGCTTGCACAAAAAGCTGATACCATCAGTTATGAAATACTCCTTTCCATTTCTGAGCGGGTACCGAGGATTTATCGTTAACTCATTCTGCGGATGAATCATAATTCACCGTCTTGTTTCGGAAGCGTGCCTGACGCACGCTGTTCCTTATTCATCCATTTACTGGCAGGCAGTTAAACCTGTCCAAATTCAAACAAAGGGGGTATCAATGGATCTATTTGCGAAATGCAAAAATGAAGTGCTCGATGAAGTTCGCGAAAAAGGGATCTATCCTTATTTTCATGAGCTTGAGTCCAGACAGGACACAGTTGTAACCATGGAAGGCAAACGCCGCATAATGCTCGGCTCGAACAGCTACCTCGGTCTTACATCCAACCCGCGAGTAATCGAAGCTGGGGTTAAGGCAATTCAGGAGTTTGGTTCAGGCTGCGCGGGTTCCCGCTTTCTGAACGGTACACTTGTTCTTCATACTCAGCTCGAGCGCGAACTGGCAGATTTTCTTGGCAAAGAAGCGTGCATGACTTTCTCCACAGGATTTCAGTCCAATCTTGGTATTATAAGTGCTATTGCAGGCAAAAATGATTTTATCCTGTGTGACCGTGAAAACCACGCCAGTATTTACGATGGATGCCGTCTCAGCATGGCTACGATGGTTCGTTACCGTCATAACGATATGGCTGATCTGGAAAAGAAACTATCCCAACTACCCGATAACGGCGGCCGTTTGATTGTAACAGACGGTGTGTTTTCCATGGGCGGCGATATCGCGAATCTTCCTGAAATCGTCCGTCTGGCGAAAAAGTACGGAGCACGCACGATGGTTGATGACGCTCACGGTCTTGGCGTGCTGGGAAACGGCGGTCGCGGAACAGCTGACTATTTTGGTCTGACGGATCAGGTCGATATTCTGATGGGTACTTTTTCAAAGTCACTGGCCAGCATCGGCGGTTATATGGCGGCAGACTGGAAAATTGTGGATTACGTCAAACACGTTTCACGTCCTTTCATTTTCTGCGCTTCCATTCCCCCTGCTGCTTGTGCAACTGCTATTGAAGCTCTTCATATTCTGAAAGAGAACCCCTGGATGCCGAAGCATCTCCTTGATCTTTCCGCGCACATGAGAAAAGGGCTGAAAGAGAGAGGCATCTCTATCCGAGAAAGCACCACTCCCATCATTCCTCTGTATACGACTGATACGGAAACAACTCTTCGTGCCGGTGCCGCACTCTTCGATGCCGGAGTATATGTTAATCCGGTTCTGCCTCCGGCAACGCATCCTAAGGAATGCTTATTGCGTACCAGTTATATGGCCACGCATACGGAAGCCATTCTCGATGAGGCTTTGGATATCATCGATAAAGTCATTCATGAATACATTGGCTGATCTTCCTCGCATCGTTGTCATTACCGGAGCGTCTCATGGAATCGGTGCAGCATGTGCCGAACAATTCCTTTCCAATGGTGATGTTGTATACGGGCTCTGCCGAAGCACTCCGTCAAATGATCGCATAAAGCATATTCCGACTGATCTGAAAAACGACTCGTCTGTGCAAAGCGCGATTGATCAAATCAGGAAGGAGTCCGGGCGGATCGATGTTCTATTATTGAACGCCGGGATCGGTATTTCAGGAGCTGTAGAGTTTACAGAGCTGAAAGACGCCCAGCATCAGTTTGATGTTTGTTACTTTGGCTCACTTCGTGTTCTCGTTCCTGCGCTCTCTCTTTTACGCGAATCAAAGGGAATGGTTCTGTTTACTTCTTCCGTAGCATCTGTGACCCCAATTCCCTTTCAGGCTCACTATTCTGCCTGCAAAGCCGCAATCAACGCTTTGGTCTCAGCGTTACGGAACGAGCTCCATCCGCATCAGGTACGGGTCGCGGCGATTCTTCCCGGTGACGTGAAAACTGATTTCACAGGGTCCAGAAAAAAAGATGAGAGAGGTTCCGAAATCTATCCTGCTCTTATAAACTCGGTTGCAAAGATGGAACATGATGAGCAGCACGGCATGGATCCTTCCAGAATTGCAAAGAAATTCCTTCAGGTTTCCAGAAAACGCAATCCAAAGCCGTATTATTCCGTTGGATTTGCTTATCAAGCAATCTGCGTCCTTGTGAAAGTTCTGCCCTCCAGACTCGCTGCCTGGATTATTCGGTTGCTTTACGCCTGATTAAGGCCACCATCTCAGAAAAAGGCTTGTGTGCAAAAGTTGCATGCAAGCCTTCTTTTCGAAATAAAAAACAGACCGCCATGGGCGGTCTGCATGATATCTGATCTTGATTAGTTCAGAGCATCCTTTAAAGCTTTTCCTGCTTTGAAAGAAGGCGCTTTGGAAGCTGCGATCTCGATCACTTCGCCAGTCGCGGGATTGTGGCCTTTGCGAGCTGCATGTTCTTTTGCTTCAAAGGTGCCGAAGCCAACGAGAGAAACCTTCTCAGAAGCCTTCAGTGCTTCTTCGATGGTGGCGAGTGCGGCGTTGATAGCTTTTTCAGCGTCTTTCTTTGTAAGATTGCTCTTCTCTGCAACAGCAGCGATCAATTCAGTTTTATTCATTTTGATTCCTCCATAAAGTAATTAAATATTGAAACTATAGCTTCGTAATAAAAGACTTGTTTTAAAACGAACCTTGTACATTTTAACAACCATCCATGCTTTCGTCAAGCCTAAAAGTCCGATTTTACAAGAAAAATCAGCATTTTTTCGATTTCTCCCAATAGGCATCCTGCTCTGAGAGCGGCAACTCTGATAAATGCTTCCCGTCTTCTCTTGCCAGCTGTTCCATTCTGCCATATCGGGCTATGAACTTATCAGTCGCCTCATGCAGTACTTGCTCAGAATCAAGTCCCAGCAGTCTTATGACGTTCACTACGGCAAACAGCAAGTCCCCTGCTTCCTCTTCGAGATTTCCCTGATTGTTCATGGCAAGAAGCAATTCTTCTGTTTCCTCCGGAATCTTATGAAACGCCTGATTTGCATCCTCCCAGTCAAACCCGGCTTTTCTTGCTTTTTTTTGTACTTTGTGCGCTCTCATAAGCGCAGGAAACCGCTTAGGAACCGAGCATAGTATTTCTGTCTGTGTTGTCTGATGACGATCCTTTGCTTTGAGCGCATCCCAGTTTTTCAGCACCTCTCCGGATGTTTCCGCTTTCACATTTCCGAACACATGCGGATGCCGATAAATCAGTTTTTTAACTATCCCGTCAGAAACATCATCCTGATCGAATCTTCCTTGTTCCTTTGCAATCGTAGCATGAAACACAACCTGCATCAGAACATCACCCAATTCTTCAATCAGATGATCATCATTTCCTTCATCGATTGCATCGCAGAGTTCATAACATTCTTCAATCAGATCCCCTTTAATGCTCTCATGTGTCTGCTCTTTGTCCCAGGGGCATCCGTTCGGAGCCCGAAGCATTTCCATAATTCTGCACAGATCCGGATAAAGATATTTGCTTTTTTCAAAAAACGGGATCTGCGGAACCAGTAAAACGGTTCCGGCAAAGAAATCTTTTCTCCGGTCAAGCGTGTACAGAGGAATTTCTTCAATCCTGTAACTGCCGTCTTCCTGCATGACAGCAAGTTTCACGGGCAGTTCATCCGGATAAAAACGCTGCAGATACAGCTTTACTTCTCCGGCAGCAATTACCGTATCAATTTCCTGGATACAGAGAAGCTCATTCAGATCAGGGGAATCAGGGAGTTCGTTTGCCGTGCACAGCACAGCATTCTGAAGAGAAGGAAACGCGGCTTTTGCATAGGAAACTCCCGGCAGCACCTTCAGGGTGAATCCGTGCTGTTCACATGCCTGTCTGATAGCATCCATCTGTGCAAAGCAACCGTCACCGGGCACTGCATAGACACAGTTGCCTGATGAGGTAAGCCGTTTGGCAATCAGATTGTTCAAATCATCAAAATCTTCTGCCTGCTCATACAGATCATCCATAGAAACGTATTTCAGACCTGCTTGTTTCACTGTATTTGCGGAAGGATGACGATCTGTCTGAAGATAAAGGTTTTCCGCCTCCTGGATTGCTTTCCATGCGTTCTGCGTCAGTGTATATGGTGTTGATAACGGAGCAATTACAATTTGCTTCGCCGCAGTTTCATTAATGTTTTGCATATCGAATCAGTCTTTTTCCTCCTGGAATTCTCGTCAGTTCGTCTTTTGTAAAGACCCGCAGTCTCAGAACAAGCACCAGATAGAAAACAATGGCAACGATAATCGCAAGAATACATGCCGCTGTCGAGAACAGATAACGTCTCATATCAAGCACCATTCCAAGCAAATGATATACGCCCCATGCAGCTCCGCCCATTAAGGCAGAGGCAAGAGCGGGCTTTAAAAATGTGTCCAGAAACGGAAGTTTTCCCTTTGTCACTACAACCAGCGCAATCGTGTCCAAAATTGCCGCAACACCGTAGCAAGCCAGATTGCTGAATACAGCGCCGTAAATGCCGATTCTGGGATTGCTTACATACACAATATTGACAATGACCTTTGTCAATCCACCCAGTGCAAGGAAGTAAACAGGAAGCCGGTGTCTTCCTACTCCCTGCAGGGCTCCTGTCACTGTCTGTGACAGGGAAATGAAGACAACTGTGAATGCCGCGATATGCATCAAGGAGGAAGCAAGATCCAGCGACTCCGGCTGTATATGCCGGTACAGAAGGAAAATCGCAGGCCTGGCCAGTACAGACAAGCCTACTGCGCATGGCAGTCCAATCGCCATCGCGAGCTTAACACTCATCGCCGAAAGTTTCTTTGTATCCTCTGTCTCCCTTCTTGCAACGGAAGCAGAAATCGCCGGAACAACCGCCATAGACAAGGAAGTTGAAATACCTGCCGGCAGGTTGATGATGGAACGCACATAAGAACAAAGCACCACATACATCCAGTCAGCTTCCGGTTCCGGATATCCGCTTTGGATCAGCAGACGTGTGATCATAGCGGAGTCAAGCACGTTTGCAATCGGAAGAATTGATGCTCCAAGCGTTATCGGAATTGCAATTGCAAGAAGACCCTTCAATATATGTTTTTCTTCTTCCGCCGGATTGCTTGGATCAAAACCGGTCAGCATTACACTTCTTTCTTTGCGGAAAATCGGATAAATAACTGCCAGAGCAAGCGCTTCTGAAATCGTAACACCCAAGAGAACGCCGACACTGCCCGCCGCTGCAGCAAAAGGCGTATTCGAATACCTTCTGAACAGATACCACGCGAGAGAAAGTCCAAACAGCATTTTAAAAATCTGCTCGGCAAGCTGAGACAGACTCGTCCCTTCCATTCGCTGAAGTCCCTGCAGGTATCCGCGGTATGCGCATAAGAGAGATGTGAAGAACAGAGCCGGTGCCAATGCGCACAGCGCCCAGCGCATGCCTTCATCATGGGAATCCAATACATAGACAGCGATTGGCTGCGACAGTACGATCATGAAAGCAGTCGTAGCCACACCCAGAGCAAACAGCATCCAGAAAGCCTTCTTGAAAAGCTTGTCTGCCTCTTCGTACATTCCCCGGGCGACTCTGGCAGCAACCATTCTGGATATAGCAATCGGGATACCGGACGAGGAAATGATCAAAAGCCATGAGTAAATCGGATAGACTTTCTCATAGTAGAACATTCCGTCTTCTCCCATGATGCGAATCGCATAGACACGGAAAAGAACGCCGAGTACCTTGCAGACAAGATTTGCCGCTGCAAGCATCGCTGCTCCTGTGATAAAGTTGGTTTTTTCCGTATGTTTCATCGTGTGCACAGTATAACAGATTATTCAAGTCTTTTCAAGTTGTTACGACCTTGCAATATTCAAACAGTTAATGAACTTTCTATTTCTTTATATTTTTAATCATGTACCATTCCGCTGAAAAACAGTTGTCAACGAAGTCAAAAGATGATAATATGTAACGGCAAATGGAGGTAGTAGAATGAACATTGTTGTCTTAGCAGGAGGACTTTCTCCTGAACGCGATGTTTCCTTTTCCAGCGGTACAATGGCCTGTAACGCGCTTTTACAAATGGGACATCATGCAGTCATGATCGACCTGTTTTTCGGAATTCCGGATTGGGATGGCACTGATTCCATTTTTCTTCAGGCAAAACCTCTTAAGCCGTTTCAGATAACAGAATCCGAACCGGACCTTTCCGCAATCCGGGCATCACGAACCAGCGGTTACAATGATTATATCGGAACAAATGTTATTGAGCTCTGCTCAAAAGCAGACATCGTATATATGGCGCTTCACGGAGACTGTGGAGAGAACGGAAAGCTTCAGGCTTTATTTGATTCATTCGGAATTCGCTACACGGGTTCCGGATCAAAAGCGTGTGAGCTTGCTATGGATAAATGGGTTTCCAAGGATATATTCCAGAAAGCAGGGATCCTCTGCCCGTATGGAATCCGCCTTACTCAAGCAGATCCTGTCCCATATGCTTCCATTCCTTATCCCTGTGTTGTCAAGCCTCTTTGCGGAGGATCGTCTATCGGCGTCTCTATTGTAACAAGTCCTGATCTTTTGAAAGACGCTTTGGATGCAGCTTTTGCAGTGGAGCCGGTTATTCTGATCGAACAGTATATAAAAGGAAGAGAACTCTCCAGCGGAATCTTAGGAGATCTTGCTCTTCCATTAATTGAAATCATTCCAAAGGAAGGGTTTTACGACTATAAGAACAAATATCAGGCAGGTTCCACGATTGAAATTACTCCTGCGGAACTGGATCCCACTACTACTGAAAAAATACAGAATCTGTCACTTGCGGGTTTTCATGCTCTCGGTCTTCAAGTTTACGGACGTCTTGATTTTCTTCTGACAGAAAGCGGAGACGCATATTGTCTTGAAGCCAATACGCTTCCCGGACTCACGCCTACTTCTCTTCTCCCACAGGAAGCAGCCGCAGTCGGAATCGACTATCCAACTCTTTGCAAAACAATCATCAAACTTTCCCTGGAGAAAACAAATGGCTGAGTTTACAGTGAAAGAACTTCTGACTGCTACAGGAGGCACTCTTCATGCTTCACTTGATGAGCAATATCTGATTACCGGGGCTACTATAGATACGCGTACATTAAAGCCGGGCGATCTTTATGTTCCAATCCGCGGGGAAGTATTTGACGGGCACCGGTTTATTGATCAGGCGATTCAGCTGGGCTCTCCCCTTGTGCTGTCCGAAATCGAAACAAACGCTCCGCATATCCGGGTAGACAATTGTGTCCTGGCTTATCAGAATATCGCGAAACTGCATAGGGAACGTTTTGATATCCCTGTTGTGTGCATTACCGGCAGTGTTGGGAAAACGACCACAAAGGACATGGTAAGATCCGTTTTGTCCGCACGTTTTCAGGTTCATGCCACAGTCGGAAATCTCAACAATCAGACTGGGGTTCCGACCACGGTTCTCCAGTTGAATCCTTCCCATGAAGTATCCGTTATGGAACTCGGCACCAACCATTTCGGTGAGATCAGCGCAATCGCACGTGTAACACAACCTACCATTTGTCTTTTCACCAACATCGGAGAAGCACATATTGAGTTCTTCGGTTCCAGAGAAGGTATCTTCCGCGGCAAGACAGAGATGCTGCAATATGCACGTCCCGGAGCGAGCATTCTTGTAAACGGTGATGATGATTATCTCCGTCAGATCCCTGGTGCTATCCGCTTTGGTCTTTCTCCTGAATGCGAGGTCCGGGCGGAAAATATCGTTTCGGATGGTTTAGAGCACACTTCTTTTACCGCACACTTTTTCGGTCAAGCCATGAAAGTCGACTTGTCCGTTTCCGGAGACTATATGGTCCGCAACGCGCTTGCGGCAATTGCTGCCGGTTCGCTACTTGGCATGACTCAAGAGGAGTTATTGCAGGGGCTCAGTTTATTCCATCCTGCCTCCGGGCGCGCTGATATCATTCATACCCCCCTCTATACTCTGATAGACGGCACATACAACGCTAATCCGACTTCCATGGAAGCAGCCTTAAAGCTTCTGTCGTCTGCAAAAAAACGTCGGGTATGTATTTTCGGAGACATGCTTGAGCTCGGGGAAAATGCACCTTCTTACCACGAACGGATCGGAAAGATTGCTTCCGATCTTGGCATAGAGCTCATGATTTGTGTTGGAACACTAGCAAAATATGCTGCCTTCGGAGAACATTCCGTATGGTATCCGGATCAAGATCAGCTGATGAAAGATCTTCCCGGATTATTGAAAGAAGGCGACACGGTTCTCGTCAAGGCTTCGCAAGGTATGCATCTTGTTAAGACGCTGAATTATTTGAAATCCATCCAATGATCATTTTTTGCGCATGAAAAAGGGCTGTCGATGACAGCCCTTTGTTTGTATGATTTCGTTTATTTTTTCTCACCCTTTTTGCTCCACAAACGGTCAGTCCATTTGAAAATCATGGGGTAAATGCCGATAACCACAAAAATGACTGCGGCATACCGAAGTGACCGAATCAGATGTGCAGCAAGATTCCCCGCATCAAGCAATTCCTTTGGAAAAGGCATTTTCAGGATCTCATTCAATCCGAAGTAAATCAGTCCGCCGCCCAACGTACGGAGGATGCAGCGAAAAATGTTGGAGGTGTTTTTAAAATTCACAAATTTCTCTTCAAAGGGCTCCGCAATAATGAAGCCGAGAAGCATCCCAAAGGAAGTGTAATAATCGTTGCTTGTGCAGTAGAAAAATCCAGGCAGCGCAGTCAGAAGAAGTACCGCATAGAATACCCAACGATTCTTGATTGTCTTTCTGAGCCATGGAACCAGAATAACCGTTACAGCGCCAAGAGCCCATCCGCACAGAACATCTGTCGGAAAATGCGCTCCGACGAACACGCGGGAAAAGCCAACCAGAAAAGGCAAAACGAATGCTATTATCCATAGCAGTTTTCTTTTCTTCTCATGTACCGCCAAAGAGGAATAAACCGTAACTGCGCTGGAGGAATGACCGCTCGGGAAGGAAAACCCCTGTGCAGCCACGTTCATCGGATCCGCTCCCTCATCTATCAGACGAAGCAGTTTCACATTATATCCCGGAACAAAGTATGGTCTTAAACGCATGACAATGTTTTTGATCAAAGGATTCCACACATTGACCATCAGAACATTGACGCCTACGTATTTTCCGAATTCCTTATTCAGGCCCCAGTACAAAAAGCCCATGATGACAACCAGCAGAAGCTGTTCGCCAAAGGCGGACAGATTGGATAGCAGCCAAAATACAATGCCCTCACTGCCGATATGAGCCTGAAGCCATTCCATCAGCTGCATTTCCCAATCAAAATAAAGAATATTACCAATAGCCTCTGTCACTTTTCAGGAAGCCTCCTGTTCGATAATGTCAACTGATGTTCAAAAAACATCCCTGATAATCAGATCCACAAGCCGGCTGAATTCTTTGGATGCCTTATTAGCGGTTTCCGTCACTTCTTCATGAGATAACGGCTGATCCAGAACACCTGCCGCCATATTTGTAATCAATGAGATTCCGACGGTTTTGATTCCGCAGTGCGTAGCAGCGATGACTTCCGGAACGGTAGACATTCCGACAGCATCTGCTCCAATTGCCCTGGCCATACGTATTTCAGCAGGTGTCTCATAGCAGGGTCCCGACATCATCAGATAGACGCCTTCCTCCAGTGCGATGCCTTCCCTTGACGCTACCTCTTTCAGAATCATTCTTAAATGCTTGTCGTATGCATTGGACAAATCCGGGAAACGAGGTCCGAATTGATCGAGATTTTTCCCAATCAGGGGGTTTGTTCCCGACAGATTGATATGGTCGGAGATCAGCATCAGCGATCCCGCATGATACGATTTGTTCACTCCTCCCGCAGCGTTGGTCACAAGCAGTTTCTCCACGCCTAAAAGTTTCATTGTTCTGACGCCTAAGGTCAGAAGCGATTGCGGATAACCTTCATAGAAGTGGAACCGTCCCTGCATCGCAATTACAGTTTTTCCTTCCTTCTCACCTACCACAAAGCGGGATTTATGGCCTACGACGCCGGAAACAGGAAATCCTTCGATCTCTTCATAAGGGATATACCGTTTGTTTTCAAGAGATTCCGCATAATCACCAAGACCGCTTCCTAGGATCAGTCCGATTCTTGCCTTGTCCGCACCTGCTTCTTTCAGCTTTGCTGCAGCATTTTCCAGTATTTTCAGTTCATTCATATTCAATCCTCCCAGATTTCTTTCAGGAAAGATGTACCTTCCCTCCATTGTTCGCCTGTAAGATACTCATATACCGTCGCCCCAATATCATTGAAAGCAGGTCTGATATGCAGATTCACACCCTGCTTCACATGCTTACCCACAATCAGCAGTGGAATATATTCACGTGTATGATCCGTTCCCGGATAGGTCGGATCACATCCGTGATCCGCGGTGATCATCAGGATATCCCCTTCCTCCATACGTTCTTCCAGTTCCGGAAGTTTCCGGTCGAAATACTCAAGGGCAGCTCCGTAGCCTTCCACGTCATTCCGATGGCCGTAGAGCATATCTGTATCGACCAGATTTGTAAAAATGAAATCTCCTTTTTTCTCTTCCAGGAACCGTTTGGTTGCCTCAATTCCAGAAGGATTGTTCTTTGTGTGATCAACCGTACTGATTCCTCTATGGCAGAAAATGTCTTCTATTTTCCCGATTGCAACGACCTCTTTTCCTTTTTCCGTCAATCCATCCAGAATCGTCGGCTGAAAAGGTTCAAGAGCATAGTCCTTTCTGTTTTCCGTTCTGGTATAATTACCGCTTTTTCCGGTAAACGGACGGGCAATCACACGTCCGACCAGGAATTCCCCGACAAGCATCTCCCTTGCGATCTCACAGATTCGATAAAGTTCAGCCAGCGGAATTACATCCTCGTGCGCGGCGATCTGAAACACGCTGTCCGCACTTGTATATACGATCGGACTTCCGGTTCTGACATGTTCATCACCGATTTCCTGTATAATCTGTGTTCCGCTTGCCACAGTGTTCCCCAGCGTTTTTCTTCCGATCCTTTCTTCAAAAGCGTCCAAAAAACTTCTTGGGAAACCGTCCGGGTAAGTCAAAAAAGGTTTATCCAGTGAGTAGCCGGCAATCTCCCAGTGCCCGCAGGTAGTATCTTTTGCATGTGTTTTTTCCGCGCATTTTCCATACGCGCCTTTAATCTCACCTGCATATTCGGGCAAAGTGCAACCATCGATGTTCGCAAGTCCGAGCTGGTACATATTGGGAACTTCAAGTTTGCCTCGTTTATGATAAATATTGCATATCGTATTAGCGCCGACATCGCCGAATTCTTCCGCATCCGGCAGATAGCCGATCCCGGCACTGTCCAGGACAATCAACGTAACTCTTTTTTTCATGCATAAACTCCTTCTTTCCTTACGATCGTATTATTTTATCATGTTTTTACATAACACGTCAACAACTGTACTGACGATGTATTCGGCCAGAAAACGTCAATTACAGCATAACCTTTAGGTTGATATCGTATACCCCCAATTCTGCAGAGTTGCATTGACAATCTCAAAGGAAAATATATAATAGTCTATCATCAATTACATCATTCGTTGCATGAATGGAAAGGAGTTCGCAATGAAACTCGCTATTTTCGGCTACGGAAATCTTGGCCGTGGTGTAGAATGTGCTGCAAAGCAAAATCTCGATATGGAACTGATCGCTGTTTTTACGCGCCGTGATCCTTCTTCGGTCCATACCCTGACCGGCGTTCCGGTATATTCCGCATCTGATATTAAATCCTTCAAAGATCAGATTGATGTTCTGATCATTTGCGGCGGAAGTGC
>JAEEGL015279025.1_pt1 | contig 102749 bp, 98 predicted proteins | sample 9134231 | NCBI WGS metagenome assembly JAEEGL01 (sample SAMN16246548, study PRJNA631951) | gut metagenome | biome: gut microbiome; feature: rumen; material: fiber-attached | host: Bos | place: Iran: Karaj | collected 2018-10 | reverse complement strand
TACCTTTCTTCATTTCACCACCATACCAAGAATTTAAAATGATTTGTTCACGACTTGTTACATTGAATAAATCTGAAGTTTCAGAATTTAATCCTAATTCTTTATAATTTTCAACCTTAGCTTTTGATGCAGTGTATACCATGAAATCAGGTTTGAAGTTTTCTTCTTCTTCCTTAGTTGGCTTAATAAACATATTTCTTACGAAATGTGCTTGCCAAGCAACTTCCATGATAAATCTAACAGCCATTCTTGTATCTTTATTAGCACCACAGAATGCATCAACTACAAATAATCTCTTTCCAGATAATTGGTTTAACGCAATCTTCTTGCATTCATTCCAAGCTTCAATTGATGCTTTATGGTTATCGTTCTTATATCCTTCAGTAGTCCACCAAACTTCTCCTGGTGCACCTTCTTTAGTAGTATCATCAAATACAATAAATTTGTCCTTAGGGCTACGACCTGTATAAATACCAGTCATTACATTAACAGCACCTAATTCAGTTAATTGGCCTTTATCATAGCCAGTTAATTCAGGTTTCATTTCTTCTTCGTATAAGAAATCATAAGATGGATTATAAATAACTTCTTTCACATCATTGATTCCATATTGTTTTAAATCAGAATTTTTAAACATATTTCCTCCTTATAGGTAATATAAATTACCTTTTTTAATTCCTTTTATATTTTACCATTTTTTTACATTTTTTTCAATAAAACAATCTTGTAATATAAAAAATAACGCTTTCATAATTTAATCTATTTTTAGGAATAAAAAAAGAAATGTTACATTAATTATGTAACATCTCATTTTTACAAACTATTCTTAAATAATTCACTAAGTGTTGGGTGTGCAAAGATAAATTTCTTTGCGGCACTACAATTTACATCACAATTCATTAAAAGCATTGCTTCATGGATTAAAGTAGATGCATCATAACCAATTATATGACATCCAACTAATTTATCATCTACAATCAATGTTTTAATAAAACCTTCAGTCTCATTTAATGCCAGTGCTTTACCATTGCTTCGATACATCACTTTATTAGCTTTATATTCTATTTGTTGTGATTTTAATTCTTCTTCAGTTAAACCAACACTCGCAATTTCAGGTATTGAGAAAATTGCACTTGGACATGGATATTTCTTTGTATCATTACCTAAGATATTATCAATTGCGACCATTCCACTAAATGATGCATAGTGTGCTAACATTGTTTTACCATTGCAATCACCAATTGCATAAATATTATCAATATTAGTTTTGAAATTATCATCTGTGATAATACCTTTTTTAGTATATTCTATACCTACTTCATCTAGGCCAATATCTTTAATATTTGGACATCTTCCAATTGAAAGTAAGATTTTATCAAATGATTCTTCTAATGTTTCACCATTCTTTTGGTATACAATTGAAGCTTCTTTGATTTCTTCTACTAATGTTTTTGTATTGATCTTAATACCACTTCTTGTTAAATAAGAACTAATACGCCTTGATAATTCTTTATCAATGTTAGCAAGGATTGAATCAAGCCCTTCAAATATTGTAACATTTACTCCAAATGATTTAAATATTGATGCCATTTCTACACCAATTACACCACCACCAATAATAGCTAAACCACTTGGTAATTCTTCTAAATCTAATAAAGATGTTGAATCAAGGGCTTTTTCACTACCTTTGATGATTGTGTTTAAATTAGAACTACCTGTTGCAATGATGATATTTTTACCAAAATATGTTTCATCACTTACTTTTACAGTGTTTTTATCTACTAATTTAGCACATCCATTTACTAATTCAACACCACTTTTATTAATTAAGAAATTAATTCCATTAACTAATTCTTCTACTACCTTATCTTTTCTTTGTTTTGCTTTAGAAAAATCAAAATTAAAGTTAGCATCTATTCCTACATCACCTGCTTTTTTTAAATCATTGACTTCTTTCGCAATAGCATTATAAGTTTTTGTAGGAATACAACCTCTATTTAAACAAGTTCCCCCTAATTTATCTTTCTCAATAAGTAAAACACTTAAACCTTGTTCTTTCGCATATAGTGCTGTTTCATATCCCCCTGGGCCAGCACCGATGATAATAACATCATATTCTTTCATATATGTACCATTATAATAGATCTCTATATTTTACTTTAGGGAATCTTGCTGCTTTAACATCATCTAATCTTCTTACGATTGTAGTATGTGGTGCAGTCTTTAATACTTCAATGTCTTCATGTGCAATTTTCTTCATAACATTAATGAAGCCATCAAGTGTTTCCTTTGATTCATTTTCAGTTGGTTCAATCATTAAAGTTTCATGGAATAATAGTGGGAAGTAGATTGTAGGTGGATGATAGCCATAATCTAACAATCTCTTCGCAATATCAAGTGTTGATACCTTATGATCTTTGATTCCATCAAATACTACTTCATGCTTACAATGTCTATCAATTGGAAGAATATATTCATCTTTTAGAGATTCCTTGATGTAATTTGCGTTTAATACTGCAAGGCGTGATACATCAGAAATATGTTCTTTACCTAAGGATAAAATATAAGCATATGCTTTTATTACAACATTGAAATTACCATAGAATGTTGAAACTTTTCCAATTGATTTCTTAGAATACACAAAATGATATTTATCATTCTTCTTTTCCACAATTGGATTAGGTAAATATTTAACTAAATCTTCTCTTACACCAACTGGACCACTTCCTGGTCCTCCACCACCATGTGGAGTTGAGAAAGTTTTATGTAAATTGATGTGCATAATATCAAAGCCCATATCGATTGTTTTAACATAGCCTAATACTGCATTTAAATTAGCACCATCATAATACATTAAACTACCATTTTTATGAACTAATTTAGAGATTGTTAGAATATCTTTTTCAAAAATACCTAAGGTAGATGGATTTGTAAGCATTATACCTGCTACATTTTCATCTAACATTCCTTTTAGCATCTCAACATCAACACAGCCATCACTCACACAGTTACATACTGCGATTTCAAAACCACAGACTGCAGCTGATGCTGGGTTTGTACCATGGGCACTGACAGGTACGATTACTTTTTTACGATTGAATTCGCCTCTTTCTTCAAAATATTTCTTCATTACCATTAAGCCAGTTAATTCTCCATGTGCTCCTGCGCAAGGTGCAAAACTGAATTTAGCCATTCCAGTAATTTCTTCTAATAATTTTGAAGTATTATAATAAATCTCTAAGCATCCTTGGACTGTTTTTTCATCTTGTAGAGGATGAACATTGTTGAACTGTCTAAGTCCTGCTAATTCTTCATTGATTTTAGGATTATATTTCATTGTACATGAACCTAATGGATAAAATCCTTCATCAACACCAAAGTTCTTTTTTGATAGATTAGTAAAGTGTCTTACAACATCAAGTTCACTAACTTCAGGGAATAATAATTCTTCTTTTCTTTGATATTTATCGCTTAATGCATATTTATGTTCATATTCAGCAAAGTCATAAGCAATTCTAGAATTAGAAGACTTTTCAAAAATTAATTTATCATCCATTTTATAAAGCCTCCTTCATTTCAAACATTTTCGCAAATGATTTAATATCTTCTATTGAATTCATTTCAGTTGCACAGAATAACATCTTATTCTTATCAATAATTAAGCCAGATAAATAGCCTTGTTTTTCTAATTGTTTGCTGATTTTATTTAAATCGCCTTTGTATTCAAGCACAAATTCATTGAAGAATTCATTTTTATTGACATCCTTAAATCCATGTTTCAACAATTCATCATGTAGGATATGTGCATTTTGGAATCTGATGTCACTAACTTCATACATACCCTTCTTACCCATACATGCACAATATATACATACATTTAAGGCCATCAAGCTTTCATTTGAACAAATATTTGAAGTTGCTTTTTCTCTTCTGATGTGTTGTTCTCTTGCTTGAAGTGTTAACACAAAACCTCTTTTTCCATCAACATCTTCAGTTAGGCCAACAATACGACCAGGAAGTTTTCTAAGTAGTTCATTTACACAAGAGATGTAGCCAATATATGGTCCACCAAATGACATATTAATACCCATCATTTGACAATCACCACAAGCAATATCAGCACCTAATTCTCTTGGACTCTTAATATATGCATAATTAGAAGGTGCACCAATTAAAATAAATAGAATCTTCCTTTCTTTTAATTTAGCTACAAAATCATAATCTTCTAAATAACCATAGAAATTTGGATATTGACATATAACACATGCGACATTTTCATCAATTTTAGCAAGTACGTCTTTTGTATCTAGAATATAATCCTTAGATTTCGCAAATTTTAGATTATAGCCATGGAAATGGCTGTATGTTTTAATGACTTCTAAATAATTAGGATTGATAGTATCAGCAATTATTACATCTTTCTTTCTTGTATGATTGCATGCCATCATTATTGATTCAAAGCTTGCTGATGCACCATCATACATTGACGCATTAGATACATCCATACCAGTAAGCTCACAAATATATGATTGATATTCAAAAATATATTGAAGCGTTCCTTGTGAGATTTCTGCTTGATATGGTGTATAACTAGTTAAAAATTCTTGTCGTTCTAATATTGGTTTAATAATAGATGGAACATATACATTATAACTACCAGCTCCTCTAAAGATATTTAATTCTTTATTCTTCTTCGCAATTTCAAAAATATGCTTTCTTAAAGATATTTCATCCATTGATGATGGAAGATTAAAATCTTTTTCTTTTAGGGAATCATCAATATCCGAAAACAAATCATCGATTGTATTTACACCGATTACAGATAACATTTCCTTGATATCTTTTTCAGTGTGTGGAAAATATTTATATTGCATATTTATACCTATTTACAAATACTTTGATATTTTGTTGCATCTAATAAATTATTAAGCTCAGCTTCATCACTCATTTCAATCTTTAAAATCCAATTAGCATATGGATCATTATTGATAAGTTCAGGATTATCTAATACTTCATTGTTGACTTCAATTACTTTTCCACTTACAGGTGCCATAATGTCACTTGCAGCCTTTACAGATTCAATAGCACCACATTCTTCACCTTGTGCTACATCTGCATCTTGGAATCCTTCAACATATACGACGCTTCCTAAGCTCTCTTGAGCATAATCACTAACACCAACAGTAGCAATATTACCTTCTACTTTAACCCATTCATGTGTTTCACTGTATAACAAACCTTCTAAAATCTTACTCATTTTTTATTCTCCTTCTACTTTACATATTTTTTTATCATGAATTTACGATCACGTATTTTTGCTTTCACAATATTGTGACGAATCTTAATGCCAATAATTGTATTCATTTTCGCATATTTTATATCAACAAAGCCTAAAGCTAAGGCTTCAGTATGATTTGGAATTAAATAACCAGTTGTGATAAAACCAATTGGTTCATTTGTGTTGATATCAACAAGCTCATAGCCTGCTCTTGCGATACCACGGTCAATTAATTCAATTCCAACTAATTTTCTTGTTAAATGTTCTTTGGTGTAAAGAAGCGCATCTTTACCAATGAAATCTTTGTCATAAGCAATAGCATAATTCAAACAAGCCTCAACTGGTTTGATACTATCACTAATTTCATGTCCATATAGTGGCATAGATGCTTCAAATCTTAAGGTATCACGACAGCCTAGGCCACATAATCTCACCTTATATTTTTCAACTAAACAATCAAATAAATCAATGATATCTTCATTTTTACCATAGATTTCAAATCCATCTTCACCTGTATAACCACTACGTGATACTAACATCTTTTTATTTAATATTTCAATTTCTTTAAATTCCATTTGGCTAAAGCTTGAAAGATCAAATTTTGTTAGATTTTGAAGTACTTTAATCGCATTAGGTCCTTGTAACGCAATTTGACCAATTGATGCACTCTTATTTTCAATTTTAACATCGAAATTTCCTTTATGAGATATTAACCATTCAAAGTCTTTATCGACATTTGATGCATTAACAACTAATAATACATAATCATCTGTATATTTATATACCATTAAATCATCAACTACACAGCCATCTTCCATACAGAATAGACCATATGTCAATCTATTACATGGTGCTTTTTCAATATTAGATGTAATCATGTAATTTAGATACTTCATTGTATATTTACCACTTACATAGATTTCACCCATATGTGAAACATCAAATAGACCACAGTCACATCTTACTGCCATATGTTCAAAAGAAAGACCATTTTCACTTAGATAATTGTATTCAATTGGCATTAAGAAACCACCAAATTCAACCATCTTCGCATTATATTTTAAATGTCTATCATAAAGAATTGTTTTTTTAGCTTCCATTTCTCCTCCTAAATAAATAATCTATTGTATTCTTCTTTACTTAATCCTAAGATATATTCTTCAATATTAATAAACTCATTAATTAACTTGATATCTTTGTAATCTTTATTTAAATATTTATCATATAAGGCTTGTAGATCCTTTAATTGAAAGAAATCACCAATTAAATTGATATTTTTTATTTTACCTCTAGTTACATCAATAAAGATATTAATTTCTCCACATGGAAATCGATATTTATTTTTATATGTGAAAGGTATATTCTTTTTATATATATATTCCTTATCTTCAAATTCTTCTTTTAATTTATAAACTTTCTTTAATTCTTCATCATTTAAATAATACATCTTTACATTATCATCAATATTATTATTTAAATAATGGATTAATTCATCCTTGCTTAGATTAATGTAAGGTGCAATATTTATTACTCTTTCTTTTACAGATTGGATGCCCTTACTAATTAGTTTATCATTGCTGGGGTTTAATATATCAACAAGTAAATCAAGATTGGAATTATATAAGAATGTTCCATGAAGAATACATCTATTATTTTCATAATAGATAGCATTTCCAGAAAATTTCTTATTCTTAAACATTAAATCATTTCTTCCCGATAAATATACATCGATATTTAGCTTTTTTAAAGCATTTATGATTATATTTAAATAATTCTTATACATTTCATCCTTTGATTGATAGGATGATATAAATGTAAACATGAAACAATTCTCATCTGCACAGATAGCACCACCACCACTAGGTCGTCTATATATTTTATAGCCTTCTTTTAGTGCTTTTTCTACATTTACTTCAGCTTCTAATAATTGATTTTTCCCAATTATTATTGATTTATTAATATCCCAAATAAAAAAGCAATCATCTTTTATATTATTAATGGCATATTTTTCTAGTCCTAAATATAAAGATAAATCACAGTTTTTAAATTTTTCTAAATTAATTACTTCCATATAATTATTATAATACATTTATTATATTTTTTAAAGAGTAATCATCATTTTTCATAAAGAAAACACCTTTTAAAAGGTGCTTTGTTTATAATAATTCATCGCGTATTGATATTATTTCTCCATTGTATTTATAAACTCTTGGGACACGTCGTGATATTGCGCAAAGTAAAGTATATGCGATTGTGTGATTATATAAGGCTGCATCCTTAATATCAATGCCACTTCCATATATAATGACCTCATCACCTACTTCAGCATCTTCAGTTTTAACCATCATTTGGTCCATACAAATAGTACCGATGATTGCACATTTTTTATTATTGATTAAAACATAAAAGCCCGTAGATGACCTCATGATTCCATCAGCATAGCCAACAGGGATTGTGGCTACCAACATATCCTCACTTGCTTGAAACTTACAATTGTAGGATATGTAATCACCTTTTTTGATCCTTTTTACATGGCTAACAAGTGATTTTAATGTTAACACGTTCTTTAAACCATGTTTATTAGGGCTTGGGTTAATTCCATATAGCGAGATACCTAATCTTCCCATATCAAGCCTTGTATCCTTATAATCTAATAAGGCTGCTGAATTATCACAGTGCTTATATTTAAATTTTATTCCTTTTTCTTCTAAATAATTGATTGAATAATTGAAGTATTTGAATTGTTGAAGGGTATAATCATTTATACCTTCATCAGCCTTAGAAAAATGGGTAAATATACCATATGGTATTAGATTTGACATCTCACATGAGCGATATGCATCTTCAATTTCGTTGTGATTATCATGAACTTGAAAACCTAATCTACCCATACCTGTATCAATTTTAATGTGAACCTTTATTTTCACATCTTCTTTTTTAGCATATTCATTTAATTCTTTAGCATATTCATAAGAATAAACGCATTGTTCAATATTATTAGATGCAAGAATATTAGCTCCTGTTGGATTTGTGTAACCTAATATTAAAATAGTAGCTTTAATGCCGGCATTTCTAAGTTCAAGTGCTTCTTCAATATTAGAAACTGCAAAATAATTAGCACCTATTTCTTCTAAGAAGCTACTAATCATTTTACTACCATGTCCATATGCATCAGCTTTTACCACTACACATAGGGGTTTTTCAAAACTATTATAATTATATTCTAATGCGTTTAAATCAATCTCAGCATAGACTCTTTTTTGAATATCTAATAGTTCCATATTTTCATCCTCTTCTCACATCTTTCATTATACCATAGCAGATAAATACAGGCAATATAATTAACGAATTATTGTTATTGAATGTTTACTTTTTTTTGATAATCTCTTTACTTTTTAGAATATTTAGTATACAATGATATTGTTTTAAAAGCGTTTTTATTTTGCTTATATAAAACAATTTTTTGGATATATAAAGAGCGGAGGAAAAAATATGATTATTGGTATTCCAAAAGAGATCATGCATGGAGAAGACCGTGTTGCGGCTATTCCATCAACAGTTGAAAAAATGGTCAAAGATGGCCATAAAGTACTTTTTGAAAAAGGTGCTGGTGTAGGGGCTTTCTTCCCTGATGAAGATTACGCAAAGGCTGGAGCTGAAATCTTAGATGATGTTAAAGCACTTTACGCAAAATCAGATGTAATCTTAAAGGTTAAAGAACCTCTATTTAATGAAAAATTAGGACTTCATGAAGTAGATATGATGCACAAGGGTCAATATCTAATTACCTTCATTCACCCAGCTAATCCTGTAAACCATCAAATGGTTAAGGATATGACTGCAAAAGGTGTTATCGCATTAACACTAGATGGTGTTCCTCGTATTTCAAGAGCACAAAATATGGATGCCCTTTCTTCTATGAGTACATGTGCTGGCTATAAAGGTATTATTTTAGCTGCTGATGTATTACCTAAATTCATTCCGATGATTGTAAATGCTGCTGCAGGTATGATTAAACCTTGTAATGCATTAGTAATTGGTACTGGTGTTGCTGGTTTACGTGCTGTTGCAACTGCAAAGGGCTTAGGTGCTAAGGTATTTTCTGCTGACTTAAGACCAGATGCAAATGAACAAGCTATGTCATTAGGTGCAAAAATAGTCGATACTGGTGTCCCTGTAGAAATCGGTTGTGACTATGATCCTGAATCTAAAAAATATAAAGCAAAGAAATTACCAGATGAATGGTTAGAAAAAGAAAGACAAGCTTTAGCAGCTGCTGTTGCTGATGCTGATATCGTCTTCTGTTCAGCACTTCTTCAAGGTAAGCTTGCTCCGGTTATTGTAACTGAAGAAATGGTTAAATCAATGAGACCAGGTTCTACAATTGTCGATATTTCTATTGACCAAGGTGGTAACTGTGCTATCACTCCATTTGGTTCTGTAGAAACTAAACATGGTGTAGTTCTTCAAGGTATTAAGAACATTCCTGGAATGTTACCTACAAGTTCAACATTAATGTTTGCGAACAACATTTATAACTTACTTGCATATTTAGTTAAAAACGATAAGATCGTACTTGATGAATCTGATGAAATTGTTAAAGGTGTACTTGTATGCCGTGATGGTAAATTGATTCATGCAGGTGCTAGAGAAGCTATGGGCTTATAATAATACATGCCGTCATTATTAAAAGTGGCGGCATATTTTAAAAAGGAGAGAAAATGACTGAAATTATCTTAATTTCCATATTTATTGTAGCAACAATAGTTGGTTACATCTTAATTAATAATGTACCAAGTCTACTTCATACACCATTAATGTCAGGAATGAACGCACTAAGTGGTGTAACAGTATTAGGTGCTATTGCAGCAACTGCTGGTGCTGTAATATTATTTAATAATGGTGACAAGATCTTTGGTTTAATCTTTGGCTTTATCGCAATTGCACTTGCAACAATCAATGTTGTTGGTGGCTTTGCGATAACTGATAGAATGTTGAAAATGATTGTGAAAAAGAAGGATAAGAGTGAAGAATAATGATGGATTTTAAAAACCTCTCTACTTCTGATATCATTTATTTAATTATTAGTGCTGTACTAATTTGTATGGTCTTATTTGGAATATTCCTTTTAAGTAGAGTTAAAAAAGCCCGTTTAGGAAATGGCTTATCGGCTATTGCATTACTTGCAGGAATTATTCTTGTGTTAATTCATAGTGGTGTATTTGATTTTAATCGAGATACTAATTCATTAATATTAGGTATTGTAATTATCTTTTTAGCACTTGCACTTGGTTCAGTAATTGGAATTGTGTTAAGTAAAAAAGTAAAAATGATCGAAATGCCACAGCTTGTCGCCTTACTTAATGGCTTAGGTGGTGCAGCATCCGCAATTGTTGGTATTACAACACTAGCTCTAGCTGGAAAATCACCAATGTTTTCAAGTGGTGCCTTTGCACTTACTACTGCTGCTTTAGCAATTTCAGTTGGTATGATTACCTTATCAGGTAGTTTAATTGCAGCTGGTAAATTACATCGTATTTTACCGCAAAAGCAAATTGTGTTAAAAGGACATCAAGTACTTACTATTGTGCTTCTAGTTTTAACTATAGCTTTAGTGGCACTTTCTGGTATTTTAGTACCAACTTGCCTGATGAGTATTAAATATTTATGGATTCTACTTCTTTTAAATGTTGTAGTATCAACATTATTTGGTCTTGTCTTCTCTATCCGTGTTGGTGGAGCTGATATGCCAATCACAATATCACTACTAAATAGCTTTAGTGGTGTAGCTGGTGCTATCGCTGGTCTTGCATTATATGATATTTTACTTGTTGCAATCGGTGGAATTGTTGGTGCAAGTGGCTTAATCTTAACACAAATCATGTGTAAAGCAATCAACAGAAGCTTAATTGATATCTTACTTGGAAAAGCTAAGAAAACTCAAGATGCAGCACCTGCACTTGAAGCAGAAACAAGTGAAGAAAAAATTGAAGAAGCACAAACATCTAACGAAGTACAAACTTCTGAAGAAGCACAAACATCTAACGATGTTTCTTCTAATGAAGTTCCTAATCAAGAAGTTGAATCACAAGAAGAAAAAGATGAATTTGCAGCATTAAGAAATGCGAAAGATGTCATCATTGTCCCTGGATATGGTATGGCAATCGCTCAAGCTCAACATCTTGTTAAAGAACTAGCTAACTATTTAGTTTCAAATGGTGCTAAAGTACGTTACGCAATCCATCCTGTTGCTGGAAGAATGCCAGGACATATGAATGTACTTCTATGTGAAGCTGATGTTGATTATGAAGATTTATTTGAAATGAGTGATATTGATGCTGATTTCAAAACTTGTGATGCTGTTATCGTAGTTGGTGCTAATGACGTATTAAACCCTGCAGCTAACACTGCTGTTGGTACACCAATTTATGGTATGCCTGTACTTTCTGTAAATGATGCGAAAGAAATATATATCTTTAATTATGATACTAAACCAGGTTATGCCGGTGTAGATAATCCAATCTATGAAAGAAAGAATGGTGTGCATATTTTCTTAGGAAATGCCAGTGATACATTACAACAAGCACTTGATGAATTAAAGAAAAATTAATATAAAAAGGTAAGAGTTGAATTAAGCTCTTACCTTTTTCTATAATAGATTTAATATCTAAAGTGATGTTTGATTATCAAAATAATCATCAAAAGATTGTGATGGAAGCATTATTCTTTTATTAATCATTAGTTTCCATATTGCGTTAGCCTCTTCGCTGTTTATAATTCCTTCTTGAATTGCTTCATATAAAATATCTGCTGTTGTTACGTGTTTAATTTCATATTTTTTAACATAAAAACTAACATCTCTTATATTGTTACTTGCAAGAATTCCATTATTAGCTTTACAAAGAGCAATGGCTTCTGCTTCTCCTGCTCCAATAATTTTTTTAGATTTTGGACTTGTCATTTCCTGATAATAATTAAATGTCATATCATCTAAGTATAAAGACATTGTTTCTACCTTTTCTTCTTGTAATAACTTATCAATTTTTACTGATAACTTGTCATGTTGTAGAAGTTCGCTATAAACATTATCAGGAATAACTATCTTCCCTTTTATTAATTTTAAAAATATATCCTCTCTGTCAATTTTTAAAAATGAACTTAGACAATCTGTATCAAAGAAAACGCAATTAGTCAATTTCTGCATTAAGATCATCTCCAGCTACTAAATCTTGGCGATTGCCATCCAGCAATAAACTTTGATACCTAGCGATAGATATTCTATCTTTGTCCAATAATTCCTTTGCCAAAGAAATGTATCTTCCCATTGTAGTGTTTTTCTTTGTTGACAAATATAAATCTGTAGAATATCCTAAACTATTTGCCAATTTAATAGGACTTGTTTGTGCTTTAATGTATTCTCTTTCATTTATCAATTTGCTCATCTTGAGTCGAATTAATGTGGCCATATGACTCAATCCATATTTTTGTTCAAGTTTTATACAAATATGCTCCAAATCATTTTTAGAATTTGCAAGCATCATATAATCTGAATAAAAAGCACTTTCAGGGGCTAAAAAGTATGACGCAAATAAGTCCGCTTCTCTTTCACAATCATTTGCTTTTTCATCATCTATTTTTGATGAACAAATATAAATACCATCATCATGATAATATAAGTAACATAATTCATGTGCTATTGTAAATCTTTGTCTACCTTTACTAGAATTAGAATTTATAGCTATAATCTTATTATTTCCCTCTTTTATACATAAACCACTTATATTTTCACTCATAGGCTTATAGATTAGAGTATAATCAGTGTTACTTAAAACTAAATCTTCAATGTCAATTGGACTATTCTCATCCGCACCTAGTTTTTTTCTTGTTTCATATGCATGAAAAGATATTAATCTATAATCTAATTTAGCCATTTATTTCCTCCATCATTCGTAAGTTTAAAGCTATTTTTTTTATTTCTGCAAGCGAAACTAAGTCTTGGCTAGTTAGAGCTTTAGAAGATCTAAAAGCAATTTTGATTTCTTTACTATTATCATCTAAAATGTCACAACCATATAATGCACTTAGTTTGTTAATATGAATTAGCTTGATATGCCTATCTCCTGATTCATATTTTGCGATTAAACTTTGATCCAATCCGAGGTATGCAGCGATTTGTTCTTGTGTAAATCCATTCTTTTCTCTTAATTCTTTTAAATCTTTCATTTTCCTCTCCTCACTTTCTTACAACTATATTATATCATTATTTGTCATATTTTTCAATATATAAATTGTAAAATTTTATGACATTTTTAAAAAAAGAAAAAGACTTAGAAATCTTTTTCTAATTCTTTTATTGTTTCTTTTCTATTTTGGCTCTTAAATACATAAGTACCAGCTACGATTGCTTCTACACCTGCTTTTTTTACAAGAACTGCAGTTTCTTTATTGATGCCACCATCTACTTCAATAATGTAATTGTATTTAAATTTATCCTTTAATTCTCTTAGTTTCTTAATTTTTGGAAGCGAATTTTCCATAAATTTTTGTCCACCAAAGCCAGGTTCAACACTCATCACTAACACAAGATCAACCTTAGATAATATTTCCTCATCTAATACATCTACACTAGTATTTGGTTTAATAGAAATACCAGCATGGATTTTAAATGAATGAATATAATCAATTAAATCTAATATTTCTTCTTTAGAATTTAGTGCCTCATAATGGAATGTGATAATATCAGCACCAGATTTCGCAAAACTTTCTGTATATTTTTTAGGATCTGATATCATCAAATGACAATCAAATACCATATCAACCTTTCCTTTAATTGATTTCACAATTAATGGTCCAATTGTGATATTAGGCACAAAGTGTCCATCCATTACATCAATATGTAAGAACTTAGCAGTACTTACATCCTTTACTTCCTCTAATAGCTTTGAAAAATCAGCTGATAAAATTGATGGTGCAGCAATATACATTTTATTTCTCCTTTATTTCTTTTTATCTTTTTCGTTTGATTTTTTTGAATGATATCCCTTAGTAGAAAAAGATGCTTCCTTATAGCCCTTTTCTCTCTTTTGACGGATTTCATTGATAAATACTAAATAATTATCATATCTAGATTTTAATATTTCTTTATTCTCAACTTTTTCTTTTACCATGCATCCAGGTTCATTTAGATGCAAACATCCATTAAATTTACATTTACATTTAAAGAATTCTCTAAAATTATGTGCTAGGCTTATTTCATCCATTTCAAGATCTAAACTTCCAAAGCCAGGTGTATCAGCAACAAAGCCGCCACATATTTCTAATAATTCTACATGTCTTGTCGTATGTTTACCTCTACCTAAGGCCTTTGATATAACATCTGTTTTTAAATTTAGATCACAGAAATAATTAAGCATAGTGCTCTTACCAACACCACTTTGACCAACAAGAACAGAAATAGAATCCTTAAATTCTAATTTTAATTCTTCTTTTTCATTTGGAAGAAAATATGTATGATAGCCTAAACCCTTATAATAATTGAAGATATTATCATATTCTTTAATATCTTTAACTAAATCAGCCTTACTAAAAGCAAGCACAATATCAATATTATTATATTCAATACTTGCAATTAATCGATCAAGTAGATTTAGATTTAAATCTGGTTCAACTAAAGATGTAATGATAAAGGCTTTATCGACATTACTAACATTAGGTCTAATTAAATCATTTTTACGAGTCAGTAATTTCACAATGGAATTTTCTTCCACAATTACCTTATCTCCTACCTTTGGTTCTTCTTTATTTAAGCGAAATATACCAATTGGTTTACATATTCTAATTTCTTTATTTTCTAGTAAGCAGGTATATTCACCACTTATAAGTTTAATTATTAATCCTTCCATTGATTATTCTCTTTCATTGTTTTTACTCTTAATTGGCCACAAGCAGCATCAATATCATGTCCTTGTTCTTTTCTTAAAATTACATTGATACCATTTTTAGATAAAATATCAAAGAATCTCTTCACATTTTCTTGACTACTTCTTCTAAATTTACTTCCTGTTTCGTTCATTGGTATTAAATTAACATAAGCATTCATGCCTCTAATTAATTTAATTAAATCATAAGCATCTGTAATTGAATCATTAATTCCATCTAACATGATATATTCAAAAGTAATTCTACGATTAGTCATTTTATAATAAACATCTAAGGCTTCAAATAAAGTGTTTAGATTATATGCTTTATTAACTGGCATATATTTATTTCTTTTTTCATCTGATGCAAAATGAAGACTGATAGCTAGATTTATTTGAAGAGGGAATGACGCAAATTCTATAATTTTAGGAGCTAGGCCAGAAGTTGATACAGTAATATGACGAGATCCTATTTCTAAGCCCTTTGCGTAATTGATGATTTTTAAAAACTTAAGTAAATTATCATAATTATCAAAAGGTTCACCAATTCCCATGACAACCACATGGCTAACACGTTCACCTATTTCTTTTAAATCTTCATTGATTTTAGTAACTTGGCTTACCATTTCACTAACTTTTAAATTTCTTTGTTTCTTAAGAAGGCCTGATGCACAGAAGGCACAGCCCATATTACAACCAACCTGACTTGATACACAAACACTATAGCCATATTCTTGCTTCATCAGGACAGTTTCTACTAAATGTCCATCATCTAATCTAAACAGATATTTCCTAGTTCCATCACTAGATATTTGTAGTTTTATGACTTCTAATTCTTTAATTTCAAAGTGAGTTTGAAAATATTCAATATTTGCGTTTCCAATATTTGTCATCTTAGAGAAGTCTTTTATTCCTTGACGATAGATCCACTCAAAAACTTGGGTAGCTCTAAATTTCTTCTGCCCATCATTTACTAATATTTCTTCTAATTCTTCTATTGGATAGTCGTAAATATTGTACATATTATTTATTCCTTTACTAATTTACAGATGAAGAATCCATCAGTTTCATATTCATAAGGCATGAATTGTTTCTCATAAATGATATTCATATCCCTATGATTCTTAATAAATTCTTCAATATTTTCTTCGTTTTCTGCTTTGTTGATGGTGCATGTTGATATCACAATTTCTCCACCTTTTTTAAGTAGTTTATAACTTGCTTCAATTAATTCTTTTTGTAATTTTATTGTTTCTTCTACTGATTGATAGCTTAAATTATATTTAAGATCTACCTTATGTTGCATAACTCCCATACCACTACAAGGCATATCAAGTAAGATATAATCAAAAGATTCTTTTCTCACAATTTCTGATATTTTTCTTGCATCAATCAATTGCGTCTTCACATTCTCAACACCTAATCTTTTGAAGCCATTATTCATCAGTTTAATCTTGTGTTGATAAATATCACAGGCATAAATTGTACCTGAATTTTGCATAATTGCTGCTAGATGTGCAGTTTTAGAACCAGGAGCAGCACACATATCTAAGACATTTGTACCTCTTTTTGGTGCTAATACTTCAGCAACTTTTTGACTTGCAATATCTTGAATAGTGATTAAACCATCTTTAAACATCTCACTATTCATTAAAGGTTTATCACATACATAGCCGTTTTCCACAAGATCATGCTTTTTATATTCAACATTTTCTTCTTTTAATTTTTCTTCTATTTCTTCATTACTTGCTTTTAGTGTATTTACTCTAATTACACATTTTTTGTTTGTTTCATTATACGAAAATAATCTTTCAAGTTCAATGAATTTATAATATGAAAGTAAATATGACACAAGCCATGTAGGATAAGAATATTTCAAACTCAAATATTTAATTTCATCATCAGCACTGATATCTCTAAGTTCATGTCTTAATAAATTTCTAAGTACTGCATTGATGAATCCACCAATATTTCGATCTTTGATATTACCTAAATTAACAGCTTCATTAACAACATAATGATTCTCTACCTTCATGTACACAATTTGATAAGTAGACATCATTAATATAACATATACCCAAGGCTTTTGTTTCTTCTTTAGATAAGGCTCTAAATAATAAGCTAAAGTAATTTTATGTTCAACTGTGCCCATTACTAAAATTGTGAATAAGGCTTTTTCTTCCTTAGTTAAATCAAATTTATTGAAATATTCATTGATGGTGATATTAACATATGCACCCTTATATAATATTTTCTCAATTGCATCTGCTGCTAATTGTCTAATGTTCATTTTCTAAAATCCTCAAGAACTTTCTCAGGTCATTGTCTTTGATGAAACTTGTACCAACATTAGCATGTTTATAATCACAGTCCATATGAAAATCAGATCCCCCTGTTACTAGTAGATTATATTTTCTTGCTAAATCGCGATATTTGGTTTCATTATTTTCATTATTAGGATATACAGCCTCAATGCCAACAACACCTAATTTAATTAATTCTTCAATATTGTTTTTCTTGTATAAGCATGGATGAGCAAGTACACATAAACCACCAGCTTCTTTGATTAATTTAATACCATCTTCAGTTGATAATTTAGTAGATGGAATATATGCTGGGCATCCACTGCCAATCATTTTAGTAAATGCTTCTTTTTTGTTTTCAACAAAGCCTTGTTTTAGAAGTTCATCTCCGATTGTACCTCTTGTGATACTTTCTCTTTCTTCAATGAATTTAGTATCAAGCTCAATATTAAAATGCTTCTTCAACAATTCTACCATCTTATAAGCACGTAATTTACGATTTCTTCTTTGTTCTTCTAAAGCTTTAATTAAAACACTGTTTTCTTGGGGTTTGCTGAAATAACATAATACATGGATACTTTCTCCATTTCTTTCTGTTGATAGTTCCATTCCATAGATTACTCTAAGTCCCATTTTAGGTCCCATCTCATACGCAATTTTAGCCCCATCGAAAGTATCATGGTCTGTGATAGCTAGGATATCTATGTCTCTATCAATTGCTCTTTTAATAATTTCAGGAATAGTAAATGTACCATCAGAATATATTGTATGTGAATGTAAATCAGCTCTCATTTCTATTTCCTTTCTTTATTTGCCATTTCTGATTGCATCATTAAAATAGTATAAATAGCTTCAAAATAATTATATTTTGTTTTTAAGCGTAAATATGCATCTACTTCAATGTTTGCTAAAGATTTATACGCGAATTTAACTTTATTATATAAATCTATCCATTCATTTAAATCAAGTGTTATTACTGCATCTGTAGATAAAAAGAATGAATAAGTATATTTATTGATATAATCAATATTATTAGTATATTTAAAATCTTCTACCATTTCTTTCACAAATGCTACAATAAAATCACCACTTGAATAATATAGGTCATATGCAGCATCACTTAAATTCTTATATTTAGAGATTATTTCGTCTATCAATTTAAAGAATTCTTCTAATTTATCATTTGATTTATTAATACATACACTAACTGTAGTTATTTTTAAATGAGTATAATATAAATTATTAATATCTAAAAATCTTTGTTTGATCATCTTTTCATTTAATAATAATTTATCTACTCGATTATTTATTCTAATTTCTTCTTCTTGAATTTTATTATTTACTTTCTTATAAAATTCAATACTTCTTTCAATATCTTTTATATCGCTTGTAATCTTTTCAATTTGTTTGTCAAGTTCTGCTACTTGCATCTTAAATTCTTTTTCTTCTAATGCAACTCGTGAAAAGATTTTACTGATGTAATATTCATGCATAATCGGACTAATTTGGCTTTTAGCATCACTTAATTTTTTGATAACATCTAAGAAATTAATTTCTATGTTTTCTTCTTTTATTTCAATTTCTTTTTTTTCTTCTTTAATATCATCAATTGTTGGTGCTTCTTCTTTATTTAAAGATGATAGATCAACAGATATTTCTTCTATTTTTTCAGCCTTTTTCTTTTCATCGACAAGCTTCTTTGTTTCTATCATTTGATTCATGTCGATTACTTCTTTTTTTCTTTTTGATTTAAAAAAATTAAATGCCATAATTATATCCTCTATGCATATTTTTACCTATATATTATACCATATTTTAGGCCTTTTCTTCAATTGAAAAATAGACTTATTTTATAAGTCTATTGTTTTACCAGTATCAGCTCTTCCAATCATAATAATATCTTTATTTTCATTTTCTCTTATTTTAATATCTCCCTTAATAAAATGAGCTGTAACTTCATCATTTACCTTCTTCATTCTTCTAAGTACTGCAAATGATGAGCTTGCACCAGTTCCACATGCTAAGGTATAGCCTACTCCACGCTCACAGGTTTGCAAGAAAATATTATTTCTATCTATTACATACACAAAATTAACATTAATTCCTTTTTTAAAGAAAGGATGCACTTTTAATTTTTCACCGATTTTGTGTGCTTTTATTTCATCTAATTCTTCTTTTGATTTTAATAATACCACAGCATGATGGGTTGTTAAAAACAAACAAGATATTTTTATATCTTTTCCATCTACATTAATATCTCCGTTAAAACATTCTCTATCAGAATCTATTTCAACATCTTTTGGATCATATGAAGGCTTGCCTAAATTTACTTTCACAATAAATGGAGATGTTGATATGATAGTACATTCCTTAATACCAGTATATGTGTCAACCTTATAAAGTTCATTAACATTTAACATGCCTTCTTCATAAGCATATCGCATTAAACATCTAATGCCATTACCACACATATATCCGTTTGTGCCATCACGATTGTAGAAAATCATCTTAAAAATACAGTTTTGTTTCTTATTATATATGTCAAGAAGAATTAAACCATCAACATCATATTGATTGCATTTTTCAATTGCAGTTTTAGAAACATCCATTCCTTCTTCATATTTACCAATCACAAATGTATTTTCACATCCATTATATATTTTCATAAGTATCTCCTGATATATATCACCTAGTACATATTATAACACAAATAATAAAAAACTATTAATGAAAACAATCTCATTAATAGTTTTATTTTGATTATTCTTCACCTTCTGCTTGTGGAACTTGTGGTAATTCAATATTATAGTTTGTTTTAAATTCTTTACATTCAAATGAAGCAGAAACCCTACCAGCATCTGTAGTACCTTCAACTAACCATTTTAAGCAAGCACCAGTTTCTTTATCAACACAAACAGTATATTTAATATATACACCTGCTGTAACTAATGTTGTATATTGATCGCAAGCTCTTCCCGCAATTGTAGCTGATGATTTCACGAAATTATCATCAGTTATGACTTCATACATTGTACATAAGCTGTTTGCAAGAGCAGTGTATGAATCAACGATAGTTTGTGCATATTCTTTTGTTAATCCATCTTTATATTCGATTGTTGATAAAGACCATTCTCCATCTGTTTTAGTATAATTATCCATATGATCTTCATGGCTTAAATCAAAGATAGCTTCTTCTCCATTAGAGATTAGATAGAATAAATCACCTTTAGCACCAAATGCGATGATTGTTGGTTCTTCATCATCTTGATATTCATATTTAATGAAGTAACCATCTTTTTGTCTTAAAGCATCAAGTTTATTTTCAATTTGACTTGAATCATAATCTTCTTTTACACTTGTAGTGTCATCTTCTTTTTCGTTTTCATTTTCTTTTTCTTCTGTTTCATCATCTTTATTTTCATCATCAATACTAGGTAATGAACAGGCAAATAAGAATGAAACTGAGAACATTAATATAAGAAATAATAATAATTTTTTCATTTTCCTTCTTCTCCTTATATGTTTATTTTATCATAATAAATATCATTATTCAATATTTTATTATACATTATTGCGTGAAATGAATAAAAAAAGAGGAAAACAATAATTACTTTCCTCTATTTCTAATTTACTTCTTTAAATTATAGAAAGATTTTAAGTCTTTATATTGTGCAACATCGCCTAATTTCATTTTTTTATTTTACTTGATATGGTTATTGATAATTTGTATAATCTAGTATAAGTCGTTCAATTGCATAAAATATAAATTAGAATATACACAGCATTACTATTATTGTAATAATCAAGCTTACCATTGTTCCCAATAAATATTTTTCCGCGAACTCTTGCTTTGATAATTGATGAAATCTAGCAATTGACTTTGCAGTAAGTACTATTGGAATTGATGTGTACAAGTTAATAGTACCCAATAGTAAAATAAGTAATCTTTCTAATACTCCAATAAAAGCGCCAACATTTGCTGTTTCTACTATTTGTATCTCGTCTGTACTATTTTTATTTTCATTTTGTGCTAAATTACTGTTGTTTTTCTCTTGCTGATTATTATCTACACATTCATTTTGTGAGGAATTATCTTTTTTATTTTTTTGTTTAAACATATAAGTTAATAGTTTTTTTATAAATATCATAGTAGGAAGAATTAAAATCAAAATAGACAACATATAATTAACAATTAATGTATATGAAAGACTAAAGTCTGCAAGTAGTCGGCAATTTTTAATACTTATCCCTATTATATTTAATTCCCTATCACATACAAGAAAATAAATAAATAAGATTGAAATATGTAATACCTGATCTATAATGAATGACCAAAAATCAATTCCTTCTACATTATCTTTAAAAAACTTTTCTATTTTTCTGGATTTAACCCAATCAATACAAAAATGAGAAAAGAAGGTAACAAAAAATAAGATGATTTGCACCCACCATTTTTCATAAATTAGTAATACTAAAGAAATCAAAACCGAATAAATAACAATATGCAATACAAACAAATTAATATTTTCTTTCTTTCCTTCAGCTATTTTTTTTGGCTGAAAAAAGAAATCACCTAAAAAATGACCAATAAGTAACAGTTTAAAAAGCATAATTAATCCCCTCTTTCTTTATTTTAGCATGTTTAAAACCACGTTTTCCGACTTCCTAATCAAATCGAATTTTCCAGCTTCCCTAATTTTTCTAATATTTTCATTACTTACGCAAAGTAAATCAGCAATAGGATATACTAATCTTGTATTATATTTTTTATAATAAATTTCTCTATGCTCATTCATTTCCTCAAAAGTGTTATTAATCATTTTTTTTGTTTGTTCCGATGGTTTATAATAATTTATCTTAATTAATAACAGCTCTTCATACTGTTTCTTTTTTTCTATGTCAATTGGAATTAATGGAAAGATTATAGAAAACAAACTATATATTTCTAATTGTTTGTTTGTCATTTCCTGTTTCATTCTACAACAAATTTCTAATATGTCATTTACATCATCCATTTTGTTTTCGCTTGACAAAACTTTACAATTCACATTACTATCTTTACATTCAGTTATTGCTTGTACAGCTTTATGATAAGATTCACCATCAATCATATTTGAGCCAGTAAAAGAACTTGATTTTATAATTTTATCATTTACTGTGCCTATTCCGATTCCTGCCCAAATTTCATACGGGAAAAACATAGATTCTATGATATAAAAGCAATTTAACGCATCAGTTGTTTTTTTAAAAAGTGCTTGTATTGAATCTCCTGATGAAAATTCAAACATCTTATTCATACTATCTTCAAACACGATGTTCATACTATTTATTATTTTAAGCAATTTAATTTGTGCTTTAAATCTATCTGAATCATTTAGTTTTCTTGACTTTTTTATATCAATAATCAAAGATGTATAATTCATAATTAGTCCCCTTTCCACTATTATTATAACACATTTTTTCTTCCTTTTCAACCATTTTTGGTTGTTTTTTTATTTTTCAACTATTTTTGGTTGTTTTTTTATTTTTCAACCATTTTTGGTTGTTTTTTTAAATAAAAAAAACAGGAAAACAATTGTTTTCCTGTTAAATTATTCTATTACTTCTTTAAATTATAGAAAGATTTTAAGCCCTTGTATTGAGCAACATCGCCTAACTCATCTTCAATTCTTAATAATTGATTATATTTAGCGATACGGTCAGTACGTGAGCAAGAACCTGTCTTAATTTGACCTGCATTTAATGCAACAGCGATGTCAGCGATTGTTGTATCTTCTGTTTCACCACTTCTATGACTAACTACTGCAGTATATCCAGCTTTCTTAGCCATTTCGATTGCATCGAATGTTTCAGTTAAAGTACCGATTTGGTTAACTTTGATAAGAATTGAGTTAGCAGCACCCATTTCAATACCCTTAGCTAATCTCTTAGTATTAGTTACGAAGAAGTCGTCACCAACTAATTGTACTCTATCACCTAATTTCTTAGTTAGTTTTACCCAACCTTCATAATCATTTTCTTGAAGACCATCTTCAATAGAGATGATTGGATATTCATTAACTAATTTTTCTAAATACTTAATCATTTGATCAGTATTGTATTCTTTCTTTTGGCTCTTTAATACATATAAGCCTTTTTCTTTATCATAGAATTCTGATGAAGCAACGTCTAATGCTAACATTACATCTTTACCAGGTTCAAAGCCTGCAGCTTTGATTGCATCTGTAACATATTGTAAAGCAGCATCATTTGATTTTAATTTTGGAGCATATCCACCTTCATCACCAACTGCTGTGTTGTATCCATCTTTCTTTAATAATGTTTTTAATGTATGGAATACTACAGAACCCATTTCTAATGCTTCAGCAAATGTTTTTGCACCTACTGGCATAATCATGATTTCTTGGAAATCGATGCACCAATCAGCATGAGCACCACCATTTAAGATGTTCATCATTGGTGTAGGTAATGTTTTAGCGTTGAATCCACCCATATATCTATATAGTGGTTCGCCTAAGAAATCAGCAGCAGCTTTACAAGCAGCCATTGATACACCAAGAATTGCGTTAGCTCCTAATTTTCCTTTATTTTCAGTTCCATCTAACTCGATTAATTTCTTATCTAAGCCAGCTTGATCTAATACGCTGTAGCCTAAAATTTCAGGTGCGATTACTTCATTAACATTGTTAACAGCTTTTAAAACACCTTTTCCTAAATAATGTGCTTTGTCACCATCTCTTAATTCAACAGCTTCATGTTCACCAGTTGATGCTCCACTTGGTACTAATGCTCTACCAAAAGCACCACTTTCAGTGTAAACTTCTACTTCAACTGTAGGATTTCCTCTTGAATCAAGGACTTGACGTGCATAAACTTCACTAATAAATGGCATATTAATTCCTCCTTTAATACCTATATATAGTTTTTTTATCCTCATATATTATACTACAAATCCTTAATTTTGTAAACAGAGATGTATTTTAATAATTTGAAAATGTTTTTACACTTAAAATATCTTTATAAATAGCAACAGTGGAATAGATATAATCTATTCCACTGCCTTCTCTCCCCTTTATAAATAGAAAATATTATAAATATTTTCTAACAATCATATTCATTTTCTCTTCTTTTTCGATCATGTCCTGTGCTAATTTTAATTGGCATCTTGCACGATTGAAATTTTGATTAATTTTATCTACTCTAAAATAAGTATCACCATTTAAATAATCGGCTAAGAATCTAGTACCACATTCGATTGTCATTGTGATAGCACCTAATACTAGTGTTTCTTTTTCTTTATCAGTTAAAGAATCTTTTACCTCTGATAAAAAGCCTTTAGTGAATGCTTCAAATTTTCTTAAATCAAGTCTAACATTTGCCATATCAGCTTCATCTTCTTCAGCTGTGTTTGCTGCAAATCTTACGGCATCACCAAAATCAAAACCAACAAGGCCTGGCATTACTGTATCTAAATCTATTACAGTTAAATAATCATCTGTTGCTTCATCAAATAACACATTGTTGCACTTTGTGTCATTGTGAGTAACACGTAGTGGTAATTCATTGTGTGCTACCATATAATGCATTTGTAGTGCCTTATCTTTTAGAGCTAGATATTCATTAATTTCTTTTTGAACATAAGTTTTTCTTAACGCAATATCATCTTTTATTGCTTGTTCTAATTGTTCATAACGTTTTAAAGTGTTATGGAAATCTCTAATTGTTTCATGAAGAATTGTAGCATCAAAATCTCTTAATTCATTTTGGAAACGGCCAAAGGCTTTTCCAGTTTCTTCAAGTATTTTTGGATTTTGTGTACTTTGGTAGGTAACACTCTTATCAATGAAACGATAGCAGCGCCAATATTGACCATCTTCATCAATATAGAATTGCTTACCATCTGTTGTCAATTTGAAATGAAGGGCGATTGTTTTCGCATTTTCTCCTCTTTCAATTGCATTATTGATGATATATCTGGTAACATTGAAGATGTTTTCCATTACTTCTTCTGGTTTTTTAAATACTTCTTTGTTTATTTTTTGGATTATATATTTTCGATAATGATCTAAACCACAATCAAATTTGGCTTCATATGTTGAATTTATATGACCATACATGATTGGGTCAACCCAAACTAATTTCCCATCAATATTAAATTGCCGACATATAGACTTTATGACTTTTATATTTTCCATTTTTTGCCTCTATATCTAAATATTTAGTATATATATTATAACATTGATTAACTATTTTTGCAAGCGTTTTCGCACTTTTCTGTAAAATAAAAGAGATACTTAAACTAAACAGTAATCAAATATCTCTTTTTCTTCTATTAGTTAGTTTCTGCTAACTTTTGTTTTCCTTGAATTAATTTAATCACAAAACATGTTCCTGTAAATATTGCAATTCCAATAACTAGTAATAATATTGCAGCTAGTGTTGTATTCATATTTGCCATTAATCCGCCAATTAAATATACCACAAATGTAATAAGGGCAATAAGTATTGCGTAAGGTGCTTGTGTTCTTACATGGTCTACATGATTACAATTAGCTCCAGTTGATGCTAGAATTGTTGTGTCGGATATTGGGGATACATGATCTCCAAATACAGCACCACCTAATGTTGCAGAAACTGTAAGTAAAGTTAGTGTTGAAATGCCTGAACCTAAAATTGCAGTTGCAATTGGAATTAAAACACCAAATGTACCCCAGCTTGTACCAGTCGCAAATGCAATTAAGCATGCAAGCACAAAGAATAAAGCAGGGAATAACCAACCTAGATTAACACCACTTAATGAATTTTCTACGAAGGCTTGTGCATCTAAATATCCACCCTTTGCACCCATAATACCAGAAAGTGTCCACGCAAATGTTAAAATAAGGATAGCTGGTACCATTGTTTTAAAACCTTGAGAAATAGATTCCATGATTTCATTAAATGATACTGCTTTTTCAATTAAATAATAAATTGAAATAATAATTAAAGCGATTGTTGAACCAATTGCAAGTGATAAACCAGCATCACAATTAGAAAATGCTTCAATGATATTTGCAGATTGTGTTGCAGGACCTAATAGTCCTGTTTCCCAGTTGTAACAATATCCTGTATAAATCATTCCACCAATACAAGATAGAATTAGAATAATAACAGGTATTAATAAAAATCTAACTCTTTGTTTATTATTATTTACATTAATTTGCATCTCATCTGTTGCAAGATCAGTTTCACCAGCATTTAAATCACCACTTGTCTCTGCTACTACTTCGTTTCTTCTCATCTTACCAAAATCAATCTTAAACAAACAAAACACAAACACCATAATAATTGTTAAAATAGCATAGAAATTGAAAGGGATTGTTTTAATGAAAACCATTAAACCATTACCTTCAAGTTCACCACTTACTGCTGCTGCCCAAGATGAAATAGGTGCAATAATACATACAGGTGCAGCAGTTGAATCAATAATCCATGCAAGCTTTGAATGACTTACCTTATATTTATCACTAACTGGTCTCATAACAGAACCTACTGTTAGACAGTTAAAATAATCATCCACAAAGATTAAACAGCCTAAGGCAGCAGTTGCTGCTAATGCACCTTTCTTTCCTTTTACTTTTCTTGCAGCCCAATCGCCATAGGCTTTACTTCCACCACTTTTCTGCATTAGGATAACTAATATTCCAAGAATTACAAGGAATGCAATAATTGTTACATTACCTCCAACCTTTTCACTCATTATTTGAAATATTGTTCCAATTGCTTGCAAAGGATTGCCACTATTATAAAATAGTGCTCCTACTAGAATTCCTAAAAATAGGGATAGATAAACTTTTTTTGTAATTAACGCAAGTAAAATTGCTACAATTGCGGGCACAAAGGCCCAAAATGTTCCACTCATATTTTCCTCCTAAATTATATAAAATAAAAACCACAATATTCTATTAAATATTGTGGTTTTACCCTATATAAAAAGGGGGAGAGACATAAATATTTAATAGCTCAACGTATTATTACTAATACGACAGTCATACAGATGTTCTCTGTATGCCCAGGTCAATTAAGTATTAGGTACTTAATCCCTTCGGCAAGGCTTCCTTTCCCCTTATGTATTTTTCACCTAATTACATAAGTTATCATAAGACTTGCGCCTCTATTTATTGTTGTTTTAATTATTATACTGCAAACGCAATATTAATTCAATGAAAACACGTTTTCATAAATTACAATTCTTTTAGCGATGATAATTTTATACAATAATACTTCTTTGAATCTTCAATATAATAAGAAAACCTTCCTATTATTTCTATCTTCTTATTATCAATTGGATAGGTATTATCATTTTCCCAAAGTATTTCTACATAGGCTTCACAGCACATTGTTGCATCATTTACAGCGATGAAATAATATGTAGTATCATATTTTTCTGAATAATTAGATTTTATCTTTCCCTTCATTTTGATTGTTTTATCTAAATATTCACTTGGGTTTTCATTCATATTTGTCACTTGTGAATACACAATTATTGAATCACACACAGATAAATCCAAATCGACACTTGTATCTTCTTCTTTATTTTCTCTTTTTATACAAGCAGAAAATAATAAAATAGATAATAATAGCACAATAATCACAAATATCTTTTTCATTACGCACTCACCTTTGATCTAATTAGTCCGATTAAATAAAAGACTAAAAAGATAATGACATCTAACACCACAATTGTTGCACCAACTGGTGTATTGAACGCAATTGATGAAATAAGACCAATGCTTGATGATAAAATTGAAATAATTGCTGATGCAATTACTACTTTTTTATAGCTCTTGCATATTCTCATGGCTGATAAAGCTGGAAATATTACAAGTGCTGATATTAAAAGTGTTCCAACTAAATTCATTGCAAGTACTACAATTACTGCGATAAATGTAGCTAAGATGATATTATAAATATTTGTGTTAATACCAATTGATTTAGCATAATCTTCATCAAATGTTACTAAGAATATTGAATTATAAAATACCACATAACAAATCAATGTTATTACACACAATATTACACATATAATCATATCACGCGCAGATAATGTGAGAATTGATGTTGATCCAAATAAGGTTGTACAAATATCTCCACTTAAATTACCAGATGATGGAAAGATATTTAGAAGTAAATAACCAAAAGCTAATGCACCAACAGATACCATTGAAATTAAAGCATCACCTTTAATTTTCACATTTTTACTACTTTTTAAAAGTAATATTGCACAAAGTATTGTTACAGGTAGTACAATCAGTAAATCATTTGTTAAATTGATAATAGTAGCAATAGCCATAGCACCAAAACCAACATGAGACAAGCCATCACCAATATATGAAAATCTCTTTAATACTAAAGTAATACCTAAAAGTGCTGATACTAATGCGATTAACACAGTTACAATTAGTGCATATCTCACAAAAGGGAAATTAGTGAAATAATAAATAATCTTTTCAAATATATTCATATTATTCACCAATAAGACCGATTTTATTTAAATCAAAGTCTTCCTTTTTTTGATAAATGATTTCATCTCCAATATATAAAATATCACTAGCATACGCAAGTGATGTTTTAATATCATGAGATATCATGATAATCATAACACCATCTTTATTTATATCTTTTAATGTTTGATATAATTCAATAATTGAATTAGCATCTAAACTACTAGTAGGTTCATCTAAAAATAAGATCTTTGGTTTTCTAATTAAACTTCTTGCAAGCAGTACTTTTTGTTTTTGACCACCTGATAAATCTCGAAAAGAAGTATTTGCTTTTTCTAATAAATTATATTTTTCAAGCATCTTATTTACTTCTTCTTTATCTTCTTTATTATAAAACAATTTAAATTTATTCTTATTAAATAAACCAGATGTTATTACCTCTCTTACAGTTGCAGGAAAATCATTTTGAACTTCTGTAAATTGAGATAAGTAGCTTATCTCATTTTTATTTACATCTTCAAAATTGATTTTACCGCTTATTGGTTTAATTAAACCAATCATTGTTTTTAAAAGTGTGGTTTTACCAGCTCCATTTGGTCCAATAATGCATACATAAGCATTATCTTTTATAGAAATATTAATATCTTTTAATATTTCTTTTTTCTCATAACCAACACTTAAATTCTCACATTTTATTTGCATATTTATCTACCTTGTTGCTTGTTTTAATATTTCTAAATTATCTTCCATTATTTTAATGTATGATAGATTATCTTTTGTAGTCGTTACTTGCATAGAATTCAAACTTAGAATTATTTGATCCTTTGTGCTTGTATTATTTTTAATTGATTTCGCAATCTTATCAGATGCATTATCAATTTTTAAAATAACCTTGGCCTTTAATTCATCTACCTTGTTTGCAAGGAAGATGATAGTTTCAAAGCTTGCTTCACTTTCAGCAGAGCATCCCACAAATGCTGCATAATAATCTAATTTATAATCATCAACTAAATATCTAAATGGAAATCTATCACCAAAAATTAATGTTTTATTAGAAGCTGTACTTAATGCAGAAACATAAGATTGATGAAGAGCATCCAGTTTAGCAATATAATTTGCTTTAGCGTCTTCTATTTTTGCTGCATCTTCTTTATTTAACTCTTTTAAAGTAGCTGCTATCTTTTCAACAATAATTTTAGAATTTAAGATTGATAACCAAACATGTTCATCATATTCTTTCTCTTCGTGATCATGTTCTTCTTCGCCTTCATGCTCCATACCTTCTTTGATTTCTTCTTCTTTGATTTTATCTTTTAAGATATCCATCAAATTTAAAGTCATTGGAGCATTTTTAGCACCTTCTAAAACATCTTCAACCCATTCATCGCTTTCTCCACCAACATAAATGAATAAATCAGATGTTTGTATTGTTGCAATATCATCAATAGATGCTTGATATGAATGCATATCAATACCACTGTTTAATAATAATTTCACATCATATTTATCACTATCATAATTTGTAACTTCTTTTACCCAATCATATTCAGGAAAAATTGTGCACACAATTTTGATTTTATCACTATCTTCTTTTTTGCATCCTGTTAAAAACGCAAACATACATAAAAATATAAATAAACTTAATAATATTTTCTTCATTTTATCCTCCTTATCCATAAATTTATTTAAATAATTAAATAAATTTATGTTCTAGATTCTTTGAAGAACTTTATTAGAAATTAGTGTATTTAAGTTTAATAATCCTTTTAATTTGTTAAAATAAGGCCTTAAATTTTGTGTATAATCTTCTTTATTTGCATCTTCCTTTACTTCTCTTATCTTAAAATCAATGTAATTATATGCGAATTCAAAATAATTCAAATTAAACACAATATATGAAAATACATCTTTTAAGATGATGATGTTTATAATAAATAATGATAATATACACCATAGGCAATCATCATTATCACAATGATTAAGATGATATACTGATAATATCATTGATATAATAAAAGATATTATCAAGAAGCTTTTAATGTTTTTCCTTACATTCATCGCATACTCCATACAATACTATCTTTGACATATCTATTTCAATATTTTCATCTTTTTCAATATTTTTAAAATCATTAATTAAATCTTTACTTTCGATGTGCATTAGCTTATTACATTTAGTGCATATCATATGAAGATGATCATCTGTATTTTCACAATTAGCTTCTCTGTAACATGCATTATGTGTGAAATCAACATAGAATTTCTTTAAGATGTTTTCTTCAACTAATTCATTAATTAGGCGATATAAAGTTGTTAAAGATATTTTTATCTTTTGAACATTCGCATTTACATATAATTCTTCTACAGAAAAATGCTCTCCATGATATGATTTTATTAATTCTAATACTTCTTTTTTATGTTGTGTGTTATATTTCATATATACCTCAATTTGAAAATGATTTTCATTTTTATATTTTACTACTCTTGGAGATAAATGTCAAATAAAATGATTTAAGAGCCAAAAAAGTGCAAATTTTATGGTTAAAATATTGCTTTTTTAAAGATAAAAAAATATCAACAATAGTTAATAATTCACTTGACAAAACATTTCTATTATAGTAAAATAATGGTGTAAGTAGAGATACTTATAAAGAGCGGTGAGCCTCCACCATAAAGAGGGGCCCTAAAAAAGCGGTGAGCTCCTACCATAAAGTGGAGACCTAAAAAAGCGGTGATTCTCAGCCATAAATGAGACCAATATAGGGGCAGGAAATGGCCTCCTATTTTTTTATCTAAGGGGGAAATATATGAGAGTTTATAATATTACAGATGATTATATTAATTATTTGCATCAATTTGATGAGAAAGTGTGTTTTAACAAACACGAATCAAGACCATACATTGGAATTGTATTACAAGTCGGAGATCTTAAATACTACGCCCCATTTACTTCTCCTAAACAAAAGCACGTTAATATGAAAAACGCAATTGATTTTAGAAAAATAGGTAATGGCAAGTATGGTGCCATCTTACTAAACAATATGATTCCCGTAATCGATGAAGCTCTTATTGAAGTTAACATTAATAACATACAAGATCATAAATATCGAAGACTACTTCAAAACCAATATATAGAATTAAATAATGATTTTGAAATAATACAAAAAAATGCTTTTAAAATAAGAACAATTGCTTTTTTAGATGAATCGAAATTAACTTCTCATCAAAGAATAATCAAAAATCGTATTTGTAACTTGAAATTACTCGAAGAAAAATATAAAGAGTATAAGTAAAAAACATTATCCAAAAAGGATAATGTTTTTTATATAATCTCATATATCTTTTCAACATTTGGTACTGTTGAAAAGATATCATTATCAATGATACTTTTAGCTGAAACGTTGTTTCTATTCTCTACTTCTGATGCACAAGATACTTCAATAACTTGTTGATTTGCAATGCACTTCTTTTTCATAAAGTAGAATGAATGGAAAGGATAAGCTAATTCTAGTACATCTTCATTATGTGTTGTATAGAACAATTGTGCACTTTCACCAAGTAGTGAAATCATTGTAGATAATATTGCTTTTTCTAAATCAGAATTTACATATGAAAATTGTTCATCAATTAAAAAGATTGCATCTTTTTTATTTTTAACATAATAAAGCATATTAGCTATACTTATTCCATATTTAGTTCCACTAGATAAATATGGAATGTTAGATATTTTATTTCCAGCTTGTACTATTATTTTACCAACATTTTCATGTTCTATCACAATAGCATCTTTTGCGTCATTACTACTTTTAACATTCATAATTGATGTATCTAATGAATTTAAAACAGAATTTAAAATATTAAAATATTCTTTTCTTTCTTTATCATTGTTACATTCAACTAATCTTACAATATCAAAACCTTCTTCAGTAGCAGGCAGTAAAGCATACCAAGATATATTGAAATCATATTGTTTTAGAGATTCTAAATAATCTTTGTATTCATATTTTAAATTGCCTAATAACTTAGATATTTTTTCATACGAATCTTCTTCTTTCAATAAAATTCTATTTATAGCTATTAATGTATCATTATTATCAATCTTTATTTTCATCCTATAGATATAATAACTATTGTTATCATCTACAAAATCTATTTCAATAAACGCATTATTTCTATTAATTTCTTTTCTTAAAAAACTTATATCTTTATATTTTAATAAACACACTATATCCCAAATACATTTTATTAAGCTAGTTTTTCCAGATGCATTTGATCCAAAAAATATGTTTGCTTTTTTATATCTAAAATTAGTATAATTACATAAATATTCATTTTGAATTAAGGATCTTTTCAATTTTTGTGGATAAGAAAAGTTTACTTCAAAATTATTGAATGCTAACACATTATCTAATTTCATCTTCATAATTACCATATTTTACCTCCAATATTCAAATTATTTGAATATTCAATAGTATTATACTATAATTATTCTTATTTTTCAAGCAATATTCAAAATATTTGAATATTCATTAAAATATATTTTTTGAAGAAAATATGCATATTATCATATGTATTTTCTTTGTTTGTGATACATTTTGTATCAAAAATTGAAAAAATCTGAAAAAATTATAATTTCCCTTCATTTATATATTTACAAAAAATAGTCAAAAAATTTCTAAATATAAAAAGAAAAATGCAAAACTATTGTTTTGCATCTTTTTTCTACGCTCTCCGCGTCGCACTCATACATAAACCATCCATTTAAGTATGATCTAGTAAAAACGATTTCCCGCTATACTATCTTTAATTTGTAACTATATTATATACTTTTATTAATAATTTGTCAAATTTTTATTTTATTTTATAAACGCATTTTTGCTTGATATATACTTCTATGTAACCATCAGTTGATATCTTTATTGCAAGCCCATCAGAAGATAGCTTTTTGGCGGCAGCGCCTCTACCACCACCTGTTGATCCACTATCATTTTTTATGATAGCTCCGAACGAACATACTTTACCATAATTTGTAATTATGCACGCTCCATCTAAACTTACTAACTCACATCTCAATTTTCTATTTATTGATACAAAATCATATTCACCATTTAAAGTTTTTCGAATTATGCTTCTTTTTAATAATCTTTTGTTAATATCTTTTTCTAAAACATCATTATTTGTAGGATTATCGCTATTCTCATTATTCTTTTCTAAATCTTTCTTTATATAATCATTTGAATAATCATATGATAAATAATCACATTTATTTAATACTTCATCATTGATTAGTTGATTAATATTATTAACAATAGCGATTATTCCGCCAGTATGAGAAAATGAAACATCAAGAACTGTTGAATAAACTTCATTTAATAATTTATCTGATAGTTTATTAATGACTATGTAATCTTCAACTGCGTTACGGAATGCCTTGACATTAAAATTCAACCACTCATTATTTCTTTTTACAAACCTAATTTCTCTATTTTTAGATAGAATAATATCTCCATTATTTAGCAGAAAGATTCCCATCTTATTAGGATTATCAACAAATTTATATATTAGATTTGCAAATCTATATGGCAAATTATTAATTAATTGAAATCCATCTACCCAGCCACTATTATTTTCGTCAAGTATGGTCTTGTAGGAAACAAAATTACAATTTGAATCTAATTCAAACACCGAACTTATTGGATCAGTTAATACAGCACTAAAGTCATCTTTAAGAAATTCTAGAAAGTCATCGTTATTCTCATCAGTGTCTTTGATTTCAGTATTAATAACAAATCCATAAGATACTTTTTTCCCTTCATATGTTTTTAATGACCATTTTTCTAAAATATTAAATAGATTCTCAATATTTGTTATATTAGCATTTCCTCCTATTAGCCATTCGCATATTCCTATTTGTAGAGCATACTGATAATTTCTATTTTTACTAATTTTTGAATTATAATCATGTTGTTTTTTTCCATCTATGGAATACATGCTAATTTTAATAAAATTATTGATTATACTTTTTATTAGTTTGATATCATCATCATCCATCTTATTATTAAGTTTGATATAGAAATACTTTTCATATTTAATTCCTAAATACAAAATATACTCATTATTTTCTTCTTGAATATATGCATTTTCAAAATAATAATCTTTTTTATAATTATCTACTTCACATATCTTTCTTTTATCTTCCCCAAGCACTTTAAGCAAATGTTCTTCTGTAAAATATTTATATTCGCTTATAAAATTTTATCCATTTTCTCCTCCTATATTATTTATGATACATTTTATATTGATGATAAGTATAATATATAAAATATTTATAGTTATCTAATATATATATTTATAAATTGATATAGGAAAATTACTAAAATTTCAATTAAATATACTTAAATATTTCTTCAATTACTTCCAGTCCACTTTACAATACATAGTATAATTTGAAAATAAAAAAAGCAAAACCAAAGTTTTGCATTTCCTTTTTATCTTAATTCTTCCATTCTTGATATTCTTTGCCTTCAATAATGTCTGCAATTCTTTCACATGCATGTCCATCTCCATAAGGATTTGTTTTTTTAGACATTTTCGCATAAGCAGCTTTATTTTTAATAAGCTTAGAGAATTCTTTATATATTGATTGTTCACTTGTACCAACTACCTTAGATGTTCCAGCTATAACTCCCTCTGGTCTATCTGTAGTCTTCTTCATAACAAGTACTGGTATACCCATAGTAGGTGCTTCTTCTTGAATACCACCACTATCAGTTAATATTAGATAAGAGCTTGCTTCAAAGTTATGACAATCTACAACATCTAAAGGTTCAATGATGTGAATTCTATCACATCCACCTAATTCTTCCATTGCAGCTTTTCTTACCTGTGGATTCATATGAATTGGATAGATTGCTTTCACATCTTTGTTTTCATCTAATACTTTTCTGATTGCTTTAAACATATTGTGCATTGCTTTTCCAATGCTTTCTCTTCGATGTGCAGTGATAAATATTAATTTATCATCGCCTACCCATTCTAATTCCTTATGTGTATAATTAGGTCTTACAGTATAAGGTAGAGTATCTATAATAGTATTACCAGTTACATAAATATTTTCTTCCTTTACTCCCTCTTTTACTAAATTAGCTTTCGCATATTTAGTAGGTGCAAAATTATACTGTGCAATCATCGAAATGAATTTTCTATTCATTTCTTCTGGATATGGGAAGTAAATATTATTTGTACGTAAACCTGCCTCAACATGTCCTAGTGGAATTCTTAAATAATAGCATGCAAGAGCTATCGCAAATGCACTTGTTGTATCACCACATACTAATACTAAATCAGGTTCTATTTCATCTAATACATCTTGAATAGTAGATAACACATTAATAGTGATTTCAAATGTTGATTGATCTTTTCGCATGATATGTAGATCGTAATCTGGTTTTACACTAAATTCTGCGAATATCTTTTCAAGGTTTTGTTTTTGCTGACCAGTAGAAAGTAATATTGGTTTAATACTATTTCTTGTTAATAATTCCTTATATAAAGGCATCATTTTAATTGCATCTGGTCGACATCCAACAGCAAGTACTACACGTTTTTTCATAAAGATTCCCTCCTTATATTTATATTATATCATATTATTAATTAAAGTAAACTTAATTATTTCTTAAAATTTTAAGAATTTACAATAAAAATAAGAATAGCAATCATCTAGATTGCTATTCTTATTATTTCTCTTATTTAGCATAAGTATCAATTTCTTCTAAATTAGCACTATAATAGAAATATCTACCACTTTGATATTCTTTATATAGATTTAGTTTTTTAAGATTTGCAAGTATTTTAGTAATTGTGGTATTACCAAGATTTAAATTTTGCATTAGATCAAACCTTGTAAGACCAAAATCTCCAAAGATTTCACTACTCAACAATAGTTTCATTGTATCTAATTCACTCTTATTTAAAAATTCAAATGATTCTATTATTTCATTATAAAAATCATATGTCTTCATTTTATCTAAAATATATATTTCTGTCTTTTGATATGATTTATATAATATATCAAGGAATGCATACACAAATGTAGTAATATCTCCTCTATTTCTAATATCATTAGTGTATTTAAAAGCATCATAATATTCACTTATATTTTCTTTAATAGAAATACTTAATCTAAAGCTTGTTGTATTATGTAGATAATCCTTCAATAATAAACTAGTAATAAACCTATTAATTCTACCATTCCCATCATAGAATGGATGAATATACGCAAATAAATAATGAAATATAGCTAATCTTATTAATATATCAATATCTTTATCATTTAATATATTTAAAGCTTCCTTTAAATATTCGATTATCTTCTCTTCTGGTATTATACCATTATGGATAATTTGATTATTAGAATTATACACATGGACTATGTTTTTTCTAAATAATTTGCCATCTGGTATATTATTTATATCTTCCTCACTTATTTCATTTAACAACATCTCATCATATAATGTTCTTATATCATCAACATCTTCTATTTTTTTATTATCTTCCATCAATAATAAATATTTATTCACAATACCTTCAAATCTATTTTGGGTTTTAATCTTCTTTTTTATTTCATTGATTAAATCATTAATTTCTTTTCTTGTAGATACTACTCCTTCGATTTTGTTTGTGTATTCTATTTCATCTATCATTGATTTTCTTAAATACTGTTGATAAAGAGATGTAGGGATATTATCAAATAATTTCTTTATTTTATTATCTTCCTCTCTTATTCTTTGAACTAATTTCATTACTTCAACATCATAAACAAAAAAAGATTGATATCCATTTATTAAGATATTAAATCTAATAGCTGCATTTGAATTGAATCTTTCATTATATATTTTATTAAAAGTATCATTATCATTCATCACAAATGATTTATACGTAGATATAAATGTCATAACACATACCTCTTTTTTAATATTATAACATATGAAATATTGATAATCAATGAATACATATCACTTTTTTAAAAAAGTGATATGTATTAAGCATATTTTGCTAATTACATATCACATTTAATTTAATCAGTATTTCTTTCAATACTTATTCCAATTAAAACATCTTTTCTTCCTTGATCTTCAATTGGTCTAGGTCTTCTTGTAACTTTTATTTTGATTGTACCAATACCATCTACTTCACGTGTAAAATTAATATCTAATTCATCTAAAGTATATCCATTTTCTTTTAATAAGTCTTTATAATCATAATAATAATCATCTAACACATAATCAACTTGGAATGTAAGACCTTCCTCTCCAGTTAAAATATTACTACTATACCAAGCAATTTCTTTTTCTGGATATATCATTGGAATATAATCAAGTACATCACTTCCTAAAAGTTTTCTAATTACTTCACTAACGACTTCTTCTACTGGTTTAATTATTGTTTCATAATCATAAATAAAATCGGTATATTTATCATTTACTTCTATCTTTATTGAAGCTAAATAATCTTCATCTAAACTATCTTCATATTTTTCACTTATTATTTTAACATATTGATTATTTTCGTCTTCAACAAAACCAAGTTTTATTAATGAATCACAATATTCATCAATATAGCTATTATCAAGTCCAAATAATCTTAATTTTTGCTTGTTAGTTGTTGCATCACCATAGCTTAAGATATATGTGATGAAATTACCTTGATAATCAGGAATATTCACTTTATCTTTAAATACACTTTTACTAATCTCACTTGGCCATTTTTGGATTTTGTTCTTATCTTGATCATAAGATTCTCCTGATATAGAGAAACTATAAGATGTTAATTCTGATTTACCATCTGATGTTAATTTGATCCTCTTATTATACATTAGATAATAATTAGATATTTTATATACATCATCTTTATCTTCAATATTATAAAAAGATGTCACAAAATATTCAGTCATATTTTCTTCAATTGCATAAACTTCTTCAGTTTTAATGTAATCTTTATCTATTACCTTTTCCATATCTTTTAAATATGTATAATATTGATCTATATTTATCTCATTTACATCTTTACCATAAATTTCAAAATTAAGACCAAGTTCACCATCAAAACCAGCTATAGATTTTATGAATTTAACATCTTTTAAAAATGATATATTTAGATTATATATTTTATTAAAATAATCGAACAATATTATTGCTGATTCACCTAAATAATCTTCTTCATTATATGTTGCACTTATATAATAATAATTACTTACATCATTATAATACAATGATAACTTACTATATTCATTAGAACTTCGATAAATATTGAAATTATTAATTCTATCAAATCTTAATATTCTAGTAGCATTTTTATAATTGATATTTTGAAAATAATTATCTATATATTCTTTATATGTATTATAATCTGTATCACTTTCTTCTATTTTTACAACAACATATTTTATTGTATCATTATTTATTTCATCTACTTTTTTAATTTTCCCATTTGGTAAATTAAAATCTTCTAAAGAAAGAATATCATTTACTTTATTTATATATAATTCATTGTTGAAATCATCTTCTTTTTCTTGTTCATTTTTGCAGGAAACTGTAAATATTAAAAATAATAATGTTATTAAAAACAAACCTATCTTTTTCATAATGCACCTCTTGTGTTTATTATACCATCAAACCCAAGGTTTTACAAACGAAACCCAAGGTTTTTACGACTAAACCCAAGGTTTTAAAGCAATTTGCCTATTTTTGTATCATTTTTAAGCAAAGTTTGTTTTTATTAGGCAAAGATTTAGGTTCCATTTCTCGTTTTCTTTGTTTCTAAAGAATAAAATACTTCAGACACATTTCCCCTATCCCCCATTGGTTAAATTAATATTCTCTTTTTCGGTTAAAATAATATTGACATTTAACATGTTTAAAACGAACACAAAAATTACAATTATGTAACTTTTATGCTAATTTCTTGCTATATATTTATCCAATACTAAAAGCAAATTTGTTGTATGTCTTGTCTTCGAAGGGGAAGTGTTTGCAAGTCCAGTAAGTTTTGGAAGCAATTTATGCTTTTTAGATTGGAAATTAATCGCTTCAGATTTTTTACGATTATCTAGCACTTGTTTTCCTAAATAGACATCTTCGACATCTAAATTCATCCAAACCAAATCGTAATCATTATCATTACAATACTTTATTATTTTATCATTCAAATCTTCTTCCCTATCATAATAAGCAACAATTATAACCTTTACTTCTCTTGTTGGATCATCTATTTTACTTTTAATTCTTGTGTCTTGGCTAATAAGCTCAGATTTTGTGGTAGCAAATATTTTGTCTAAGGCAAATGTTCTTGGTTTATAAAAATAATCAATTGAAGATTTTATGTACATCCAATCTGATCTATTGGATGAACGGGTTTCCATAATAAAAACTAATTTTATCATTTTTCATCACCCATAAAAATATTAATAAAGTCAAAATCTTCAATATTCATTGGTGAATTAGGGAAGTCTCCATTTATATAATCATTAATTGGAGATTTGTTTCCTTTACTTACCCATGTATCTAATTTATTATCAACGCCTAAAACAGCAATAGATCTACTTTGATTCTTTAATGCCTTCATTACTTCAATATTATGAGTAGTAAATATCAATTGTCCTTTTCCATAATTTTTAAAGAATGATACTAGTTTTTCAAAATAAACTGCATTTATATTTGTATCAATTTCATCAACAAATACAATTCTTCCCTTAGCACATTTTTCTAGATAAGAATATAGTTTAACTAATTGTTTTATTCCTGAAGACTCAAATTCTAGTTCAACACGATAATTCTCATATACAAATAATTTTCTTACATTATATACATTTCTATTTTCACTAGGTATTAATTTGATTTCCTTCAAATCTGGCTTAAAGTATTTGATAAATCTTTCTAGCTTTTTATTTTCTTTCTCATAGTTTTCAAATTCAGATTTAGGAACAATAGTATCGCTTGTATAAACTTCGGTAAAATCAGTCAAATCAACTTTAATTTTTTCTACTCTACTAATTAAGTCCTTCAAAATGTTATTGTCAATTTTATAATTATTGTGTATATCTGTTTCTTGCATATAAACCAATATACTATTAACACTTGAATAAAGAGATAAAGCTATTTTTTCTAATACAGAGAACTCGCTATTGTTTTCTTCTTTATCATGATCAATTATTTGTTGCATCATGCTTTGAACTATTGAACTGTATTTTAAATCATTTAATGAAAATTCATAATTTCGAGTTGAAGCATTTTTGATTTTGTCTTCAATATAGATTTCGTTTTCTCTTTTCTCAATAATTGGTTTAAACTTATCATTAAGTGTTCGCCCCATTGACATAGAAATGCATTCCTCAGAAATAACAAAATCAGATATAATTTCACCTTTAACTAATTTTATAGTATGTTTTATGACAATGCCTTTGTCAAATTCAAATAATGCAGAAATATAAAATTCATTTCTAATATAATTGACTAATTTGCTCAAATTATCTTTAGTATCATTTTGTACCAAATAATTAGGATTACAAACAATTTTATTATAAAAATCAACTGAAGTGATAATGGCACTTTTACCAGCTCCATTATAGCCAAAAATTCCTTTAACATTATTAGTTTTTTGAATACCCTTTTCAATTGTTTGGTTAGCAAAATCAAGAGTAATCATGTTCTCAATATTTTTAATTCCGTATGTTGAAAATTGTAATAGTTTCTTCATTGTTAACACCTCTACATAATTTTACCATATTGTAATTTTTATGTAAAGACTTTTTGCATTAATTGTTCGGTTTTTTACACATTATATTGTCTTTTCTTTCTTGGCTTAACTCCTCCTGCTTCATAGTGCTTCTTTAATGTATGACGATCTACACCCAATAATCTTGATAATTCACTAAAGTTTGGTTTAATATTCAGTGTTTAAATTCTGCTAATTTAGTACTAATACACATATTCATAATTTTTATCCTCCATATGTGTATAGTATATCAAAAAAGATAACCTATGGACAATTAATTGGTAAAATTAACTTTCCACTTTTTGGTTATCTTTATTATATATTTAACACAAATAAAAAAACTCCTTCATAGTCATTGATAATAGTGGTTAATCAAATGCAGCTATAAAAGGAGTTAGTTTTCGACTAAAGTGCTTAGTCATAAATGCTAACAGTTATAGAATCCTTAGTCGTTTTATAAATAGATGCATCAAAACTTTTAATAAGGATTGTATTTGCTCATATGTATTTCTTTTTATATTGTTTTTTATCAAGCATTTAACTATTTTTGATTGTCTATTGTTTTTATTTATCACCTACATCATATTTAGATTCTCGATAACAAAATGCAGGTAATGTTCCTTCTAAAACATCCACAATATGCTTTGATATTGTCGGGTTTTCTATTGAACCAGATTCATATGATATTTTATTTGTGTTTTGATCAATTGATGCGTATATGATCTGCTCAGAATCACAAGCTACTGCTATATTTGGATTATGTGTCACCACGATTATTTGCCTGTTTTTCTTTGCCATCACTATTAATTTTGTTAATCTCTCAAAAATAGACTGATTGTCTAAATTATCTTCTGGTTGATCAATAATTAACGTTTTATTTCCCTTATCCAATGCAAGGTAAAAGATTAATAAGACTATTCCTTTTTCGCCAGGCGATAATTGATCCAAGGCCTTATTATTCATCTTTAAATCATATTGAACACTTAAATAATCCAATTTAGATAATAGATTATAAAAATCAACCTGATTATTATCCTTTAACATATTTTTATAAAAGCAGTTAAGATCGTTGCATAAATTACCAAATTGTTCTTTTATAAATGAAATCGTTGATTGTTTGTCATTAAAATCAATTTTAGGAACTATATTCTCTAAATATGATAAATCAGAATACTTCGAAGACACTCGATGGTTAACCATCATATCAATCTTTTTTATAAGGGCAGAATCAAATGCAATTACTGAATCAAATGTCATTTTATCAAGTCCATCTTCCAGTACACTATTTACTTTGTTTTGAACAGCCTCGTACAATTCTCTTAATGAATTTCTTTTCAAAACAAGTTTTTCATAAAGTTCATTTATTAATTCAATTTGCTTATTTTTAAGCTTGTTTATTTCATTTGGTAATTCATTATTTACATAATCGATTTGGGTTTGTATTCCTTTTAGAGAGTTCTCATATGGAATTATACTATTTCCGTTTTTAAGACCATAATCAATTAAATCCCATTTTTTAATTTCTTCTTGATTTGCTTGGTATTGAGCTTGCTGCGTAGATATTTTTTTTGATAGTTCTTCAAATATTTCGTCTATGGCAGCTTCTTTCGCAAAGTAATTAGAAATCAGTTTTATTTTATTTTCAATTTCTTCATACTTTGTGTTGTCAATATCATAAATAGAACTTTCATTGTCAATTTTTACCAATTTTTCCCTTAATTTAGCTTGATCATCGTTTAATCTCTTATAATACTCATTAAATTCTTTTTCTTCATTCTTTACTAATGATACTTCACAATTAATGTCCAAATTGTATTGATCATTATGGTTTTTATACAAATTGTTTAATTCAATAATTCGTTTTTTTACTTCATTTTCGATATTAATAATATAATCTATAGAATTGAGTTCATCAGTTATTTTTTCGTATTTTGTATACTCCATATTATGATCTTCAAGAACAGTTTTTTTCAACTGGCTACACCTTGAGTATAAAATCAAATACTTGTTATTGTCATCTAATAATGGTTTTTCTATTTGTTCAGGCTTAGATCTTTTATGATTTTCAATTTTTTGCAAAATTTCTTGCTTATTCAAACTTAAGTGGTTTCTAAATTCTAATGTTAACTTTCTTTCTTTTTCTACAATATCCTTATTTATGTCATTAATTTTAACTTTTAAAGTCTCTATTTCAATATTGATTGTTGAAAATTTCTTATTAATTAATTCTGTTAGATTCTTACAGCCATTTTTATCTAGATCATCGATATATGAAAAGATTAAACCTTCGATTTCATTCTTGAAATAGGTTCTATTAATGTCATTACAGGTATTTTCTATATATCTTTGTGGTAAATACATGACTCGTTCAATTTTTTCTGAATCGTAGCCATTCTCTTTTATTATTTTTTCCTCAGTTTTAGCACCATCATAAAACGTTAAATATCCTTTGTAATTATTTGCGTATTTATTAGTTTTGTCAAAAAATCTATCGCGTCTCAAAAAAGAAAAATATGACTCTTTTGAAGTGTTACCAAGATAAGATATAATATCAGAAATAGCGCTTTTACCACTTCCTTTATTTCCAATTATTGATATCATTCCTGGATTAAAATCAAGGTGTCCATTTATCCAATGTTTTTGTGATTCTAAACTGTCAGTATATATGTCTATAGATTTTATCGTATATGATTTTCTTTTTTCTTGTAAAGCAATATCAATTGGTTTTTCACCAATATAAATTCTTTCTTCCGAATTCTTTAAAGAATCTTTTAGTCCTCTAAAAGTTGTGTCAGATTTAACCCAACAATACTTCAAATTATTTGATTCAAACATATCTTCAAAATTATGACAATCAGAGCCAGTTATACAAGGCAAAGTTTTACCTATGGTTTTTTCGCATTCTTCAGATTTAAACCATTTTATATTATTATCATTTGAGGTAAAAACCGCTTGACTTAATTGTCGATATTTTACTCTCAAGCTACCAGATTGATTTTGCCAATTAAGTGTATCCAAGTCTTCTACGACACTAACAATAATGTATTTTCCTTCAAATCTTTTATCTTCTAAATATTTTTTGACATCATCAATTTTAACTGAAAAATTATTCATTCCAAGTTTTAAACGATTGTGCCCAACCAAATTGCCAATTCCACGTTCATCACAATATTCACCAAGTTTTTTTAAGTCATCTAAATCACAATACCATTTATTTCCAGATAAATCGCAATATAACATTTTCAAAAAATATTTTTTTATCGTATTAGATGCTAATTCGTTAGAAAACAAGACGTGCACTTGTACTTTATTTTGATTAATTGTATCACTCGTTCTAAATTCTATATTAGGAAAAATTGCTATTTTATTTACTTTTGTTAAAAAATTAGAATCCTTTTTAATTTCATTCGCAAAAATTTTTTTCATTCTTTCTTGATTTTTTATAATGGAAACTACTTTCTCATAACCTTCTATAATAAAATAATCTGTCAAAAATATAGCACCTATTGAAAGTGAAATTGCTTTCACATATAATGTGTGAACATATTTATCCCAAATTTCCTCATCATCGCAATCACCAAATTCATTATTTAATAGAGAGTATGGCGTATGTACATGAAAATCCCACCTTCTCCAAATCGAACCTATTTCGTTCATATTTCCTCCTTCTTTTTATAAAATATTCTTTTTTAGCTAGTAATTAAATAATGTTATTATTATTATTATTACAAGCCCACTATATATTATACACAACAGTAAAATATTGTCAACTTTTAATTTATAAAAAATATAACCAATCTAAAGCATTTCCCCTGTCCCCCATTGGTTAAATAAATATTCTCTTTTTTGGTTAAAATAATATTGACATTTAACATAAAATAAGTGGTGTTAAGACTATACCTTTCAAATAAGTGGTGGATTCATATTGAATAAATCTACCTTTTTTGATATTATATTTTTGTAGAAACATTGAAGGAGGTAAAATGACTGATGAATTAATTAATATCTTAAACTTAAAATCTATTAATATAAATAAAGATTTATCTTTTGCTAAAAATGATAAAGGCTCGCATAAAATTCATATTTTTGTGAGTGATGTGATAAATAACAATAAAAGAATCATAACTATTTAATTTTTGATTGTTCTAGTTTTTCATACTCTCTTGATAAAATTGAATCCAAATTTCGAGCATCTAATGCAAAGTTCTCCATTTCAAATTTCTTATTTTCAATATGAAACATTTCTTTATACTCAGTCAATGAATCAAGCACCTTAAAAATAAAACTATTATTTCCAATATATTCTATAAGCGATTCAAAAACATCATCATTTGTTCTAACAACATATTCATTATTTGAAACTATTATTGTTCCATCAAGTAGATAATTACACATTTCCTTAACAGATCTAACGGGATGATTGTTTATAAAAATACCATTAAACTCTCGTTGCGCATTACAAATCAATGAATATATTTTCCTTTTTCTAATAGGTATGTTCCACTCATGCATTTTATTTTTATAAAAGTCATCATCCTGCATCGCCTTAAGAGATAAATCAAGTTGCTTAGCGCCCTTCTCTAAATATGAATAAATTTTTCTTAATTCAAATGCATTTGTAGAAGCTGTTGGTGACTTACATTCAACAATTATCATATAGTCATCATTATATAGTAAAACATCAATATCACTTTTTATACCTCTATACGAAAAATCCATTTCCCCAACTCTACATTTAATATTAGTTTGCTCGCAAACTTTTCTTAATAATTCTTCAACATATTCATTTCTATTATTTATAATCCTATAGTTTTCATCATTCAAAGATTTATACTTAGCTACGGAAATACAGTTTCCTGGAATATTAGATTGTGAAACTAAAATCGGAGAAAAATATACAAAATCATCTAAAACTACAAAAGGGCTATACAAAATATCCTTTATAGAATTTGCTGCGTTAAAGTTCATCATTTCAATCATATCAGTTATTTTCTCTTCATTGTCATATAGATATTTGAATAAAAGATTAAAATCAGAGCGTTTTAGCCTTTGAGAAACTGTATTGAAATAAATAGAATTATCAGAAAATTCTAATCTTTTTATTTTTTCGTTCCACAAATCAAAAATTCTTTTAAATTTGAAAACATCCCAAATATTCAAATTATTTCTAAATTTCATATTAAGCAATTTTACTTCTGGAACAACAAATTCACGTGCCAGTGCATCAAGAATAGTCATTTCCTCCTTAAATAAAAAGTTTTCTTTAAACAATTTTCCAAATAAATTAGTTATAGAAAATACATATCTTTTATAATTGAAGTTATCCTTATATTCAGTTTTTATGATTTTATCTAGTTTATACTCTTTATCTTTATTAACAAATTCAGAAAAGCTAATACCTGAAAAATCTCTTGTATAGTAAGCTGAGTTCATTCTTTCAAAAAAAGATAAAATTGTACAACAACTTATACATTTCATCAAATCCTTATTTGGTGAAGATAAGGTAAATGTATTATTATTTTTACACACCTTGAATCCAAAGCAGTCAATATAAATTTCATATTCTCTTAATTTATATAACTTATTAAAAAAAATGAGACTTTTTTCAATATTAAAATCTCTATCAGCATATAAGTGCTTAGTATTACTTTTGAACATATTTGATTGTTCACATAAAAGACTTATAAATATAGATGCGCCATTACAATAATCTACAAAACTTATTTCTTTAGAATCGAAATTGATATTTTTAATTTTAGATTTTAAATTATTGCTAATCAAGTCCTGTTTTTTTGCACAAATTGACATAATATCAAGTATTGCAAATTCTTTGTAATGCAGTGCAATATTCGTATACTTATCTATTTTTCTTTTAATTGGTTCTACGATTTTTTTGAATTCAAGTTTCATTTCTATATATATCTCATCGATATTAATCCTACTTTTCAATTTTAACAGTCTTTCTAATAAATCAAATACATGTAAAGAATTATTAATATTATCAAAAACTCTAAACACTCCTTTTGATTTTAAAAATGAAAAGCCTTCGCTTTTGCAAATAATAATAGATAATATCGTTTCAAACTCAAAATTTTCAATATTATTTTTAAAAAATTTTTCTATCTTATTTATACATACATTTTCATTTATTACTTCAATTAATTCGTAATCATTTTCATATTTGTATTCATCAAATTTAAATGTGTCCATTTTCCCTCTTTCTATATTACGCTGCAGTGCTATATGAAATTACCTTTTACAAACAATAGCCTAGATTTTTTTTGATTAGATACTCAATTTCTAGCTTTGTTCTGGTTATTTATATTAAGCTTTCCTACATCTTGTTATTACAATTTCATTAAATGCAATTCTAATTAGTTTTTACTTTTTTTTATTATTTAATACTTATTGTCTTGATTCAATCATCTTACAAATCATGCTACTAAAATTAAAACTTGTTTTTTAAATCCAATTTACTTATTTTCTTTTAAAAAATCTTGTGAAAGCTTCATCTTCGGCATCATCTAAGCAAGAATCATATCTATTAGCTATAATACAATTACATTCTTTTTTAAACTTATTTAAATCATTTACAACAACAGATCCAAAGAATTCACTTCCATCTTCTAGCATTGGTTCATATATTATTACCTTTACTCCTTTAGCTTTTACTCTCTTCATTACTCCTTGTATTGAAGATGCTCTAAAGTTATCACTATTAGATTTCATTGTTAATCTAAATAATCCTATTGTTATCTTATTAGCATTCTTTTCAGTAAATCCGGCTTTTGCAAGTACTGCATCTGCTATATGATCTTTTCTATTTCTATTAAATTCAACAATTATCATATACTCTTATCAATACTTGGCGAATTTTTATTATTAATGAATCCAAATGTCTAAATCAATATATGAATTTACATTATTTTTAATATGAATGGCTCCTATAGCTAGTCCAATTGAACTTAAAACAATCGATGAAACTCCTTTATCCCACATTTCATTTATCGGCTCCAATTCAGGTGCATTTTTCAATAGATAATCAAATGCTTTCTTTTCCTCGATGCAATGGGTTTTATAAAATGTAATCATTTTATTTTTAACAGATTCAGGTATATCCTTCCTTTCATTTAATTGATTTGAAAACTCCGAATAATTATTCTTTCTAAATGTTAATGTGTTTATTCCATCGTTAATAAACACTTCAGGATACCACTCATATAAGTTCTTGCCATTAATAAGTTCCATCTTTAATAAATCAGAAGAAAATGGCACATAAAAAGCAGAAGTATAGTTGTGCCACAAAATAGTGTATAGCGAAGTAGACATAACGCTCTTTATTGAACACCTAGTATAATCAAGATGTTCAAAATCTACTCTATCTATTTTATTTACTCTAGAACAAAAAGGTAACACATCTTCTTTAAGAAAAGAAATCAATTGTTTTAATGTTCTAGTTCCAGGAAGGCTCGTTCTTGAAATAATAAACCTCAACGCCAAAATATCAAGTTGCTTATCCAAGAGAATAGGAGCTGTCTTAATTGCTTCACTAAGTACTATTTGTTTAATAGTCGCCTCATTACAATTAACTCTTTCTGCAATTAATTCTCCCAAAATATTCAGCAAAGACTGGCTTCCTGTTTTAATATATCCCCTTTCTGCTTCTAATAAATCAAACTGCATTGATGGAGATGATAAGGCTTCTTGGACTTTTTCAATCTTAGTTTCCAATTTGTTTAACTTGTCAAATACTGAAACTACGAACTCGCCATCACGTAATCTTGCTGTTTCAAGGGCTTTATTCTTGTATTTTTCAATCTCAGAACAAACAACTTCTTCAATATAAGGTCTTAATCCTTCTAAAGTTAGACCATTTTGTATGTTAATCTCACCATTATTGACTCCAACAGCTGTGCCGTTGTTAGTAGAAATATCACTTTTGTTTGACATTGACTTCACCATTATTAACACCTACAGCAACACCAGCGTTCTTATCAATTTTCAACTGTGACTTCATGAAACTATCATATTTCTTTTTAGTTTTAAAACTAAAAATAAAAGATAAAATCGCGACCAAAGAACTAATACTAGCTAAAACAACTGAAATAATTTCATAAAATGTCATTTATCAATTCCCTCCATTCATTTTTAGTATAATTGGCATCTCTATGTGAAATGCTTAAGTTTAATTCTTCCACTCCTGATATTCTTTTCCTTCTAGAATATCAGCAATTCTTTCACAAGCATGTCCATCTCCATATGGATTTACTGCTTTTGCCATTTTAGCATATTCTTCTTTATTATTAAGAAGTTTAGTAAATTCATTATATATTACTTCTTCAGATGTTCCTACTAGTTTTTAATGTACCTGCTTGTACTCCTTCATGTCTTTCAGTAGTATCTCTCATTACTAATACTGGTACACCATATGCTGGTGCTTCTTCTTGTATTCCACCACTATCAGTTAATATTAAATAAGATCTTGCTTCAAAGTTATGACAATCAAATACTTCAATTGGTTCTATGATATTAATTTCAATTTATATATAGAAATAATACTAATTAACTTCAATAAAATTTATCTTATTATCATTATATAATTCATCTAATAAATCAAGTCCTATCAATTTTGATAATTTCAATTCGTAAACCTCTTTATTTCCATAACAATATATGTCATATTGTTTATATCGTTTTTCAAATAGCGGTTTTAAAATTGACTTATCAGATAAATCAAGGGAGTGCCCAAAGACTGCAATTATAGAATTATTAGGCAGTTGATTTATTATTTTATTATTGTAATCACTATTACAGTTTTTATAAATGCGTCTAAAGCGTTTAAAAAACCTAATAAAATTAGATTCCTCATCAAATGTTTGATTTTGTATCATTGATGGTTCTACACCTATGACGACATTTGTCGATACCTTTCCATGAATATATGCAATATGCTCTTCATCAAGGCCATAATACTTTTGTGCTGTTTCACTATAATTAAATGAAACAATTCTATGAGGTTTGTGATTAGCAATTAATGCTGGTGCTTTAATTTGATCAGTAGAAATCTTAATATAATTTTGTAATTCTTCTTCTAAACGAAGTAATTCTGCATTAAATTCGTCTAATATATAATTCATAGCATATTCTTTTGTAGCATTAACTTTATTAGCACAAATACGTACTCTAAAATATAATTCTTTCAAAGAAGAGTACGAATCTGCACCAGCAAAGCTGGATATAAAATTTGATTCCGTAGATATCCACATAAGTCTATCTAGCGGATTTTGTAGATTAATTATTAAAAAAATATTACTAGGTATCTTTCTAATATCTTTAATTTTCCAGTAGTAAAATCTATGACCATACGAGCCAAATCCATCTGGTTCAGCTTCTGAAAACCACGTTTCTATATTTTCGTTTTCACTAAAACAATACGCTATAAATTGAAGATATTGACAAATTAGTTTTTCAAAGCCGTTCCAATCTTCATTAACAAAATAATTCTTATTATAAGCGCTAGACAAAAATGAAATCAAAGGATTAGTAATACCTTTTTGTCCCTCATATATTAAAAAATCTTTATAACTTGTCTTAAAATTAGATCCCAAATCAAACCCGTTTCCTACAACTAATAAATCATAATCCATATTTATGCTCCAAAGTAATATTTAATATTTGAATAAATATATTATATTTCTATTAACTATATTATATAATAATTGTCCAATAATGTCAAAGAGTAGAGTGTTATTTTAGTAATTAAAACTGGACTATCAAGTCCAGTTTAGTTAATCTCTTCTAAATAAATCTCTTGTATAAACTTTATCTTCTACATCATCTAAACAAGAATCATATCTATTAGCTATAATACAATCACATAATGATTTAAACTTATTTAAATCATTTACAACAACAGATCCAAAGAATTCACTTCCATCTTCTAGTGTTGGTTCATATATTATTACCTTTACTCCTTTAGCTTTTACTCTCTTCATTACTCCTTGTATTGAAGATGCTCTAAAGTTATCACTATTAGATTTCATTGTGTTCCAATAATTTGATAAAAGCATTATTTATATATTCAGCCAGCTTTTTTTCGCCCATTTCACCAGGTGGAAAAAAGGAAGAAGTTAAAACTATATGTTGAATAGAAAAATCATTTTTAACATTTTTAAAGATTTTTTCAAATGCTGCAATGGTCAAATCTTTCGACCCTTTAAATATCATAGGTAAAGCGCTCTTTAAAAACTTGACAATTCCTCCAAAACCTGTTGTTTTAGTCAAAATATATCTTTTTGGGTTATCCCATTCTTCTCTAAACACATTTTTGGCGGCGCTGAAACAATTTGATAAAATAAGGTAGATTACCTCGTCTTGGTTATTCAAAAAATAGTATCTCAAAGGACAACTTGCGTTTTCATATTTTATTCTTTTCCCACTTTTCAAATCTATATAATCTTTTTGTGGATTATCAGTAACCAAATTTAAAACATATCTAACAAATGTCCCTTGTGATAATGTTTCATTTTCTGACTCCCTAGTTTCCAACATTTTTAATCTACCATAAAATGGAGAGCTGTTATTTGAATTAAAGAGTCTTGCTAATTCATGACAAGTTTTATATGGGCTTCTTGTTCTACTTAACTCAAACAAATCATATATCAGTGATTTATCAACTTTTTGTTGATTACTATTAATTGTTGAAAAAATATATGCTTTTTCTTCTTCAGTTAAATTAAACATAATTACTATTGGCAACTCTATATTCTTTTTAGAATCAATTATTCCGTACAATCTATGTTGGCCATCGAGAATTTCGGCATGAATTTTTTCATTCATATCTAAATCATATTCAAAAATATCATTCTCCAACTTTTTAAGATTATTGCTTTCGTCTATTGCAATAATAATTGGAGTGGGAAATGTTGCATCTGGATCTTCGCAATACTGAGAAATATCTTTTATCCTCTCAGCTCTTAAACGTCTTTGAATTCCGCCAGTATTATCTCTCTTCTGAGGAGAGGCTATAATTTTTAAATCATCACTGAAAATCTTGCCACAATAAAAAGTTCCAATGGGCTGACTAATTTTAATCAAATATATTTTTTTCATACTTTTATATTTGTTCCATCAGGAGCCGATGGATTGTTTCCCTTTCTTAGATTCTTTTTTAGTTTCTCAATATCTTCATTTTCTTTAAGCAGATAGTCACCATCTTCATTTAAATATGTATCCATTTTAAATACTAACCTTACATAGAAAGATATAAAACATACTATAACAAATAAAACGAATTGTATAGGCCATAAATCTCCTATCTTAGTAGTTTGAAATAGAATAGTTGGAATAATAAGAACTAGTAGTACAAAAAAAGACCATAATTTAAATACCATAAATGTATCTTTACGTTTTTCAATCACAAATTCATAAAAACACACTGCAATATCATAAATGCTTGAGCAAATTAATGCTATTGAAATAATATAAAAATATCCTATCCCAATATCTTCTACTACTTGTGGCATATTTGAATTCATTAAATTAAATATTAAACCAATTGATGATATTACTGGCACAAATAGAAACCACAAGAGGTGTACAATACAATGTTTTTTTAATACTTTAAATGGTAAAATAATCATTTTTATCATTTTCCCTTCCTCTTTTGCTTAAACTTACAACCTTTTTTAATTCTTTCATTTTTTCCAAACCATCTTATTGATGATTCCAGTATAACTTTGAATAATCTTAATAACTTTTGTTGATACATTTTCATCAGCATATGCTGGTACAGTTAATCCATCATCACCATTCTTATGCATTTCTACTGCTAAGTCTACTGCTTGTAATACTTTTTCAGTAGATATTGATCCTATCACAAACACTCCTTTGTCCATAGCTTCTGGTCTTTCAGTAGATGTTCTTACTGATACTGCGGGAAATTTAAAATATGAACCTTCTTCAGGTATAGTTCCACTATCAGAAACTACACAAAAAGCATTTTGTTGAAGTTTATTGTAATCAAAGAAACCTAGTGGTTGATGTTGTATTACTCTCTTATCAAATTTAAATCCCCTTGCTTCAATATATTTTTTAGAACGCGGGTGACAACTATAAAGAATTGGCATATCATATTTTTCTGCCATTGCATTTACAGCATTCATTAAGCTAAAGAAATTAGCTTCATTATCAATATTTTCTTCTCTATGAGCAGAAAGCAAAATATATCCATTCTTCTTTAATCCTAGTTCTTCTAATATTTTAGAATTATTAACTTTATCAATACATCCATTTAATACTTCAGTCATTGGAGATCCAACAACAAATGTGTATTCTGGTTTAACACCACTATCTAAAATATATCTTCTTGCATGTTCAGAATAACATAAATTGACATCTGATGTTACATCTACAATTCTTCTTATTACTTCTTCTGGTAAATTTTCATCTTTGCATCTGTTACCAGCTTCCATATGAAAAACTGGTATATGTAATCTCTTAGCAGCAAGTACACATAAACAAGAATTAGTATCACCTAATACAATTATAGCATCTGGTTTTACTTCACTCATTAATTTATATGATTTAGCAATAACATTTCCCATTGTTTCTCCTAAATCATTTCCAACAACGCCTAGATAATAATCTGGTTCTCTCAAACCTAAATCATTAAAGAAAACTTGATTTAATTGATAATCATAGTTTTGGCCAGTATGAACTAAAACATGATCAAAGTATTTGTCACATTTTTTAATAATTGCTGACATTTTAATGATTTCTGGTCTAGTACCCACAATTGTCATTAATTTTAATTTACTCATGGAAAATCTCCTTTTATAAATTATAATGAGGATATAATTCTTTATGTTTATATATCCATTCTGATAATTCTTTTATTTGTGTTTCATAATCAGGAATTAAATAATCAAATTTAAAATTTGTTCTTTTTAAACTCTTATCTGCATTAATTCCATCTACTGGATGAATGATTATTTTATTATTTCTTAGATATTTATTAAATAATCCACATAAATCACATTTAGAAATAGAATGGTCAGGTACAGCATTTACTAATCCACTTGATCTATGAATCGCTGCATATTCCATAGTTTTAGCAAGTTGTAATGTAGTTTGTCCTGTCCACATTGCTTTTGTATATCCATTAATTTCTTCTTTTTGTTGCATAAACCAATTTAATAATCCGATTCCTTTTGGATTAATATCAGGTCCGACAATAGAATTTCTTAATGTGATATTCTTATTATCATTTAATTCTCCAAGGGCCTTACTTCTATCATAGAAAGTAGTTCCATCTTGAAAATCATTCTCTGTATATTCTCCTCTTTTACCACTAAATACACAGTCAGTAGACATATGAATTACTTGTATGTTAGTGTCTTTAGTAATATCAGCTAAAAAATGAGGAAAATATGAATTAAGATATGTTGCAAGTGCTTTATTATCTTCTGCTGCTTGGTTTAATATTCCAATACAATTTATTACTGTATCATAATTTCCTGATAATACTAAGTTTTTAACAAATTCTTTATCACATGCATCACCAGCAACCGAATCTATTAAATTAGATTTATTTCTATCAAAGCCAAACACATAATGTCCTTGCTCTTTTAAATACAAAGATATAGTATGTCCAGCCATTCCATTGCATCCGCAAATTAAAAATCTCATCCTATTTCTCCATCTTTTTAAGTTCTTCTTGAATATATTCAAGTGAAGCAATTTTTTCTTTTGTTTCTTTAAGATTCAATCTCTTTGTGTTATTAGAATTAAACTCAGTCAATGTGTTTCTTTCAACATTACCTTCTGTAAAATACTTATCATAATTTAATCCACGATTATCAGCAGGAACTCTAAAGAAATTACCCATATCTACGGCTTTAGCACATTCCTCATTTGTAAGTAATGTTTCATATAATTTTTCACCATGTCTAATACCGATTACTCTAATATCTTCTTTCTTGCCACCAAATAATTCACATACAGCTTCTGCTTGTGTCTTTATAGTACAAGCTGGAGCTTTTTGAACTAAGATATCTCCATTTTCACCATGCTCAAATGCGAATAATACAAGATCAACAGCTTCATCAAGTGACATAATAAATCTTGTCATTGAAGGTTCTGTAATAGTAATAGGTAAACCTTGTTTAATTTGATCAATCCATAGTGGAATAACAGAACCACGTGAGCACATTACATTTCCATATCTTGTGCAACAAATTCTAGTATTACCGCTATTTCTAGATTTAGCAACAGCAATCTTTTCTTCAATTGCTTTTGTGATACCCATAGCATTAATTGGATATGCTGCTTTATCAGTAGATAAACAAATAACACATTTAACACCTGCTTCAATTGCGGCAGTTAATACATTATCTGTACCAATAACATTTGTTTTTACAGCTTCCATTGGGAAAAATTCACAAGATGGCACTTGTTTTAAAGCAGCCGCATGGAATATATAGTCTACTCCATACATAGCACTTCTACATGATTCTAAATTTCTAACATCGCCAATATAGAATTTAATCTTATTAGCATATTCAGGATATTTAGCTTGATATTCATGTCTCATATCATCTTGTTTCTTTTCATCTCGAGAAAAAATTCGTATTTCAGCAATATCAGATGGCAAAAATCTATTTAATACTGCATTGCCAAAAGATCCAGTACCACCTGTAATCATTAAAACTTTATTTTTAAAAATTGACATACATTTACCTCATTTTCATAAATAATTTAAAAAGATAATCAGTTATTATTCTTATTAAAAAGCCTGTAAATTGGAGTTTTAACTAATTTTTTTTCATATTCGTTCATAGCAATAAACCACATTGACAAACAATATGTAATTGAATAAACAAAGATACAAATAATAAATGTCCATATATTACTTAAGTCTGAATATTTATATATAAAAAAGCCAACAATACAAGGGATTATTAAACCTAAACACAATCGAAAAATATTATTCCAATAAGAAATAATACTAATATTACATCGCTTTTGATAGTAAATATTAATAATAAGCCCTGGCCCAATTAATAACGAAATTGCAGTTCCTATTGCAGAGCCTATAGGACCATATTTTTTACATAAATTAATTGACAGAACAACGTTTAAAACTGCCATTATTAAATATGCAACACTTCTAAATTTGTGTCTATTTTGAGCTCTTTGAATTTCAATACCTATATTCTGTGTCATCGGAATAATCGCTGGTATACATAATAATAACATAACATAATAGGATTCATAATAATCACTTCCCGCCCAATAATCACATATGAAATTCATCCCAAAAAAAATCAGACCAGTAATTATTAATCCTGCAATTAAAAATTGCACTCTCGCAACTTTTGTAAACAAATCAGTTAATAGTATTTTTTGTTCTTTACCACTTGTCTCGTTAACGATTCTATGCACTTTTGGCGTAAATAATGAAGACATAGAGCCTGTAAACAATTGAAAAAATGTAAACAATGTATATCCCACAGAATAAATAGCCACTGCATCTGTTCCCCTATATCTTCCTAATATTATCTTATCAACATTCCAGTTAATTTGGTCAACTAATAAATTAATTGCAATAAAGCTAGTAAATACAACTAATTCTTTAATTATATTCTTATCATATTGTTTAAAAATAAATCTTATTTTCAATTTAATTAAACAATATAAAACATATATAATGTCCGTAAGCAAAGAAATAATTAGAGTCACCAAAACAATTCCATATGACCCGTATCCCAGTAATAAAAGTGGTACTGATAAAATTGGGGTGGCAACAGTTTTTAATATCGATATACTCTTTAAAACCACAAATCTTTCATGTGCAGAAATGATATTACTAAAAACACTCATTGGAAAGGATATGGTTAGGTTTATTGTCAATATTATCATTAGTTTTTTTGCCAGTAGATACTCTTCTACGCTTAGTCCGTCTTTAAATACCAAATCTAAGTTAAATGTTATAAAAAATCCACATACGAATGCAATAATACCAATAATAATAAAGATAACAAGAAACAATCCATTTAATTTCTTTATTTTCTCAAGTTCATCATTTTTTTTATAAAGTGAATAAAACTTAATATAACTACTGTTAAACCCTAGATTTAAAATGGAAAGCAAAGATATTGTTGATGCAACAGTATTATATAAACCATATTCACTTTTACCTAAAACATTAATCATTAAAGGAGTATATAATAGCGTCACTAAAATACTAATTCCCATTTGAACATATGATAGTATAGCTCCAACTTTGATTTGAATATCACTTTTAATTCTCATTTTTATCTCCAATTATAATAATCATATGTTTCTTTCGAATGATTCAATTCTTTCGACTTCCTCTTTATATAGTTTTCGTAATTTTTCTATTTGTTTTTTATTATAAACTATCTTTTTATCCATTAAGGAATCTATATCATCAAAAGATACATCTTCATATTTAATATTTCTTTCATTCATTTCTATTATATTCATAAATGAATTTACTTTTTCAGACCAAGACAATGATAGAAACTCTTTATTTAACAAATATGAAATAATTAAAGAATGCATCCTTGAAGCAATAATAAAATCTGCACCTGAAATTAAGTCAAATAAATCCTGAACTGTCTCTATAAATTCAAGTTCCACATCTATACCATCCTTATTTAAGCACATGTAAATAACATTTAATAGTGGATAATCTGCTTTATCAGATGAAAAAATACATATTTTTTTACATCTGCTCACGCTAATTTGTTTTATTATGTCTATTAATTTTTTAACCATTTTTTCCTTATCATAATTATTAAAAAATAAATCAATATTTATAATATTAATTAAAATATAATTTGTTTTTTTTACCCTATTAGTAGTTATATTGCAACTTAAAACTGGATCAGATGTAATATACATTTTTTCTTTGTTACTATCGTCGTATAATAATCTATAAGAAGCTTCATCTCTAAAAGAAGAATAAAAACTATTTGAAACTAGTCTAATTGCACGCGCTTTTTGGGCCTTATTAAAAAAAGGACCAGCACCTATAGATGAGAAAATATATGGAATATTATGTTTTCTTAAAAAATTACAAATATTTTCTATATTTTTAATATATTTTGAATTATATGTTGTTTCAAATAATAAATTTCCTCCACCAAAAATCGCACAGTCGAAAGACATCTTTGACAGTTCATAGTTTACTCTTGATTTGATTTTAATTTTTGAGTAAAAATCATATAAAAAACCAAGTTTGATTTTTCTCATTATGGTAATTATTTTATTTTTTTTATGAGCATTTTTTTTCCTTTTTTCTATATTTATATTTCCATTTATATGATACTTTGTTATTTCAAAATATTTTTTTACTTCGCTTTCAATTTTGTTACTAATACAAATATCTCCTAAATTGTCACTATAAAAATATGATATTAACAGACATTTTTTCATACATTCTCTCCTTCGTTATTAATAAAAAGGGCCAAAGCCTAGTTACCAAAAGAAATTATAGTCTGTTACGCCAGCACCTGGCCCGAGAATTATATACTGTGTAGCTAGTAACAAACAAATAATAACTTTCACAATAATTGCTGTTTTTTTATTAGCAAAATAATTAATAGATACATCAAATAAAGGAAATAATAAAAAGATAAAATAATAACCCAGTCTAAAAATATTGTCTACGGATAATCCAGTAATAAGAAAGGCCATACCTAAAGATATAGTGTTGAAGTCCACATTAATAATTTCATTACTCTCCTTAATTTTTCTATTATTAAGCAGGACAAAAAGATAAAAGACTATAAATATTATGAATGTAGAAGAAAAAGATATCGCTTGACCAACTGCTTTTTCACCATATTGGGAGTAACGGCCATTCAACAACACCTTAGAAAAATAGTAAATTAATTGATTTTGTGTCAATAAATTAATAATGGTCATCCCCATTATAAGAATACAAACAATCTTATAATTCTTAATAAAACTTAAAATAATGGCCAAAACAAATACAATTGATGATAAGTGAAAAAAAGAAGCCATAATTGTGAGTAGCAGCGATTTAAATATCTTTTGCTTTTGAAGTTGACAAATAGCGAACAAAATAAAGCCTAGGGCTACTGTTTCTCTTAGCCCTGTTAATGTGAAAGCATATATTCTAAAAGTAATAAACATTATAAAAATAATAAAAGTATTTCCTTTTTGATTATAAACAAAATAAGCAAACGCAAAAGAAAACCATGCCGATATTACAACTAACATTAATTGTGGATTACTGGATACATATGTCAACAATTTTAATAATATGTAAAATCCAGTATCTCTTTGATAAAATGTATTAATAGTTGATTTTTGAAAAAAAGTAGCCAATGGTATGCTTACACATTGCTCATAATAGTCAAAATATGTATGCACATCTATTCCAACATTTTTTCCTCTTAAAGCTCCAAAAAGAAATATAACTAGTGACATAGCTACCACTTCCATTTTTCTATTTGGCTTTTCTCTAAAATGGAAGAAAGAATAAACTAGTAATAATAAAACTAAGAATATTATATGAAACATATTAATCACCTAATTCTTTATAAATGTTAACATAATCTACTACCATTTTTTCCATTGAATAGTTTGATATAGCTATTTTTGATAATTCATCTTTATTTATTTTTTTATTTAAAAATAGTTTTATTGCATCATATAAAGCATCAATATCTCCATAATCTACAAAGCAACTATAATCTTTTAATGCAAAGCTTTCAGGTGCTCCTGCTTTGAACCCAACAACTGGCGTTCCACACATTAAACTTTCTGAAACGGTCATCCCATAAGTTTCTCTTTTACTTGTTATAAGTGTAATTGATGCATTTGTATATAATTGAGATAATGACATTTGGTCTTTTATCCTCCCCAAAAATACAACATTATTTGGCAACTTTTCCTTTATATTGAAATATGATGCTACAACAACTATTTTTAAATCACTCTTTTCATCCAATAATTTTTTTGCAATACTAATTATGTATTTTCCACCTTTATTATCATAACAATTATCATTGAACATAGCAGTAACAAATAGCAGATAATTATCTGAAAAAGGTATACAAGTTAATCTATTTTCACGTTTAGTAAAAATAAACGAATCAATACCATTTAACACATAAGCGTGTGAAAATCTCTTCATAATTGAAGACTCTTTTGCCCTTAGCATCAACCACTTTGACACAGAAACAATTCGCACATTCTCTGTATGAAAAAGCGAAAAACTATTCATCAGTTTTGAATGGATTTTCCATGATTTTAAATTACGCAAAGGGGATTTTTTACATTTCTGAGCGCATTTTTCGCAATTACCTTTCCATTTTTCACACTCGTATGAATGATCGCAACCACCAGTATACATAAACTCTGCATGCAACGTAATAACAACTTTATAATTATTAGTGGCCAACCACTTGATTAGTTGATAAATATTAACAAAATAACCATTGATACATTGAATATGTATTATATCTGGGGATATTTGCCTAATGTATTTTTTCACACGAGAAGTTGAGAGATAACAAAAAGCATAAGGGTCACCAAATATGTTACAAAGAAGGTGTTGAAATTTTGAGCCAAAAGAACTTATAGTAGAATATGTATTAGGTTCAATATCTTCATTGGGTCTCCCATAGCATACATATGAATCAATACCTTTTTGTAGTAAAGAATCATGTAAACTTCCTGTTATTTTTCCCGTACTTCCAAACCTAAAATCACTATTTATTTGTAATACTTTCATTCTTAACTCCTTTTATTGATAATCCTTTCAAGAATAGTTTTTATATTGTCACTATTCTTTTGTGAATTGTGATTATCATAAGCAACTTTTTTTCCAATCTCTCCATACATTTTTCTTAATTCACAATTCGTTAGCAATTCTTTTAATCCTTTTAGCAAGTTTTGTTTATCGACAATACAAAAAGCACAGTTATTATTTATCAAATAATCCATTGATGCAATATTTGGGGGACCATATGCTAATAAGCATTTACCACTCGATAATGAATCTGCAATTTTTGTAGAAAACGAATACTTAGTCATCTCTATTTCATTTTTATTAAAACTTTCAGTGTGAATTAATATATCACTATTTTCTATAGCACTTTTCACTTCTTTTCCAGGTATAGCTCCCATGAACTTAATTGAATTCACTTTTTTACATCTTAATATAAAATCATCATTTATTCTAGTGTAGACTAATAATTTATGATTTGTGTGCAAATTATTGTTTATAAAGTCTAATGCTTCTCCTAGAGAAATGATATTCTCATCACGTTTTAAACTAATATTACCTATATAACTAAGTATTAATGAATTTCTATCTTCGACATGAGAGCAATTATTTTGAAAATCAAAATTTGATCCATTATAAATTGTTATCAACTTATCATCATCAATCGAGAACTCGTTTTTATAAAATGTTTCAAAATATTCATTAACAAAAATATGTTTTTCACCTAGAGAAATGAATTTTTTTAAAACTTTCTTATGATTGTTTAATACAATTCTCTTAAAAACTTGAAGTTTTTTTGCCTTTAATGAATAATAATCATCACCAAAATATCCTACAAAAGGAATATTAAATCTTTTTGATATTTTTATTGTAAGATTATATAAAAAAGAACTATCGCCAGTATCAGAGAAAATAATATCTGGAGCATATCTTTTTACCCATATTTCAAACTCTCCATTGATTTTAAAAAACAGTTTCCACACTATATCCCTTATAAATAATTTAAAATATCGATTCTTCGTTTTTTTTGAAGTATTACTATTAAAATCATCATCTTTTGGGGTTATAGAGTGCTTTTTTCTTTTATTTTTAAAAATATTTATTAAATCTCTCTCTTTTTGCTGGTAATATGATTCACACCAGCATTTTTCAGGGAGGCTTGGATTAATATAAAATTGGACTAATTGGTCTTTTTTAAAATTTGAAAAAAGAGAAAGAAATGATTTTCCTCCATTGCTTTTCAATGATAGAGGAGCATAACTAATTATCAAAACTCTCATTATTTTTCACCTTTTTTTCTTATCGTTAGCCCCTTTATTTTCCTTACTAAACGGACAATTCTATTTGCCACCTTTTTTCCAAAATACAATCCAGGAATCTTTTGAAAAACCAATCTTGGTTGATTAGTAATTTCGGGATTATATTTCAACTTATATTTTCTATATCCCATCAAGTCAATATATTTAATACCTCTATTTTTCCAAAACTTGATAAATTCCCAAAATAACGCTTCATTAGGTAATTGTCCTTGGTAAACTCTATAACTTGCTGCACCAACATAATATGCCCAATCATTTTCTCCAAATGAAAAAACAGTAGCAATAATTTTTCCATATTCATTGATTGCCTCTAGTGCTAATACTGATTCTTGCTTACTTTGCAATGAATCAACCATATCATATAGTTTTCTTAATGAATAATTTGGTTTAAGTCCTTGTTTTGCGAAAACATCAATTAGTTGATCATAATATACTTCTACAAACTCTTTATCAAAAGGAACTTTAATAACCCTAACACCCTTTCTAGAAGATGCTCTAACATCTCTTCGTCCATTTTTTGTGAACATCGCAAGTATTTCTTCCTCACTTTTTGTAATATCAATTTTTAATAGCTGTGTATACTCTATTTTATGCTTAATAGTAACAACATCTGTTGTAATTTGCTTGTCACAAATTTGAATATAATGACATTTCAACTTATGAAAGATATAATCCACAATACTTGAAACCGCTTTTGAATAATCTAAATCATTTACGTTAATAAAACCCATATCAGGCGTTAGCCATCCCTCAAAAGGACTACCAACTATTTTAAAACCCATTTTTTTAATTTTTAGAGAAATAAAATATCCAACTATTTTCTTATCATCCATCAATTTTAACACAATAGGTGTTGCTTTTTGATTTTTTTCAAGAAAGGAAACCCATTCAGGCGATGTAAAAAAGGTGCCAAAATGATAATCAACATCACTATATTTAACTTGATTAACTAAATATAAACTAGTCTTCATTCAAAGCCTCCATATTTGTCACAACATTAATATCACTGTTTTCCTTTGCAAACTTACATAAGGATTCAAAATTATCAATATCCCAATACCACTTATCCAATCCGTATCCCACATCTTCTTTCCTTAATATACTATGAAAAATAAGGATGATAATAGATTCTTCTGGCATTTTATTTATCAAATATTTTACTTGAGAATATGAAGTCTTATTAGTTATAGTGATTCCATAAAAAAATCTAGTTTTTTGTGAATTTACTATAGATCTTTTATTAAGACGATAGAATAAGTATTTAGACTTAAAAATATTCATAAGTACATATAAACAAGAATACATAAAGCCTTCTCTCCTAACTTGTCTTCCACTTCTAATATATTCTATTTCTTTGCCTATCATAGTATCTATATCCAATGTTTCCTCTTCAGTCAACTTAGAAAAAGGGCTTGCAAAGCCAATAGAGTCTGTTTTTATACCCCAATCGCCTAAAATTTTTATACCTTCTTTCACATCAGACATTGAATTTTGATGTTTATTTCCATGACATGCAATTTCATAACCCCTACTTTGAATATCTTTAATATTTTCTACAGTCATAGGTAATCCACCTGCTGACAAGAAATTATTATAATCGCTTGGATGTAGAATAAAGTCTGTAGCAATATTAATAGTTGCTTTTAGGCCATATCTATCTAAAACTGTAATGGCATTATCAAAAGTATCTTTGCGTCCATCATCAAAAGAGAAAACTATTTTTTTCATATAATACACTTCCTTTTTTGTATAAAAGTTCAAATATAATTTAAATCCAAATATCTTTGATTAAAGTAAAATCATAAACTGTATAATTCTTCTTCGCTAAAATTCATAAGAGCTTCGCACAAAGCAATGTCTTCTTTTTTTGTAATCTTTATATTGTTCGTGAATCCTTTCGAAAAGTATACACGCTTACCATAATATATTAAAACTAAATCAGCATAAACAAAATCATGTTTGTTCTCTTTTTCTGCTTTCTCATATAGTGGTAATATATCAGAGTATTTATATGCTTGAGGTGTTTGAACTCTCATAAAACTATTTCTATCCAAATCTTTTATGCCTGACAATTTGTCTAAAGTAATAATAGCAGTCTCATAACACGGAATAGCTAAAGAGGCATTTCCTTTATCATAAGCAACTTCTAACATATTATCTATAGCCTTGCTAGGAACAATAGGTCTTGCAGCATCATGAATTATAATAAAATCTTCTTCTTTTATCTTTTCTTTCAAAAAGAAAATACCATTTCTTGTTGAATCATGACCACTTGAGCCACCTTCAACTATCCATTTCACCTTATAAAGTCCATATTCATTAATCAATTTGCCCATGTAATCAATCCATTCCTTAATACAAACAATAAGTATACCTTCAATATTATCTTTTTTTTGAAAGCACTCAATGGTGTGAACAATTACTGGTTTATTATTAACTATCAAAAACTGCTTAGGCACATTAGCTCCCATACGAGTTCCAGTACCTCCAGCTAGTAATATTAAATAATTACTCATTATAATTACCTACATCTATTCTTTTGAGGCAATCCATAAACAATTCCATATATTTTTTGTGCGCTATTGTTAAACGCAAATAACCAGTCAAGTCTCCTGATCCACACAAAATTAATATTCCATTTTCTTTTAACAATTTTGTTATTTCTTCAGATGACTTATATTTTGGTTTAATACATACAAAACAGCCAGCTGAAGGAATATAATCATAATTGTTATCTTTTAATTCTTTGTATATGTAATTTTTTCCTTCTTCATAGTCTTTTTTTAGGTCAGTTAAAACTAATTCGTAATTATCGATAATTGCTTCTCCAAATAACAAAGCAATAGAGTTAACAGTATAATGAGGTTTATAATTATTAATATATCTTATTACATCACTATTTGAAATAATAGCACCCATTCTAAGAGCTGGGATAGAAAACATTTTTGAAAAAGTTCTTAAAATAACCACATTATCATATTTTTTTACCAACTCTAAAGAAGTATCATTATAAAAATAGTGATATGCTTCATCAATTATAACAAGAGCACCTCTTTTTTCTGCTGTTATTACTATTCTTTCTATATCTTTTTGGTCATAAGTGTTGCCAATCGGCATATTAGGGTTAACTAAAACAACAATTCCAGTGTTATCGTCAATAGAATTAATTATTTTTTCAATGTCAAATGAAAAATCTTGTTCATAATTTAGTAATTTTGCTTGCATGCCAACCATTTCAGCATAAACTTTGTACATTCCAAAAGAAGGGGTCACACATAAAAGCGTTTTTTTATCTTCACCAAACACTTTTATTACATATCCCATTCCAACCACGCTTCCATCTGTAAGTGTAACGTTTTCTAGATTTAATCCAATTTTTTTTGCAAACTTTTCTGTAAGTCTCGTTTCTTCGGGATAAATAGCTAAAAACTCAGGAGTAATCTTATCAATAACTTTATCGAATAACCATTTTGGGATGCCATCAGGATTTTCATTTTGATCCAATCTAATAAATTTTCCTCTTCCTTCTGGTTGAGGTATACGGTAAGTATTTTTTATTTTTTCATCTACATAAATCATAGTTTATTCCTTTCTCTCAAAAAAACTGTAAATTGTTTCTATTATTTCTTTATATGTAATTTCTCGATTAAATTTCTCTTCTGCGCATTTTCTTGCATTTATACCCATTTTTTTTCTTTCATCAGGGTTATTTATTAGGTATAAAATATTCTTGGCTAGCATATTCACATCACCGCTCGGAGAATTAAGCCCCATATGATATTCATCAATTAAGTCCATAAATTCTTTGCATTGCTGAGTATTTAAAATTGGTCTACCTGATGCGACATAATCACCGTGCTTATTTATAATGCTCCCTGTTGATTTACTAATAATTGGATTAACGACAATATTTGCAAATCTCAAATTCCTACACATCAATTCATAATTAATAAAGCCTGTAAATTCTGCATCAACATTATAATCCCTAGCCATTTGAATTAATCTATCCTTTTTTTCTCCATCGCCCATTACTAGAAGTTTTATTGGAGTATCTATTTTTGATAATGCAATAATAACAGTCTCTAAGTCGTAACTATTTCCTAAGGAGCCACAATATGCAATTATGAGCTTTTCCATATCATTTTCTCGAACTCCTTCGCAGTATTTATCAACTTGTGCTAAATCAACACCTATATAAACAAAGTGACCCTTTATATTATTTCTATTGACAGACAAAGCTCTATTTAAAAATGTCTTAGAAACAGAACAAATTTCATTTGCATTTTTATATATATAATTGGCTTTTCTTTTATATGGAAGAAAAAGCAAGGAACTAATTATAGGGATATCAAATGCAATTCTAAAAGCTTCAGGCCATAGATCTTGAACATCAATTATAATTGGAATATTATTTTCATTAGCAAATCGTACCACTTTGCTAGCTACATCTAAAGTTGGAACGACTTGATAAATTAAGTCAATACTACCAATTGTCTTAATGTATGAAATGACATTTTTGGAGAAGACTCTTGAACTTTTAAGTCTTCTAAAACTAATCGTTTTTTTATAACCAGGTTCATATATTGTTGTAAATTTAAATGGCAATTTCTTTATTTCTTCTTCTGGAATATTACGCATTTGTAAAGTTCGTTGATAAAACTTCGAGGTAACAACTTCAACTTCAAAATCATTATTTAAACTCAGCATTTCAGCCAATATTCTATACCTATTTATTTCTTTTTCGGATTTTAAATGAAAGTAGTTTGAAATTAATAAGATTTTTTTCATATTATTTTTTCCTTGTCTAAAAAATTAAAATCAAAGTTTGCTTCAATACTTGCATTAAAACTATGCCTTGTTGCCCGATTATTATCTGGTGGAGGTGTCATATAATCTCCATAATTTCTTTCAAGAGCTATTTTATAACAACTATATGTATAGAAAATCATTTTTTCAAATTCTAGTTTAATAGGTTCTTCAAATTCTTTTTTTGTGAACAAACCTACTTGCGGACCATTATCCGCATTTGTTGCTACATAATAAGATTTATCATACGGATACTTTTGTTGCAATTTTAAAATTTTATTTTTATACTTATAAACATTTTTTTCTCTAAAAAATGGTTTCAATAACGGCCCAAATATCTTTGCTTTTTTAGTATTAACATGTTTAAAATCAGCTCTGCACAAAGCATGCTTAGCTCTTAGCAAAAACATTCGATTATAATAAAAAAATCTTTGTATTTTATTCTTTGGTGCTCCATCATAAACAAAAATGGTTATACTTATCTTCAAATTTTCATTTGTTCTAAACTGTTTAGATATAACCTCAGAATTCTTATATATCAATAATGGCACAATGCCCTTAAATTCGTTATTTGTATTTGGATCGAGTAATTCAATTTTATCACTAATGTGGCAATTAGAAACTTCAATCATTTTATTATAGTCCTTTCGGGACATGCAAACGTCAATATCATCATCCCAAGGAATAAAACCTTTATGTCTAACAGCTCCTAAAAGAGAACCATCTATTAAATAAAAACGTAAATTATTCTTTTCACAAAACTTTTTAAACTCAACTAAAATAAATAATTCAACTAATTGTAATTTCCTAAGTTCTTTGATTTTTATTAATTCATCCATAGTTTTTTCCCTTCATATACTCATTTAAATTTGAAATAATTCTCTCTCTCAGTCTTAAGGAATTCGAATTACCAACATAACTATTATGGGGGGTAATTAAAACATTTTTCATATCCCATAATCTTGAATCAGTTTCTAATGGTTCGTCCTCACAAACATCTAAAATTGCCGCATACAAATGCTTATTCAAACTATCAATTAGATCATCAGTATTAATTATTTCTCCTCTTGCTAAATTAACTATTATTGAATTTTTTTTCATAATAGCAAATAACTTTTTATTGAATAAGTGATAAGTACTATTTGTTAGTGGCAAAGTTAAAATAATAATATCGCTTTGAGGAAGCACATTATAAATATCAATTATTGGAACCACTTTATCAAAATACTCTTTTTTTTCATCGTTTAAATCTACACCGAGTACAGTACAATTAAAAGCACTAAATCTTTTCGCACACTCATAGCCAACATTACCGCACCCGACAATTAACACAATTTTATTATTCAGCTCCTCTATATCTCTGATTTTTTTCCATAAATGTTGTTTTTGATTTTCCCAAAAATCCATTTTCCTTTTTAATAAATCCAAAACGCTAGAAACAGCAAATTCCGCCATTGGGATAGAATAAACATTTCTAGCATTATTTACAACTATATTATGTTTTGTACAATAATCCATTGGTATTCTATCTAGTCCTGCACTAGTTGTTTGTACATATCTTAAATTATTGAAAATCGATATAACATGATAGTTGAATAAGTTGTTACAAATTACTGCTTCTACCCAGGTCGCCTCACATGGAATTTCATCCTTTTCTTGTTTCATGAAGACTATATTGTGCCCCATTCTATTTAACGCAGTTAAATCATCTTCGTTGCATTGCCATGCACCAGTTATAAGAATATTCATATTATTACCCTAGTATTTCCTCAACTTTTTTTCTTATTTCATTTTCATTATCTAAAAATGGTTTAAATTTCCTCTCACATTGTTTTTCATATTTTCTTATTTTCCTAATGCCTTTTTTAAAAGTATTCTTTATTTTTTTTATGTCAGAAATTTGCTGTGCATTACAAAAGCTTCTAGATAAAATCGCACAACTTGATTCTAATCTATAATGCTCCATTATTATTCTTTCTGATGGTAAAACTCCGTGTCCTAATGAAGCAATCCCACCAAACCCGTATGGTATTTTTTCTTTTTTTATTTTTGAACAAAGGACTTCTACGAGACCATTTGATAAAAGTTCAAACATAAACTTTTTGTTATAGCCTAAGCTTAAATCATTTAAGCCAATATGTATGAAATCGATTCCCTTCAAGCATAATATTTCATCCAAAATAGTTACAGATTCTGGCGTTTCTATTAGCAACATTGTTTTTACTTTTCCATTTACGAGTGACAAAAATAATTTTACTTCTTCAATTGTTTTAAAATAAGGGAGCATTACTATATCAGCACCATTTTCTATTATCTTCTCTATCTCTTCTTTAGATGAGCAGTAGTCTTTGGTTTCGCCATGAATAGGATTACACCTTACTATCAATTCAGATTTTTTCAATACTGCTTTAATTCTTTTTATGTCGTCAAAAGTATGATGAGATTGAACTGTATCCATCCCACCTTGTCTCTCGGACTTACCAATATATTCCATATCCACAAATATTCTATCAACTCCATATGATTCTGCTATTGCTGCAACATTAGGATTATTAGTTATATACATTAATTTTAATGCCATTATTGTCTCTCTTTTTCTTCAATATTTTGTACTGTTGCGCCTTTATTTTCATTACCTTCATTTTTGATAACTTTAAAAAAAGTTAAAAATAATATTTTGAAATCAAGCCAAAAACTTATATTATCAACATACCAAACATTTAATTCGATTCGTTTGTTCCACTCAACTTCTTTTCTTCCATTCACTTGTGCCCAGCCGGTTAATCCCGGTCTAACCTCAAACATTCTTTTTTGTTCATCGGTGTACTCTTCAAATTTCCATGGGTGATATGTCAGTGGAGGTCTTGGCCCAATTAAAGACATATCGCCTTTTAACATATTTAACAATTGAGGTAATTCATCAAGAGAGGATTTTCGCAAGAATTTTCCTATTTTAGTTATTCTTTTATCATTGTTATCAGAATAAACACCTTGCGACTCTGCACCAACAACCATTGATCGGAATTTAATCATTTTAAAAACTTTGCCGTTTTTTCCTATTCTTTCTTGTTTAAAAAATACAGGTCCCTTTGATGTAAGTCCAACTAAAACACTTAAAATCACTAATAATGGAAACAAAATTAGCAAAGAAAAAAAAGAAATAATAATATCAAAAAACCTTTTTAAAAAATGCTTATACACCTTTTCTCCTCCTACTCCTCCTATTTAAAAAAAATAACAAAAGATAAAAACCGAATTTCTTGTATTAAATGACAAATTAGACTATTATGCTAATTATTTTTTTTGCCACCAAATAATAAATATTAAGACTTCTATTATTTTTTAAGTATAATTCAATCATTTCAACTCTAACGTTAACTAATTGTTTTTCTTCAATAATTCCAACATTCTGTTTTTATATTCACTAACAGCGGGTTGATCAAATGGGTTGACACCTAATACATATGCACTTAATGCACATGCAAACATAAATGTATACATTAATTTACCTAAATGATTAGTATCAATTCTACTAATACCAATAGTTACAATTGGTATTAATCCTTTAGTATGAGCTTCAATTGTAGCTTCTAGCATTTGATTATTGATATAATGCAAATCTTTTCCAGCCAAATAATTTAATCCATCGAAATTATCATTATCTTCTTCTAGCGATAATCCCATCATTGTGTATTTAGCATCTATGATTGTTTCAAATAGAATCTTTTTACCATCTTGAACCATTTGGCCAATTGAATGTAAATCTGTTGAGTAATTCATTTCAATTGGAAATAATCCTTTTCCAGATTTGCCTTCAGATTCTGCAAATAATTGTCTCCACCAATCTCCAAGTGAAAGTAATCTTGGAGAGAATAAACACAACGCTTCTATTTGTTTACCAGCTCTATAGCATAGGTTTCTTGCATATGCATATTTCATTGCAATATTGTTATCAAAGCTTTCTGCTAAGCAAACAAGCCTTGCTTGTTTTGCTCCGTTTAAAAATTCTTTAATATCAACATCTTTACAAGCAAGTGGAAATAAGGTAGAAGCTGTAAAACATGAATATCTGCCTCCAATGTTTGATGGGATATAAAAGGTTTTGTATCCATTAGCTTTAGCTTCCTTAATTGCATTGCCTTCTTTTTCATCAGTTGTTACATAAATCCAATCATTGTATGCACTCTTATGTTGCTTTTTAAGAAGGTTTTTAAAAAGTCTAAATGCGATAGCTGGTTCTGTAGTATTACCTGATTTAGAAACATAGTTTATACAAAAAGCTCTATGTTCTAGGTAAGATAATAAATATGATGTGTAACTAGAAGATAATGAGAATCCCGCAAATATGATTTTCAATTCTCCAAATTCTCTTCTTCTTGGATTTAGTGCTTCTAACACTGCTTTAGTTCCTAAGTAAGAACCACCAATACCAATAATAACAAATACTTCACATTTATTCTTTACTTCTTCAGCAGTTTTTAAAATATCATCTATCAATTCATCAGATATTTCATTAGGATAATCAATCCAACCAGTTAAATCTTCTTTTTTATTATTCTTTTCCAGCAAATCATTCTTTGCTGCAATAGTTTTATTTTTTATTTCTTCAAATACGTTATCGCCTAAGTCTCTAAGTTTCTTAGATGCACTTAGGTGCTCTAAATTTATATCCATATATAACCTACCAATTATAAATTTTTATTTTTAATATATTCTTTTATAATCTCTCTTAAATCTTCTCTATCTAATGCGAAATCAATTGTAGCTTCTACAAATCCTTCTTTAGAGCCCACATCATATCTTTTACCTTCAAACATATATGCATAAACATTTTCAAATTCTATTAATCTTTTAATAGCATCTGTTAGTTGTATTTCTCCGCCTTTTCCTTTTTCTTGTGTTTCCAATAATTCAAAAATCTTATTAGTTAAAACATATCTACCCAAAACAGCAAGTCTAGATGGAGCCTTTTCAGGTTCTGGTTTTTCAATAAAATCATGAATTTTAGTAGCATTGCCAGTAAACACAAATGAAGGATCCACAATTCCATACAATTTAGTTTTTTCTAGTGGCACTGTTTGTACACCTACGATTGTGGAATGGACTTTATTGTAATAATCACATAATTGCTTGATTGCTGGATAATCTTTATTAACAACGACATCATCGCCTAATAATACTGCAAAGTCTTCGCCATTCGCCCACTCTTTTGCTTGTAAAATAGCATGGCCTAAACCTTTTTGTTCATATTGAATTACATAATCAACTTTTATTTTATTAGGTAATTCTAATATAATATCAAGTTCTTCTTTTTTATTTTTTTCTTTTAAGAATTCTTCTAATGGATAATTATGACCAAAATGCTCTTTAATAGAATCTTTATGTTCATTAATTACAATCAAGAATTCATCAATACCTGCATCCATTGCTTCTCTCACAATATATTCTATTGTAGGTTTATCAATAATGGGAATCATTTCTTTCGCTATCGCTTTTGTAGCAGGAAGAAATCTTGTTCCAAAACCAGCTGCAGGTATTACTGCTTTATGTATTTTATTCATCTTAACTCCTATTTTAATATTACATCATATAATGCATTAACTGCATCTTTTATTTCTTTAGTTTTATTATCTGATTCTTCTTGAGTTTCACCAGATGTACCAATATAGCACTTTAATTTAGGTTCAGTTCCACTTGGTCTAAAGATACAATAATTATCTTCATCAAAATTATATTCGATTACATCAGCTTTACCTAAGTTTATTCCATTTACGATATAATCTTGTTTACTGTAATCTATACATTTTTCAACTTTATATTCGCCAATCTTATCAAGCTCATGTTCTCTCAAATATTTCATTACAGACTTGATTTGTTCTTGGCCTTTTTCACCTTCTAGTATTAAAGTGTTTTGACTAGCTTGCATAAAGCCAAAGCCACTATTCAACATCTTTAAAATTTCAACTAGAGTTCTGTAAGAACTTTGTTTGAAGAAACATGCAGCCTCAGCTACCAGTAACATTCCTTGTAAAGAATCTTTATCTCTTCCAATTGTACCTACAGTATAACCAAAAGCTTCTTCATAACCAAATTTGAAATCTTTACCTTCTTGTTCAAGTTTAGTAATTTGTTGTCCAATATATTTAAAACCAGTAAAAGTTTGAAGTGTCTTAACACCATACTTCTTCGCAATCTTTCTACCTAATCTAGATGTTACAATTGTGTCAATCATATAAGAATTAGGATAAATATTAGCGTTTGTACAAATGTAATAGATTAAAATAGCACCAGTTTCATTACCAGTAAGTAGTCTATATTCACCATTCTTTTCTCTTACAGCAACACCAACTCTGTCAGCATCAGGATCTGTTGCAATTATTATATCACAATTTTCTTTTTTAGCATATTCCAAAGCTAAAGTGAATGCTTTAGGATCTTCAGGGTTAGGATATGGAACAGTTGTAAAATATGGATCATTCACAAATTGTTCATTAACTTTAACATAATCATAACCTAAAGTTTCAAATAATTTTGATGCTAACTTTCCACCAGTTCCATGTAATGGTGTGTAACAAATCTTAAAATTATCTTTTTTGATATTAGGATTAATTTGAAGCTTTAATACTTCATTTAAATAATCTTCTTCTAGCTTTTCAGGTACGTATTCTACTAAACCTTGTTTTAAAGCATCTTCAAAATCATTAACCTTAATATCAAAATAATCTGGAGCACTAGCTACATTGTTAACTACAATGTTAGCAAGTGCTGGCACTAATTGACAGCCTTCATTATCATAAATTTTATAACCATTATAATCTTTATTATTATGTGATGCTGTTACTACAATTCCACCACTACATTTTAAATATCTTACTGCATAAGATAATACTGGTGTAGGAGTAATTCCATTAAAGATGTAAGACTTTATTCCAAATGTGGATAATACTTTAACACATTCTTTCACAAATTCTTCACCATTTAATCTGTTATCTCTTGCGATAACAACACTTAGATTATCTTTATATGTATCTTTTAAAAATTGAGCGTATCCATAATTAGCTCTTCTTAAAGTGTATTTATTCATTCTATTAGTACCTAGGCCCATTTTACCTCTCATACCTGCAGTACCAAAAGTGATAGTTTGATAGAAAGCATCTCTTATTTCTTCATCATTTAAAGATTTAAGTTCTTGATTATCTTCTATTTTATTTAACCATCTATTATATTCTTGTAAATATGTATCCATATTTAAAATATCTCCTATATATTATTTTTAGTAGCATATTGTTGCCACTTCCATTGATCTCTACACATATCATCTAAAGATCTTTTAGTTTTGAATTTCATTTCTTTATATGCTTTTTGTGGATTTGCGTAGTAGCAAGGAAGATCACCTTCCCTTCTTTCCACAAATTTATAAGGTATTTTCTTACCTACTGCTTTTTCAAATGAATGTAATACATCTAAAACTGAATATCCAATACCTGTACCTAAATTATAAATAACAAGACCTGGTTTTTCATTCAATTTGTTTAAAGCACAAACATGTCCGTATGCAAGGTCTGATACATGGATATAATCTCTAACACCAGTTCCATCTTTAGTATCATAATCATTTCCAAATATTCTTAAATATTCTAACTTGCCAGTTGCAACTTGAGTAATATAAGGAGCAAGATTATTTGGAATACCATTAGGATCTTCACCAATTAAACCACTTTCATGTGCTCCAATTGGATTGAAATATCTTAGAATTGCGATATTCCAATCTTTATCACTCTTATATAAATCTTTTAGAATATATTCAATAAATAATTTAGTAGTACCATATGGGTTAGTTGTACCACCAACTTCTGTATCTTCAGTATAAGGAACAGGTGCAAATTCACCATAAACTGTAGCTGAAGATGAGAAGACGATGTTTTTAACATCGTGTTTCTTCATCACCTTTAATAGTGATAAAGTTGATGCAATGTTGTTATCATAATAAGTTAGAGGAATCTTAGAAGATTCACCAACAGCCTTTAAACCGGCAAAATGAATACAAGCATCTATTTTGTAATAATTGAAAACTTTATCTAATTCTAATTCATCCCTAACATCAATATCGTACACAATTGGTCTAATACCTGTAATAATCTCAATCCTATCAATAACAGATTTTTTAGAATTACAGAAATTATCAACAATTATAACATTATGTTTATTCTTAATTAATTCAACAACTGTATGTGAGCCAATAAAACCAGCACCACCAGTAACTAAAATATTCATAAAACACTCCTGTTTTTGTACTCTTATTCAAAGAAATTCAATATTTTGGATTTATCATATCCATAATCATTCAGTTTTTTATTTATAATGTCAATATTAGTATAACTAGATACTAATATACCATCGATATTTTTATAATCTATAACTTTACTTAAAGGAATAATGGGAAGATTCACAAATTTAGTGCCTTGTTTGTTATGATCATCATCAATAACAGCTTTAACACAAATATCAAAAGTACCATTATTTAAAACATACAATAATATTTCTGCAACTTCACCAGCCCCATAGAATAGAATGTTTTTGAAACCTTTATCTTCAATACTTCTTAAAAACTTTTCACATTCAATCTTAGCATAATTATATACATCTAAAGAAGATTTAAGTAAACCAATATTTAAAACTTTGATTCTTTCAAGACCTAATTTAGTAATTAAATATTTAGTTCTTCTTTCACTATTATCTAATTTTATGTATTTATTATTTTCAGCTTCAATTAGATAAGAATTGACCATTGCTAAAGAAATGTTTAACTTAGATGCTAACATTCTTTGACTAACATCATTATTTGATGCAATTGTTGATAAAATCATCAATTCCTTGTATTGTGGAGAAGGCTTAAATAAAGCATTATTTTCCATAAAATTCCCTTTCTCAAAGTAATTGTTCGTTAATCGAACGAACATATATATTTATTATAACATACTAATGTCAAAAATACAATACATAAAGAAAAATAAAAGAGGAAAAAATCCTCTTTTATAAACCAATTGTAATTATGTATTTATATTATATCATTACTAATTTCTAAAATGTTTAAGTCTAATAGCATAAATATAATTAAACTCAATGAATAATAACAAGAATTGTTGATAAACAAATCTTCTTCATAATTAAATACACTTAAATTAATATCTAATAAATTATCATAATCTTTTTCTTCAATATTTCTTTTAATAATACTAATTACTTTACCAACAATAATTTTACAGCTTTGGATTAAATCTTCTTCTGATATATTATTAATATCAAAATACTTCATTCTCTTTTTTGCTTCTTTCGCATCGCAAAAGTATTGACACTTATTACCATCAATTATTGCTTCATATGCTTCTATTGATGGATAGCTAAGCAGCAACATACCAGCTTCACTAAATTCAGTTCCATCTCTTGCATTAACATACTTCTTTAATTGTGATAAAGTATTATTATATGTATTTGATTCTCTATCTCTATCAAATATATAATATGTTGCTGCATTATCTATTGTTGATTGATATTTTTTTAATAAGTCTAAATAAATGATTTCTAACTTATCTTGATCTTGATCAATGGAAATGATATTAGAATTAGGACATTGAACAACAAACACTCGAGAATAATTATCCGTTTTAGATTTAAATTCCATAAAGTTTTCATCATTAGCCTTTGTGATAATATCATAATCCAAAATATCATTAAATATCTTTTTCAACAGTTTTATTTCTGGATCCTTACCTTCAGTGATTATTAATACTTTTCCGATGTTTTTCCCTCTATTGATACTAACATCAATTCTCTTTTTAATCATTGTAATTAGGAACACCTCCGAACACTCCAGCCAAATACATCTTTTCAAAGTTTTGCGTTTCTCTAGGCTTTGCGCTAGATGCTCTATTAATGCAAGCCCCATCAGCACCAAAATCCAATGTGTAGATTTGATCTGGTCTTATAAGACTAGATCTTTGAATAGATGTAATATGTGTAACCACAAACATCTGAGCACTTTGACTATGTTTCATAAAGAATTTAATAGTTTTATTAACTAATTCATTATGAAAAGAACCACTAAATTCATCAATCATCAAAATACTATTATTATTAATAGCATGAAGAATTGATGGGAGAATTGCTAATATTTTCTTGTTACCAATTGATTCAGTAACAAAAGGAAAATCTACATCAAAACCGTCTCTCTTAAAACTAATTTTGTATTCAACAGGAACAGGTAATCCCCCAACATTAGAAAGTTTATTATTATATTTTATTCTATATGGTAGTCCAAGTTCCTTAAAGTAATCATTGATATATTTTTCTCCATATGTGCTTAAATAATTATCTAAGTAAATATCATTTTTTATATTATTATTGAAATTCACAATTGCATTTTGATTTTCGATAATTCTATCAAAACTAATATAAACTGCTTCTTTTAAACTCTCATACCATTTTTTCAAAACTGGAAAACTATTGAATTTTGTATTAAAATAAATAGTTTTTAAAAAAACACTTTGAGAATTCATATCTTCTTTTTTAAAAATATCATTCTCAGTTAGTTTTGATTCTGCAGAATCATAAATTCTATTTAATAATATATCCTTGTTTAACTTCAAAGATTCTTTTTTAATCATTCCTTCTCTATCAAATGCAACATAATATACGATTTCATCATTTTCTTCTAGAAAAGTATATTCAAAAAACATTTCTTTTGATTTAGAAAAATAGCATTGAGAACCAACAACATTTATTTCTTTAAACAACAAATCAAAAAGAATAGAAATGGAAAATAAAGAAGATGATTTTCCGCTAGCGTTGGCACCCCAAAAGAAAGCACCTTTAACAATATCATTGTATGTATTAGTTTCTTCTAATAATTCATATTTTGTTCTTGTGAAATCAATAATTGTTTCTTTACTAAAACACCTAAAATTTTTAAATCTGACTTTTTTTAACATTTCATATATCTCCATTGTGTAAATTTTTTACACTTTAATTATATCACACATGAAATTATAATGCAACAAATAATATAATATTTTTAGCATAACAAGATCTACTTTTAAATATTCACCGATAGTTGCAATCTATAATGTGAACAGCTCAGAATAGATTGTGCAAACATCGTTTGCACAATGTCTTATGTATTTCATTTTCATTGAACCATAAATATTGTATTTGCGCAGCAACTTGTTGCGTAATTTTATTTTTTATTTGCGCACCAACTTGGGGCGTAATTTCAGCATACGAAAATATTTCCCACAAGTTGTGGGACAATTTCAGCATACTTAAACATTTTTCCACAACTTGTGGAAAGATTTGAATTACATCTTATATTAGACAAATTTTGCCACAAGTTGTGGCAAAAATTATATTTCTTAGTATATCTCATAAGCTTTCCTTACTTAAATTATCATAAAATTTACTTCCACATGTTGCTTTAAACGATGTATTTGAAATCTCCTTTCCAAGTTCAAAATAAAAAGATAACATTTCACTATTAACTTTTATTGCTGCTTTTATTTGTGATTGTTTATATTTGGCACTTATACCAATAACCCATTTTTTAAATTCTTTAGTTTTAATAATTATATCTGTCATAATATCCTCCTCTTTAAATTATTTATTTTAACTCTACTTTTACCATCTTGTTATGTTTTACTATTTTAATTTGGGTAATAACATATCTTCCCATTTTACTTTTTTTATGAATTCATCTGATTTATCATCATCAATATTTATAGCATCGATATAAGTTTTACCAAAAACATATGAATATCCATACGTATCTTCGTATTCGGGTAATACTGCAATATCGACGCTTTCTTCTAATCTTCCTACTATTAATTCTGAATCGTATAAATAGGGAATAATACCTTTCTTTCTTAATTCCATGTAAAATACAATTATTTGCTTTGCTGTAAAGTAATTGTTCCCCCATAATAATAAATAATATCCATCATCTTTTTTGGCAATATATAAATGGCCACGATAAAATGATCTTCCTGGAAGAATTTCAAATGTATGATCAAATCTATGCTTATGTTCATTGTACCAATCATCAAATTCCGTTTCAGAATTCATATCAATGTCATCTAAACCTTGTACCCGTCCATCTGATTTTTTGTAAAATAATTCTTTGTTAGACAATTTACTTTCACTATCAAATCCCAATGCTCGATAGCCCAAAGCACATATGTCATAATACTTTTTTGCTGTAAAATGTTTAAAAATAGTAGCTTTTTCTTTTAAGTTGTCCTCTTGAATGAATTTGATAAATTGATTTAGATCATATTGTTTTAAATCATTAAAATACTCTTCTTTAATATCTGGATATAAATTCCAAAAATCCTTTATAGATATGATGCCTTTACGCATCGTATATGGAAAGTGTGCTTTAAGATAAGGAATATATTCATCAGTTTTTATTTTAGATATTACTTCATCAACTATTTCTTCAATTACACCAACAATTTCAGTGTAATCATATTTCCATCCTACTCCATTAATTGGATCTATATTTAAAAACGTGTGTTGATTAATCCCCATCATTACAAAAGTTTTGTCATCATTAATCACTTTTCTAAATTCTAGTTTATACCAATATGTCTCTTTAGGATAATTAAACAACCAATCCTTTTTAAATTCTTGATAGTTTTTAACATATCCTTCTTCTAAATATTCCTTATAATCAGCATAATCCTCTATTGAGCCACGTTTTGCTTCATAGTATAGAAAATAGTACCAATCATCTTTTTCATTTTTATTTTTGTTATCAAAAATTTTCAATTTTTCAAATATTCTGTTCACAATTTTCATAGTTTCATCATCGCATATGACTCCATCTCTACTCAAACTATTCCACTTAATATTATCTAACAATGGTGCTTTCACTTTATCAAACATCTTTTTTTCCTCCATCAAAAAGTTACACTACATTTATCTGTTTCTAATGTTATTCCAACCATTAAATAATCTTCAAGATAAAAAGCTTCAATATCTTGCCCATCATAATCTTCACCATTTCCATCATTTATTAAAAAATCATACCAATATTTAAATGATTTTTCGCCTTGATGTTTTAATGCAAGTTCATCTTTAATTACTATTACACAAGGAACCATGCGTTTTTTAAAATCATTTTTACAATAATTTGAACCATTTTCATCCATGCAAGGTTCAACAACAATCCAATCTACATCATAATAGTATTCTCTCATCCCTATTATGAATTCATCATATACTCTTCCAGCAGTATGTTCATAGGGAATGACATCCCAATTATTACCATAATAATCATCATGTGGTTTTAGACCAACTGGCTTATTACCATTTTCATCTACATAATCTTTATTAGTCCATCCCCACTTTGAATCTTTTAGTCCAATATAAAACCTAACTCTGTTAAATTTAACTTCAAAATCAATTATTTTACCAAGCATATGTTCTTTACTCATAATACCCTCCTTCTGTAAAAAACAAAAAAAACGGAAACCAACTTTATAAAAACATCCAAACATTGGACAAATCTTTATAAAATTAATTTCCGCGTATACTCTAAAGCGCAATACCTTTACCGAAACATCGGAGTAGTAAAATTACGATATACTTATCATTTCTTTAGAGTAAATAATAAGTTTTAAACTCGCTTTTCTACAATAATATTATAACAAAAAGTGATTAATTAATCAAGAAAAATGGTCTCATATCATTTACAATTCAACAAAACTTTTTTTCTTATTAGCTTTCTTTTCGTATTCTATTTTTTTCCTGCTATCATTTAAATAATTACTGTATGGTCGATTGTTTTCCCTTAAACTAATCCAATAACTTTCGTAGTTTTTTTCTTCGCTTGCTTCTCCTTTTTCTTTTAACGTAACTCCCATTTTCCCTTGTACTATATTAGCCGATTCTTTCAAGATAGTTTCCCAAAATTTTGAAGAATAATCTTTATCATTAACAACCATCAGCATAATATGGCTATCTATTCTTTTTGTTACTCCACTTATTGGAGATCCAGGCAAATTAGGTAAAGTAATCAAATCAACTCCAGTGTCATAAAAAGATTTCACTAACCTATTAAATGAATACTCTTCTTTATTGTTTTTCTCTAATAAATAACTGTAAACTGTTTCAATAAACTTGTTTTTATCAAATACAGGTGTATCTACTTTTTTAAGCGTTAAATTTGTAGCTATTTGTGCCATTATATTTGATTTTATAATATCATTAAAAGAGTATTCAATCGTATCATCAGTATGAAGATACATATTTTCGTTTTCCAGCACTCTTAATGAAGCAACATTCAAAAATTTCCTTAACTCATTTACTTGCTCTTTCTTTTTTCTAGGCAATTCTCTCAAATCAAAATTTTCAACAAAATAACTATAATCTAATAATTTAAATAACTCTAATTCTTTTTGGCTTTCTTCTTCTAATTTTTCACTTTCCAACAATAGATCATATTGGTTTTGTAGATTGAGCCAATACTCTATACTAGTTCCCATTAATCTGGACAATTTAGAGGCAATATCTAGTGATAAACGTTGTTCACCATTCACTATCATACTAACATTTTTTGGAGTAGTTCCTAGTCTCATAGCAAAATCTCTTTGTGACAATCTTGTTTCTACTAGATATTCTTCTATATAGTATCCAGGATGAAATGCTATTTTATCATTAATAATCTTATAATTACTCATAATGATCACTCACTTCCTTAATCTCTATCATTTTAATTAATTTGGCTACTTCATCAATATTTTTTTCACATACAGTTTCATCTTCATTTAATGGTCTGAGTATAATTCTCCATTTATCTTTTCTTGTTTTAACATCTATTGCATAATATCCTTTAAAATTTTTATTTTTCCCTTTGTCATACAAATTATGAAAGTGCATTGGAGGAAAAACTATTATATCAAGAATAACACTTGCATTTGCAATTGCATTTATTCTAGATAATAAACTTTTTGCCAGTATTTCGTTTCCTCCAAAAAAATTTTTTGCCTCTTTGAAACTTTCACAAATACTTTTAAACTCTTCTTTTGTATATTTTATTTTCAAAGCACTACTCCAATCGCAAAACGAAATTACCTATTAGGTAATTTTATTATATCATTTTTTATAATTGATGTCAAGATTTTTTCATAAATATAATAATATTTTTATGCTTCTACTTTTCTCTATTGGCCTCTTTGTTTCAGCAATGTCCATCTCCATATGGAGTTACTACTTTTGCCATTTTAGCATATTCTTTCTTATTATTTTTTAATTTTCCCCTATCCCCCATTGGTTAAATTAATATTCTCTTTTTTGGTTAAAATAATATTGACATTTAACATGGCACAAATTCAGCATACGAAAAAATTTCCCACAAGTTGTGGGAAATTTTGAATTGCATCTTATATTTCTTTGATTTCAATTTTCATTGTCTATTTCTCAAATTTTGCCACTACCAGTGGCAAAATTATCATAGCTTTGAAGGATTAATATAATATCCTCATTAAGTAAAAAACAAAAAAACGGAAACCAACTTTATAAAAACATCCAAATATTGGATTAATCTTTATAAAATTAATTTCCGCGACGTATACTCTAAAAATTGATTAATTAATCAAGAAAAATGGACGATTATTTGTTGAATACTAATGATGCAAACACATACGAATAACTAAAAATCTATTTTTATAAGTCTTTTTTGAATAATATAAAATAATAATCAAATAATTTCTTTCTAGAAAGTTTAATATATCCTAGTTTTTGATATAAAGACAGGGCAATATCATCATTTTCATATACACAGATATGAATATGATGATACCCTCTTCTTTTAATTTCTTCTTCTACATTTTGAATTAATAGTTTAGAATATCCTTTACCTCTGTGCTTAAAATTTACGATTACACGGGCAAATTCTAGGCCTATTTCGTTTCTATATTTTTCTTCATTATCTAATTCATTTATGGTGTTAATCGCAATAGAGCCTAATATTTCGTTTTCATCTTCTAACACAAATAAATTATTGTTGGAAATATCTTCTTTGATATTATCAATTGTAGGATAAGTATCATCCCAAGCAGTATATGGTTTAAACCTATCATGATTATATAAATTTAAAATAATATCTTGTTCTTCTATTTTAGCTTTTCTAAATATCATATTAATCTCCAATTATTTTAAAGATCCTTATATCAGTAAAACCACATCTCTGGTATAAAGATAATGGATGATAAGGATTGTTGACATCACCACTTACAGTCACAAACTGGGCTTTACCTTTTAATCTCTTTAGTAGTTCATTTACAAGCACAAAGGCTAAACCTTTGTTTCTATATTCTTTTGATATTTGTAACCATTCGATATATCCTTCTTTGATATCTTTATCAAAAGACGCAATAATTGTTCCAATTATTTTATTATTTCTTTTATCTTTTATCGCAATCCATAAATCTTTATCATATACAATACTATTTTTATATTTCATTAAATCTTCAATATTTATATTTATATCATCATAACAAGAATTTATATGATCATTAAATTCTTCTATACTTGCATTTGTGAAAGTATAATTATCATCTAATTTAATATCTTTGATATTATTTAAATAATGAACTAATTTAAAATAATATCTATTTAAAGTATTATCTTCTACTTTATCAACAATTTCTATTTTTTTATTGATATTGATATTATTAGTTTTATAGAAAGATAAACTAGATGCAGATGTTGGATTCTTTAGATATTCTTCCATCGAAATAATCATATAAGCACCTTCCTATATTTTAATTCCATATTTTAATATTTCAAACAACATTTGTGAATTATTCTCTATTGATTTAAGTGTTAATAAATCTACTTTCTTATGAAGCTTTTCTCTTAGTTCTTCTACTAAACCATAATAGTTTAAACCAGTAATGTCAAAATCAATTAATAAATCTATGTCACTGCTTGGGCTAGCCTTATCTTTGGCATAAGAGCCAAATAAATAACATGTTTTTATTTTGTATTTACTCATAATACTAGAAACAACTGCTTTTATTTTATCAATAGATAATAAACCAGTATTTTCATCTACTTTGTTTAGTTCTTTAAATTTAAAAACATAATAGTCTAGTTTAGGATCATTGTTTTCTATTGTTTCATATTTTTGATATGTCCTTCTAGATATATTTAATAACCTGGCAGCTTCTTCTTGAGTAATATTTAATTCTAATCTGTTCCTTTTTAATTCATTCATATCATCATCTCCACTATTATTATATAACTATTTGCGCTTTTTGCCAATCGAAAATGCGTAATTTTTGCGCTTTTACTCGGATATTAATGCGCAATATTTGCGCAAAAAAAGAACTTAAATAAATATTTAAGTCCCTTTTTCCTTTTTTATCCAAGAAGATAATAGATTGCTTGTATTGATGCTTCATCTTCTGAAAGTGTGATATAGAATGCATATCCTAAATCTACATCATAATAGCCATATTCTTCAGTATATCCATCAATTGAATTGATGATATCTGCTAATATTTCAGCATTAGATGCTTCATCTTCTTCTGATTTTGTCATTGTGATAGTGATATAACTATTATCACCTTCAACAATTTCACTTGTGTATGTTGCATTATCACGATAGAATGTGATAAATCCATCAAAGCCTAAGAATTCTTCAACTTCACTAGCTGGGAATTCATATGGATCAGCTTCTGCTTCCTTAGTGAATGTGCCAAAGTCATTTGTAACTGAATTATCGTAGAATTCACATACTACAATATCGCCATCATCAATAATGTAATATTCACCATCTTTTACATACAAATCATAACTGAAAGTGCCTTCAGGTGTTGTTACATCTACGTAAGATGCATATACTACTACTGTAATACCTTCTTCACCATAATATGTGCCTTGTAATTCCTCACTTAAGTTTGCGTATACACGCTTAGCGAAATCACCATAGCCTTCAATTGTGATTGTGTAATCTTCATTTAATGTCATAGATATTCTTTCGCCTTCAGCTCTAAAATAAATGCCATCACTATCTTGATATAATGGATAATAATATTCATCTTTACCAATCACTAATGTCATTTTGTTTTCACCAATTGCGATCATATAATTATCATCATTGAAGAATTCACCATGATATTTTATATTGATTGATGCTAATTCATCATTATATTGTTGTTCTTCACCTTTAGTGAATGTTCCAAATGCGTTAGTTACTGAATTTTCATCAAATTCACATACGATGATTTCATCATCAACAACTACATAAATGACTTCATCTCTTACATATAATGTGTAAGATTCTGAACCACTTTCAGTTGTAACTGTAACTCTTGATTCATAAACAACGATTGTTGCACCATCACCTGTATAAGTGCCTTGGAAATCTTCACTCATATGAGCTACAACTCTCTTTGCAAATGTGCCTAATTCACCAACGATTACTGAATAATCATCACATAAATATAAATATACATGTTCTAAATCATCATCTTCAAAATAGATGCCATCGCTATCTTGATGTAAGCTATATTCAACACCAGCTTCTACGAAGAATAATTTGATTCTATTTTCACCTATTTCAATCATTACATTATCTTCATTGTATAAAACGCCTTGGTATGCTTCTGTAATTTCAGCAAGTGGATCAGTATTAACATGTTCTTTATAGAATGTGCCAAATGTATTTGAAACATATCCATCGCCAAATTCACATACAACTTTTTCATCTTCTTCAGTAATGATATAAATTTCTTCGTCTTTTACATATAAATCATATTCATATACTTTACCGTTAGCATTAATTACTTGAACTTTAGATGCTGATACAACTACTTTAGTAGTTTTTTCTTCATCAAAGTAATTTCCTTGTAATTCTTCACTAATGTTAGCAGCAATTCTCTTTTCAAATGTGCCTAAGTCAGTTAAAGTAACTGAGCCATCATCATTTAATGTAATATATACTTTAGTATTAGATGCATCTTCGAAATAAATACCTGTACTATTAGTAAATAAACTATAAGTAGCAATGCTTCCGCTTGCATCAGCAAGGGCGATAGTGTTAGTAGCAAGTGTTATTTTATGATTGTTTTCATTGAAATAATCACCTACAAAGTCAGCACTAATTGTAGCTTGTGCATCAGCAAACATATCACCTAAGAATCCATATAATGGATTTGTTTCATCATAATTGTACACAAATTCATTATAGCCATTAAATAATGTATAAGTGATATAGAATTCATCTAAAGCTTGACTTGGCTTCAATAAATCATTGATTTCTTTAGTCATTGCAGTTAAGTTTAGACCATACATCTTATAATTTTGATCTGTTAAGAAATCATTATATACACCCATTGTGTAGCTTGTTTCACTTAATGCAGGAAGTTTAATAGACTTAGATGCTCCACATTCCTCTAAGCATGTCCATGTAATACTACCTTCAGTAGTCTTAGTAGGTAACACAATAGTTACATTATCAGTATAAGTACCTACGAATAAGTGTCCATCTCTATCAACTGGGATAGTTTCTGTAATTCTTCCACCACAAATCTTACAATCATGATGTCTTGTACCTGGATTTTTACAAGTTGCAGCTCTATCTACAACCCATTCATCAAATGTACAATCTTCTATATCATAATCTTGTTGACATACTTCACATTTATGACAGTGATGTCCTTCATAATCAGTAAATACCGCAATTTCTCCATTATAAGTAACTGGTGTATGTTTACCAGTTGCAGCCTCACTTGCAATTATCTTCTTTTCACCACAGCATGAACATACTTGATAAGATTGTCCATCAGTACCACATGTTGCAGGTACAACTTGTACTTCACCATATAAGTGATCATCATCTGTTGAATTAGCTTTATCAAATGTTGGAAGCATACAATTTGCAATACCAGCTTCTTTTAATGTTGTTGGAGTCTTATCAATAGCCATGATTTCATATACAGTGTTCTTTTGAACTGTTCCGTTCATATTAAGTGTATAATCACACTTATAAGTCATCCTAGTAACTGGATCAATCCAAAGTTCTGTTGTTGTAGTATATGAATATCCAGCAACATTAGTACTTTCACTAAATGATACATATTCACAAGCAACACCAGCAATAGTTGCATTCTTAGTTGCATCTTTAGTGACATTGCTTGCATCTAACATATTTTGATAATATGAATAAGCTAAGCCCTTAGTTGTAGCTAAGAATTCATCTAATTGTGGTCTATCAACATATTGATAGTATTTAGGACTATCAGTAGTACCATAATTTTGCCACTGTGCAGCTTCTACTCCTGGAAGAGAAACAGTATATAATTGACCAGTACTATTTAACCACTTCTTTAAAGCAGCATCATATAAATATACTTCTACACTCTTATAGCTTCCTTGATATTGATATTCATATACATAAGATTCACCAATCTTAGTTAGTGAAAAACCATTTTGATTGATTTGAATCTTGAAGTTTTCTGGTAATTCTAATTGCATTCCTTCATATTCATCATAGGTAATATAAAGTGAAAATGCGTTTGGATGATTAGAATCTCTTTGACTTAAGAAGATTTCAATAACATCAAAGTTATCAAGTGTAAATTCATAAGTACTTGAATTTAACACAAATCCTGCTTTTGTTAAAGCTTGTTTGTATAAATCAATTGCGTTTTCAGTTGTTTCACATTCAACATTGATAGTAAGTGTATCAAGTGAGAATGATTGATTAAATGTAGTATACCCAAGCTCTTGTACTGCAGGAATAATATTTGCGACTTCTTTACCTAATTTTTGTTCAATAAAATCTCTAGGCCATGGAGTACTTACTTCTTCCATAAATTTGAATTCAAGTACAACAATACCATCTACCATATTAGCTTGTACACGAGCAGTTTTATTGTTTTCTAATGTCATTTTATAACTTTCATCAGCAACTTCACTAAAGCCAAGTTCCTTTAGATTTACCTTCCATCCTCTTAAATCGGCATCAGTAGGACCAGTAATATTAATCATAATTTCATTACTACTGATTTTGATTAATTCTAAATCCTTATAATCACCTGAAAATGTTGGAATAATAGCGTAGCCTCCAAAGAATTGAATTATTTCATTTGTTGGCCATTCTGGATTAACTTTACCTTCATATTTTGACACAAGCGCACTAATGCTGAAAGTACAATATGTTTCTTTATTAAAAGTAATTTCTAATTGAATAGCTTCAAATGAACCACTCTTCATCCAAGTAATTGTAGTAAGCCTTGCATCATTATAAGTTGTAGTTGAAGGGTCACCCTTCACAAAATCATATGATGATAATTTGCCATCAAGGGCAGATACCAAATCATTAAGCACGACTTTATCTGTTACAGCAGCACTATATTCAACCTTAGATTTCACAGTATAATAAACTAGTCCATCTTCAATTGAACATACCTTATCAGATAATGTTGTCACAAATGAAGGAAGTTCAATTTGATATCCTGTTTCCTTTAAGAAATCAGCAATGAATTCTTCAGCACTCATATCTTTTGCAGGTGGAGTATCATTTGTCATCTTACTAGCTACAATTGCAAGTCCATTTGTAGTAGTATCATAAGCAAGTGATGCACCATAAATCATATCACCCATCTTGAAATACGCAATTGAAGAAATTGTTGATGAAGTTTCAAATCCATTTGAAAGCATGAAATCATTAAAGTAACGATAATAATCTTCATATTTTTCATTAGGATCAATAACTGTGATAGCATAGATATCAGCTTCATCTTCTTTAAATTTAGTATCTTGAATGCTAGTTCCACTTGGAACTCTAAATTCACCACTTAAGCCTAAGAATTCTAAATATTTTCTTGCAGCTTCTGCAGCAGTAACATTAGATAGTGTTGAACCATTACGTGTGAATGTACCATATTTATTAGTTACACTATCTTCTCCAAATGTACAAATTATCTTTTCTCCATCTTCTATGACATATATTTGACCATTTTCTTCATACAAATTAAATTCCATAGTTGCTCCAGTTGCTTCTATGATTTTAACTTTAGATGCAGAAACAATAATTTTCATAGGTCCTAAGAAATATTCACCTTGTAAGTTAGATGGAATATTTGCAGCCTTAGGTCCTGTACTTGAACCATTTTTAGAGAAAGTTCCTTTTTCATTAGTAACTGTACCATCACCAAAGGTACAATAGATTTTTCTACCTTCTTCTAAAATATAATACTTATCTCCCTCTTGGTAAATATCATATTCTAATGTTTTACCAGTAGGGTCTGTAATCTTAACTTTTGATGCTGTAATTTCTACAACTACATCATCGCCATAATATGTACCTTGCTTATTAGCATCAAGTGATGCTAGTGTTGGTTCTCCATCTTTACCATTATCATTGGTATCATTGTTTTTGTCACAACCAACTAAAACAAGTCCTAAAATTAGGAATAATACTAATATAGATATTTTCCTCAATACTTTAGACATAAATTCCTCCTCCTTTATATCTTTATGTCTAATTATACCATATTTTAATAAGTAAATATACATTTTTAAAAAATTGTATATTTTTTTAATAATTTTTTCTAAATTCGGAGCGAGTTTTATGTAATTTTTTCTAATTTCGGAGTGAGTTTTCTACTAATTAGCACCAAATTCAGAGTAAGTTTTTATTTAAAAATAACTACTTTGTATTCATTTTTTTATTTTGCATTTTTTGCATTTTTTGCATTCTTCATAATATTTATAAATATTCCATTTAAAATATAGATAAACAATTATATTTGTGATATAATAAGTCGGTATTTTAAAAGGAGACAATTATGCCAAGTTTACATATTTATTCAGAAATAGGGAAATTAAAGAAGGTATTACTTCATGAACCAGGTGAAGAATTAAATAATTTAACACCTAATTCCTTAGAAGAATTATTATTTGATGATATACCTTGGCTACCTTTAGCTAAAAAAGAACATCAAGCCTTTGCTAATGCTTTTAGGGAAAATGGTATTGAGGTTGTTTATTTAGTAGATTTAGCAGCTGAGGTCTTAAAAGATAAAAATGTGAAAAAAGAATTCATTGAAACATTCTTAGAAGATTTAGGACCAACTCCTAATATCTTAAAAGCACATATCAACACATTTTTAAATTCGATTAAGGATGAAAAAGAATTAGTAAAGAAATGTATAAGTGGAATTAAATATAAAGAACTTTATGATAAATTAAAATTAGAGAAAAAAAGATTGCATGATTTTGTAAACAATTCTATTTTTGCTACTAATCCAATGCCAAATCTATATTTCACAAGAGATCCATTTGCAGTTATTAATGATGGTGTATCAATAAATGCGATGTATTCTAAAACAAGAAAAAGAGAAACAATCTTTGCGAAATTCATTTTTAAATATCATAAGGATTATAAAGATGCTAGAATCTTCTATAACAGAGATGATAAATATAATATCGAGGGTGGAGATATTTGTGTGTTATCAGATAAGTGCTTAATTGTTGGTGTTAGTCAGCGTACTTCTGCCCTTGCAATTGAAAGACTAGCAGAAAGCTTATTCTTCAATAATAACACAAATTATGAAAGTATCTTAGCCTTTCATATTCCATTTGAAAGAACATTCATGCATTTAGACACAATATTTTCACAAGTTGATTATGATAAATTCACAATTCATAAAGCTTGTTATGAAAAGATGCATGTATATGAACTTACAAAAGATAAAAATTCTATAAAAACAAAGAAACTAAATAAAAAATTAGAATTAATCTTAGAAGAAAAATTAGGTAAAAAGATATCATTAATCCCATGTGGTGGCAATGATTCCATTGATAGTGATCGAGAACAATGGAGTGATGGGTCTAACTGTATATGCATTTCCCCTGGTGTTGTAATCGCATATGAAAGAAATGACATCACTAATAATTTGTTGAAAGAATATGGAATTAAGGTAATTGAAATTCCATCAAGTGAATTATCACGTGGTCGTGGTGGCCCTAGATGTATGTCAATGCCACTATATAGAGAAGATTTATAAGGAGATAAAAATTATGGATTTATATAAAAAGAACTTTTTAAAATTATTAGATTTCTCTAAAGAAGAAATTAATTATCTACTAGATTTAGCAGCTAAATTAAAAGATGAAAAGAAAAAAGGTATTAAACATGATGTATTAAAAGGTAAGAATGTTGTTCTTCTTTTTGAAAAAGATTCTACTCGTACAAGATGTGCCTTTGAAGTTGCTGCCGCTGATCTTGGTATGAATGCTGTATATATTGGTTCTACTGGTTCCCAAATGGGTAAAAAAGAATCTATCAAAGATACAGCTAGAGTACTAGGTAGAATGTTTGATGGAATTGAATATCGTGGCTTTGGCCAAAGTGTCGTTGAGGAACTTGCTGAATATGCAGGTGTTCCTGTATGGAATGGACTTACAAATGAATTCCATCCAACTCAAATCTTAGCAGATTTTCTTACCATAAAAGAGCATAAAGGAAAACTAGAAGGTATTACCTTATCATATTTAGGTGATGGTAGATACAATATGGGTAATAGCTATATGGTAGGTGCTGCTAAAATGGGTCTTAATTTTAAGATGATTGCACCAAGACAGTTATGGCCAAGTGAGGAATTAAGAAATGAATGTTTAAAGATTGCGAAAGAAAATGGTGCTACTCTTACATTTACTGAAGATGTAAATGAGGTAAAGGGTTCTGATGTTATCGCTACTGATGTCTGGGTTTCTATGGGTGAAGCTGATGAAGTATGGCAAGAAAGAATCAATTTATTGAAAGATTACCAAGTGAATATTTCCTTACTTAAGAAAGCAAAACCAGACTGTATCTTCATTCACTGCCTACCTTCTTTCCATAATTTAGAAACTAAGATTGGTATGGAAGTATATAAGAAGTTTGGCATGAACGGACTAGAAGTTACTGAGGAAGTATTTGAAGGACCTCAATCTGTAGTATTCGATGAAGCTGAAAATAGACTACATACAATCAAAGCTGTAATGTATGCAACAATGGTAAAATAAGATGAGAATTGTGATTGCACTTGGGGGAAATGCGCTTGGCATTGATCCCAAAGAACAAAAAGAAAACGTAAGAAAGGTATCTCCTTATCTTGCAAAAATCATCAATCAAGGTAATGAAGTAGTCATAACTCATGGTAATGGACCACAGGTAGGACTCATCAATATGGCATTTTCTGAAGGCCATAAGCACAACAAAAATGTATATGAAATGGCATTTTCTGAATGTGGTGCCATGAGTCAATCATACATTGGCTACCATTTAATTGAAGCTATTTCTAATGATTTAAGAAAATTAAATTCAGATAGACATGTCGTATCAGTACTCACAAATGTGCTAGTAGATAAGAACGATCCTGCATTTTTAAATCCTACAAAACCAATTGGACCTTTCTATACTAAAGAGGAAGCTGAAGCACTTCCATATCCTACTAAGGAAGATAGTGGTAGGGGATATAGACGCGTTATTGCAAGTCCAAAACCTGTTAAAATTATTGAAGAAAAAGAAATAAATACTCTTCTTGATAATCATTATACAGTAATATGTTGTGGTGGTGGCGGTATCCCAGTAATTGAAAATGATGGTAAATTAGAAGGAATTGATGCTGTAATTGATAAGGATTTTGCATCTTCTAAATTAGCATCAGATATAAATGCTGATGTATTATTGATATTAACACAAGTTAAAAACGCTAAAATTAATTTTGGACAAACTAATGAACAAGATTTAGAAATCATAAACCTAAATGATGCTTGTAAATATTTGAATAATAATGAATTTAAAGCAGGTTCAATGAAACCAAAAATTGAAGCTTGCATTAGCTTTGTGAAGGATAAAAATAAAGTTGCAATAATTACTGATATTGAAAATGCATTAGAAGCTCTTGCTTTTAAGGAAGGTACAATAATTAAATATGAATAATATGAAAAGAGTCGGTAGCGAAAATTGCTACCGACATTTTTTGGCATCTTTTGTTAGTTTTTCAAAAAATTGAGATAATCGGCCAAAATCAATGTTTTTATATGGGTTTTGGCCGTTTATCCCTCAAAATGTTGAGATAATCGGCCAAAATCGATGTTTTTATATAGGTTTTGGCCATTTATCCTACTTTTTCATTTTTATATCATAATAAAAAAGCGTTATATATTTTAATAACGCTTTTTATGCTCTTTTACAAGAATCAATATATAAATCAATATCATTGATTATATATTTTGTGCCTGTAGTATGTAGTGCTTCATAAAATTCTTTAATGTATTCACATACAGAATATTTATTAAACAATTCTAATGTTTTCTTTCCACTTAGGCCTTTTTCATTTTTATATTCCTCAATACAAAGTACTATAAATCTTAGTTCTTTACTCATCTATTGTTCCTCCGGAAACACCAATTCCCCAGTTTCCTTTTCTTCTTTCCACATCATGTATATTGTTAAAGCACTATAGTGCCATACCTTAGTTTCTTCATTAGAAAGCACTTCATATGTTTTTGAATTATAGAATTCTTCTAAGGCTTCCATTTCATCTATTTCTTCTTTTTCTTCGATAATATTTAAAACTTGAGGAATGAGGATTACACTTAATAAAGAATTGAATTGTATATTCATATTTTATGCCTCCTTGCACTCTACAAACTTTAATTATGAAATAGAAATCTCGCTTGAGAAGACATATTGATCAAATAGTTTTTTTATTTTCAATGCTTCTAGTGCTTGTTCTTCTATTTTAATCTCTTTCTCTTCCATTTTAATTATATATTTTCTTAGTTATTAAGTCAATAAGAAAAGATACATCTTAAAATGTATCTTCTTATTCTTAATCATCTAAATTTTCATACATATATGCATTTTGTTTGAAATTCTTGTAATAATCTACATGAAGTCTATGCATTTCTTCTATCAACATATTCATATAAATAACAGAATTTTGTTCAGGATAGAAATCATAGAATTCACCATTTACATAAACATCCATTGATTTAGAATCAAGTTCTGTAAATGTAGTGAATAATAATTTATAATTTAAATCAAAATTATATTTTTCATCATTATCATCTTTATAATGCATACCACTATGATCAATTGTGATGGTACCACTTGATACTATTTCTGATAATTGTTTGTCCTGGATGTAATGGTCATTAGGAAGCATTCCTAGTTTTGCCTTAACTGAATATGAGAAGTTCTCATCTTTTCTAATCTTTTTGATAATATCAATTCTTTCTTGATTTACCCAATCACTTACTAATTCAGGGATTACGCAAGTATCATCAAATGGATGGAAATCATAATAATCATCCATTGTAGCACCATTACCACAAGCTTTACATTTGATGTAATCTCCCTTAGCTTCCATATTAAATTCAGCTCCACATTTAGGACATCTATACAGCAAATGGTCTAAGTTCTCACATATTCTTCCATTAGTTTTCCATTTAATGTGCTGTTCTTTTTGCCACTTATATTCATCATGATAAATATGATCATTGATGATATCATCAATTTCTTCACCGCTTAATCTTTCTAAATCCTCTTTAGAGAAAAGTAATGATATTTTAGCAAATGTTTTACCTCTTCTTACATCTAAACATACCTTAGTATTTTGTAGGTATTGTCCTCTAAGTTCCACAAAATATACAGGAATACCAAATTTCTTAAGCATCGCACCAGTATTAGGCACAATTGGTTTTGCCATACCATCATTTGATGCTAGGCCCTCAGGTGCAAAGGAGATACTTCCACCTTGTTTAATGATTGACATCATTGCTTTTGTACCCACAAAGTCTGTTGCATAATTCTTCTTTGGTAGTACATTGTTATGCTTAAACGCAAAATGTAAGTGTGACCTAAAGAATTCTGAATATCCTGCAATCATATTGACTCTTTTTGGATATGTAATTTCATTTGTGTAAAAATGATCAATTCTTGATAAGTGGTTAAATATTACAAAGCAAGGTCCCTTACATTCTTTAATATTATCAACTTTAGTAAAAGTTGCATTATATTTTCTACCTACTATTTTCATAACGTAGCGATAAATCATATAAAAGATTTTCTTTGTTTTGTGATATTTTCTTGTTGCTATGTCTTTTCTAATGTCTAATTTTTTCATAATATTACTATCACATTATAGCATATATTATGCTCAACATCAAGAAAAAGGAATAAAATTAAAGTATGTTTTTATAAAAAAAGGAATAAAATTAAAGTATATTTTTATAAAAAAAGGAATAAAATTAAAGTATCGTTCCATATATTCATTTTTAAAAAAAGTTATTCGAAGATTGATACACAATTTCAAATAACAATTTTTATAAGTTTATTCATATTATTCTATTTAATCCAAGTGATCTTAAATAATTACTTAATACAGATGCATATCTACCATAAATAATAATATGATGATTAGATAAAGTAGATGTTAAGAAATAATTGACATCATTATCAAATATTACTTTAACTTGTGTTCTACATCTAAGGAGAGAAAATTCATCTTGTACTAATTTGCCTTCATCTACATAAAATGATTTTAAATCAGCAGATATTTTAAATACTGTGCAATCTCCTTCTTTAATATTTCCTTTAATTGCAAGTCCCATATTAGATTCAAAGTGTGTCATTAAAGAATAATCTTTTACCATATCTAAAGGTATTGTGCAATGCGCAAATGATATTTCTTTTTTATCTTGATTAATAAATTGAGGATTAACTTGAAAAGCACTTAATTTCAATTCTTTTCTTATTATATACATTGATATCATTGATGGGATATCACCTTCACAAGTGGCTACAATTCCTTCACTATTTAGTTTAGCGAGGCCGTAGCATGATGTTTGTTTGGTGATATTAAGAAGGTCAAAGCATCTGATCGTAAAACCTTGTAAATCAAGTTTCTTTACTAAATCTTTTAATGCAACATAGATTGCATATGATTTAGTAAGTGTATCATTATTATCAAATTTCTTCTTGAAATCATAATGATAATCAATGTCAATATATTTCAATATTTGCATCCTTAATTCTTCGCCACTTACATCAACAAGTTCAATATTAAATATCTTTAATGCTTTATCATAATCTACATTTGATGATATTAACCAATCACTTGGTTTTCCAAATACACCTAATCTTATTTTTTGATTCTCTTTCTTATTATATATGTATTCAATACGTGATGCTATATATTTAATATCTCCATGTAATACTTCTGCTTCTTTATCATTTTGGTTAAGATATGCAAGTATTTCAAGTGATGCTGCAAGGGAATTATTAGCACCATATGTAAGGAGATAATAAGGCCCACCATAATAAGGATATATCTCATTTAAAAAGATATTTTCAGATCCCCCGGATTGGACTAAGATTAAAGAATCATGTCCTTTCAATTTCTTTACATCATCACATAAAATATAATTGTAATTGGTAATTTTACTTAATTCATCAAGTAAGAACCTAGAATTATTATCAATTATATCTTGATTATGTAATAATGATTTGATAGGGTAAACGAAAATATCTTTCATAATTATTTCCTTTTTAGACTTATTTCATAAAGTCTTATTAATTTTGGTAAATTATATCTCAAGATAAATGCAGGTAGTACGATTAATACTGCATTAACTATTGCAACTGGTAGTGCAACAGTCAAATACAAATTAGACTCTCCTGTATACATCTTAAAATCAAACAGCATTATTATAAATGATAAAGGTAGACTCACATAGTGAATGATTACTCCATAACAAGCTTCTAGAATAAATCTTTTCAAATATTCTGGATTCTTTGGATCTTCGATTTTGTTCTTGCGAAAATGCGTAAACATTCCCAGCTCTGGTACCTTTTCCTTCCACTTCTTTACACCAATTAATTCATAGAATTTTATACTTCTTTTACTTGGATTGAAGATCTTTTTATGATAATCAAAGCCTTTTTCTGGAAGTTTTCTAATGATTGTTGCAACAATAGCATCAACTATTATAACTAAAATAGTGAATAGAATTGTTGATACGATGTAAACATAGAAAGGAAACATTGCGTTAAATATAATATTTAATACTGCAATGATTGTCATCATTATTAAAATAATAATTATATACAACATTTTTATTCAGCTTTCTCAGTGCTATATTCTAGCTTAATACCGTATGTTTCTTCATAAACATTTTTCCAAGCAGCATCATGAGCCTCTTGTAACATCTTCATATTATCCTTAATTGAAAGTTCAGGATTTGGATAGATTGGTTTTAAGATATGAAGAGTATAAGCTTGAATATGATCACCTTCATTATTCAATTTATCAGTTTGACGCATTGTGATAAAACAAGGTACTACTGGTTTATTGAATTTAGCTGCAAAATTAAATGCACCTGGCTTTGTTGGTTTTGGTTTTTTATAATTCCACCACAATGATTGTTCCGGATAAATTAATACACAATATCCCTTATCCATCCAATAGCCAACTGATTTAATCATTTGACGTAATACTTCAAAGTCATTAGCAAGTGGTAAGGTATTGCAATATCTCATAAAGCGTCCAAATAGACCAGGGAATGTGTAATTACCTTCTTTGATTACCTTGAATAAGACTTTCTTACGATGATATTTCTTAACAGCCTTATGAAGTGGAATTGAATCAAATGGATTAAAGTGATTACATGTCAAAATGGCACCTGTCTTTAAAGCTTTCAAGTTTTCAACGCCAATATAATCATCAATTATAATACGACCTTTTTTAATTTGGTGATTGAAATATTTAAATGATGAAAAATTATAAAATCTCGCATAAGCTTTTGTTTTTAATTTCTTGTGGAAATAGTCAACATCACCAGCATGTAGAGGAACATATGGAGGATCATTTTCAACATCTTGGTCGAACTTGCCTTGCTTTTCTAGTTCAGCAATGCGTTCATATATTTCTCTTCTTTCTGTACTTAGCTTATAATCAATAAAATCATTATTGATAGTTTCACATGCTACATATTTTTCTGGATGAGCAGCTTCATATAGACATAACTTTTTCAAGTTTTCCATACCTGCTTCTTCCATCTTGAAATATTCATCAGTGATTTCTGCAAGTCTTTCTTTTATTGCATCTTCTAAGCCTTCTTTAATTGCATAATGCCAGAAATGTTCTTGATACATAATATCTTTTCTTTTCCATGGCTTATAAATTAAATTGTAGTGAATAAGATCAATATTGACAGCACGTTCACCAATTGGCATTACATTCCAAGATGGTGATACATATGTGACACGATCCTTACATATTACATTAAGTAAGTCTTGGTCTTGTGCTACCTTAAAAGCTGTAGTTTTTGATAGTTCATATACACGCTTCAATAAATGAGTTTGACGCATTTCTTTCAAATTCATTACTAAAATACCAGCATTGAAATATCTTTCTTTTTTAATCTTTAATGCTTTATTAACATAAGTGATAAATTCAGGTACAATTTGAACTGATGCATCGGCAATAGCACCGACTAGATTATCACCTATATCAGTCTTATATAATTTAGATAAATCACTTAATACTGTAATATCACAATCTAGGTATAATGCTTTATCAATTGTGAAGAATGCATCTGGTATTAATAGACGATAATATGTTGTCATTGTGTAATAATCACGTAATTTAAAGTTTCTTTCTAACGTATCTAATCTATCACCAACATTGAAATATGATACTTTAAATCTCTTAGAGTTGAAATGTTTTAGACGATTCTTTGATTTTTGGCTTAAACCATTATGTAAAACTCTAAAATTATATGTGTAATTTTCATCTAGCGCATTATCGATGATTGATGATAAAGTTATTGCTAAAAAATCAATATAATTATCATCAACAGCGAAAAATACATTAATTCTTTCTTTTTTCATAATTTTTTTCTCTTTCTTCTTTTTATTTTGGTAATTAAAGTTAACCTTATACATTTTACCACATAATCGATTATTTTGGAAGCATATTATACAAAAAAGACACATATGTCTTGTTATATAAATAACATATGTGTCTAATAATCTAATATTAAATCTTCTTTTTTATCACCACAACCTATTCTCATTATTTCTATTTTTTGTGTTATGGTATTTAAAAATACAACATCGATTGCTTGTTCATTTATTGTGCCATCAAATCTAATAGGGTATTTACAATCATATGAAGCATTGAAATATGAAGCATCACAAGTTCTACATAGTGCATTAAAACCTACATTTTGATAATAATCAGTATGATTATGACCAGATATCAACATTATTAGCTTAGCTTTCATTTTATCTTTTACTTCATTTATCGTATTTATGATTTTATTTCCAACATCACTTATTTCAATTGTTGGATTCAACACGTATGGACTTGTACCAATAAATACCTTATGTGCTAAAACTATTACATGTTTATCACTTTCTGTATTTAATAATTCATCTCTTAAATATGATAATTCTTCATCATCAAAACAACTTGCTAAATCAGCACCAGTATCTAAAATAATGAATTTGATATTATTTATTTCATATATTCCATACATCTTATTCTTTACATATTTGACTTTAGAATTATTAGCTACTAAATATTTATAATCATCAAGGGGAATAAGGAAATCTTCTTTCTTATTCTTTTTCGCATTTGAATCATGATTTCCATATACAAGTACATATTTCATTTCATTGAATGCTTCTTTAAATTTGATTAATTCATCATAAGCATCAATAAAGAAACCATAATATGTTATTATATCACCATTAAAGATAATATCATCTATTTTAGTTTTATCCATCAAATATTTAATAATAGCAGGGGATTTCATATTATTAGTATAAATATGCATATCTGTAAAATGAATGAAGGCATATTCATAATTCTTCATTTTATCATTTATTAATTCTATTTTTTCATCTAAATAATTAGTCCAATAAGCTGGTAGTTTTTCTTTTTTCTCTTTTATTTTTAATATTATTTTAGAATTATTGAATTCAACAAAAGATACATCTTCTGATTTAATAGAAAAATAATAAAGATTGTTCTTTTTAAAACCACCTTTTATTGATAAATAATATAAATTATTCTCTTCTTCTATTTCTATTTCTTCTTTATGTTTGAAAATAATAGAAAAATATTCATCAATATTATCTTTATTTAATGGATATTTAGATTTAATTTCTAATTTATAATTAGAATTTATATATAATAATTTTAAATCATTCATATATGCCTCTTATTAAAAAATGCAGATGTTCTGCATTTTTATTTTTACATCAAGCCAAAGACTTCCATATCATCGTTCATATCTATCTTAAGTGCCATTGGTTCCTTAGATAGTCCTGGCATTGTCATTATAGCACCAGTTAAGCAAATGATAAATTTAGAACCAGTCGATATTCTCACTTCTTTAATATTGATAGTGAAATCTTTTGGTCTTCCAATTATTTTAGCATCATCAGTCAATGAATTTGGAGTTTTTGCCATACAGATATAATAATCTTTGAATTTAGAATTATCAATTGTATCGAGTATTGCTTTGGCATCTTCATTATATGTTACATGAGCTGCACCATAGGCAATTGAAGCAATCTTGTAAATCTTATCATAAACTGAATCATTTAAATCATATAGTGGCTTGTATGTAACATCTTTACATGCAGCAACTACTTTACTTGCGAGATCTACTCCACCTTTACCACCTTTTTCATATACCTCTGATAAAGATATTTCAACATTATGTGCTTTTGCCCAGTCTAGTAATACTTGTATTTCAGCATCTGTATCAGTTAAGAATCTATTAATAGCAACAACTACTGGTAAATTGAAAGTACGAATAGTTTCTACATGCTTTTCTAAATTAGCAAGACCTTTCTTTAAAGCATCAACATCTTCTGTTTTTATATCAGCAATTTGTTTACCACCATGGTATTTAAGTGCTTTAATTGTAGCTACCATTACAACACAATTAGGTTTTAATCCTGCTTCTCTACATTTAATATCTAAGAACTTCTCAGCTCCTAAATCAGCACCGAAACCAGCCTCAGTTATTACATAATCAGATACCTTTAATGCAAGGCGAGTTGCTAATATACTATTACAGCCATGAGCGATATTCGCAAATGGTCCTCCATGCGCAAATATTAGATTATTTTCTAAGGTTTGAATAATATTAGGCTTAATTGCATCTTTTAAAAGTACCATTAAAGAACCAGTAATACCTAAATCCTTAATTGTGATTTCTTTTCCTTCCGTATTATATGCAACAATAGTTCTATCTAATCTTTCTCTTAAATCATGAATTGATGTCGATAAACAAACCATTGCCATTATTTCAGAGGCTACTGTGATATTAAAATAATCAAATCTCTTTGTTTCTTTTTTAGATGATAAGCCTACTTCTACTTTTCTTAAGGCTCGATCATTTAAGTCCATGCATCTTTTCCAAGTAATACGATTAGGATCTATATTAAGTGGATTTCCTTGATATAAATAATTATCAATAACAGCACTTACTAAATTATTTGCTGTTGTCATGGCATGTAAATCACCAGTAAAGTGTAAATTTAAATCTACCATTGGATTGACTTGGGCATATCCTCCACCAGCAGCTCCACCCTTAATACCAAAGACAGGACCTAATGATGGTTCTCTTATTGCACCTACACATTTTTTACCAATGATGTTCATTGCATCAACAAGGCCAATTGTAGTTGTTGATTTACCTTCACCAGTTGGAGTAGGAGTAATCGCAGTTACTAAAATTAATTTACCATCTTTTTTATTTTTTAATCTATCAAATATTGATAAATCTAGCTTTGCCATGTAATTACCATAATGATATAATTCTTCTTCCTTTATATCATAATTTTTAATTACATCACTAATTTTAGCCATTTTATTTTGTTTTACTATTTCAATATCTGTTAACATTTTATGCCTCCATCACTATATATTATTTTATCACATTATACTAGTCTTTTCAATTTATTTTAATAGTATTCATAAATAAAAACCAAGATAAAAATCTTGGT